>FTBE01000017.1_pt1 | contig 34685 bp, 31 predicted proteins | sample 1639291 | NCBI WGS metagenome assembly FTBE01 (sample SAMEA3914864, study PRJEB12502) | metagenome | biome: forest; material: soil | place: USA | collected 2012-03-12 | depth 0.3 m | reverse complement strand
GCGCGCGGCACGCCGCGCGTTGCCAACCGACTGCTCAAGCGTGTGCGCGACTTCGCTGAGGTTCGTATGGAGGGCGTCGTCACGGCGCAAGCTGCGCATGCGGCGCTCGAGATGCTCGAGGTCGACCAGCTCGGCTTGGATCGCTTGGACCGCGAGATCTTGCGCACGATCTGCGTCAAGTTCGAGGGTGGTCCGGTCGGTCTCTCGACGTTGGCAGTGGCGGTCGGCGAGGAGCAGGACACGATCGAAGACGTGTACGAGCCTTATCTGCTGAAGGAGGGCCTGATCAAGCGCACGCCGCGTGGCAGGGCGGCGACAGGTGCGGCGTTCGTTCATCTCGGGCTCGAGCCACCGGCACCTGCTGGACCGGCGCTGTTCTGAGCTGTCGCGATCCTGGGTGGTGCTGCGAAGACGTGAAGACTCACGCCAACGGGGCGCAACAGCCCGCAGCTTGCGTAGTCTGTAGCCCCTAATGGCACACCCGTTCATCTGCCCCAACTGCGGGCACCGCACGACCGAGCTCGATCGCAACATCGGCTTCACGCGCCAGCCGAAGGGCTGCGCGAAGTGCGGCTTCGCGTTCCTCTTCGAACTGCTCGACGACTACTACCCGGCGCCTGATGCAGCGTTCTTCGTCTGCGACGGCGAGGGTCGTGTGATCGGCTGCGGCAAGAACTCGTTCGCGTTCACCGGTTTAGAGGAGGAAGAGGTGATCGGCCAGCGCGTCGAGCAGGTTCTCGGCCTTCGTTTCTCAAATGGAGACGCGCCGGTCGACACGGTGCTCGAGTGGGGCGTGCGCAAACTGGAGGTGCCTGTGCAGGTCTCCGGCGAACGCGACGTGGTGGCGAGCGCGAAGGCAGACATGTTCCCTGCGTACGACGATGACGGCGGCCTGTTGCTAGTGCTGACCCCCGACAAGTAGTCTCAACTCGAGCGCACGATGACCGACCGCCGCCGCAATGCCCTGATCCTTCTGCTCGTCGCCGGGTTGATTGCCGCATCCTTCGCGGTGATCTTCACGAAAAAGACGCGCCTTGGGCTTGACTTGAAGGGCGGCGTCGAGCTCGTCTACCAAGCGAAGCCGACGGCGCAGTCGAAAGTGGACACTGAATCGCTCAACCGCGCGATCGACATCATGCGCAAGCGCGTCGACCAGCTCGGCGTCTCGCAGCCAGAAATCCAGCGCTCTGGCGCGGACGAAATCGACGTGGCGCTGCCGGAAGTGCACGAAGCGGCACGGGCCGAACAAGAGGTCGGCAAGACGGCGCAGCTGTTCTTCTACGACTGGGAGCCGAACGTGATCGGCGCGAGCGGTCAGCCTGCGCCGAAAGAAGGCACGGCGACAGGCGGTGCGAACGCGGGCGCAGCGCAGTTCGGCTTGCCGGAGTACCAAGCAGTGCAGCGCGCACAGAAACGCGCGCCTGAACTGCGCAAGACGGACACGACTTGGAGCAAAGGCTGCACGCCGGCGCAAGCGGGCGGGTGCATCTACGGCAGCTGGTACCTGCTCGACCCAAAGCACGAAAAGGTGCTGCGCGGGCCGGAGGAAACAGAAAAGAACCTGTACGCCGACCTGAAGTCGAAGGAAGTGCCGAAGGGCGTCAAATTGAAGCCGGTGCGGATCAACCCGGGCACGGTGCTCGTGCAGGCGCGCCCAGTTGAAGGCGCCAACGGCAAGGTCACACAGAAGAGCCCGAACAGCTGGTTCGTGCTCAAGGACAACCCGGTGCTGACGGGCGCCGACGTGAAGAACCCGCGCCAGAGCTTCGACGAAGGCGCAGGCGGCACAGGCGCGCCGAACGTGACGTTCGAATTCACGGGCCACGGCAAGAGCGTGTTCCAGAACGTGACGAAGGAAATCGCCCACCGCGGCCAGGAAGCCCAGCTCCCGGGCGTCGGCAAGGAAGCGGCCCAGCAGCACTTCGCGGTCGTGCTCGACGGACAGCTGATCACGACGCCGTCGATCGACTACACGAAGTACCCGGAAGGGATCGACGCGAGCACTGGCTCGCAGATCTCGGGCGGCTTCACGATCAGCTCGGCGCAGGAACTGGCGCAGGAGCTGCAGTCGGGCGCGCTGCCGATCAAGCTCGAACTGATCTCCAACTCGCAGGTCTCGGCGACGCTTGGCAAAACGGCGCTCAACCAGGGCCTGATCGCGGGTCTCGTCGGCTTCGCGATCGTCTGCCTGTTCCTGCTGATGTTCTACCGCGTGCTTGGCGCGATCGCGATCGGCGGGCTCGTGATCTACGGGGTCTACTTCTTTGCGCTCGTCAAGCTGATTCCGATCACGCTGACGCTGCCTGGAATCGCGGGCTACATTCTCACGATCGGCGTTGCGGCCGACGCGAACATCGTCATCTTCGAGCGCGTCAAGGAGGAGATACGCGGCGGCAGATCGGTGATCTCGGGTATTGCGACGGGATACAAACGCGGTTTTGCGGCGATCGTCGACGCGAACGTCGTCACGTTCATGACGGCGTTCATCCTGTTCGCGCTGGCGACTGCGGAAGTCAAGGGATTCGCGCTGACGCTGGGCATCGGCACGCTCGTCTCGCTGTTCACGGCGGTGCTCGCCACGCAGGCGGCACTCGGCTCGATGAGCCGCAGCAAACTCGTCACCCACCCGGCGGCGCTCGGCGCGGAGCGCAGGGGCAAGGGCTGGACGTTCGACTTCATGGGCGCGTCGAAGTGGTTCTTCTCGCTGTCGGGCACGATCCTCTTGATCGGCGCGCTGGCGATCGGCGGCAACGGCTTGAACTTCGGCATCGACTTCAAGTCGGGCACGCGGATCCAGACGGCGTTCGTCAAGCCCGTCTCAGAGAGTGAAATCTCGAAGGTGATGTCGGCGGCGGGCTACGGCAACGCTGAGATCCAGAAATTCAACAACAAGAGCATCGGCGGCAGCGGCTACCAGATCTCGACGAAGACGCTGAAGCCGAACAAGGTCCATTCGATCAAGGCGGCGCTCGACACGAAGTTCGGCAGCGGCAACACGGCGGGCACGAGGAACTTCTCCTCGACGTCGATCGGGCCGACGTTCGGCAAGACGGTGGCGAACAGCGCGGTCATCGCGATCATCGCCTCGCTGCTCGTGATCTCGGCATATATCGCGCTGCGCTTCGAGTGGAAGTACGCGATCCCGGTGCTGATCGCGTTGATGCACGATCTGCTGATCACGGCCGGCGTCTATTCGCTGACGGGCCGCGAAGTGACGACGTCGACGGTCGCAGCGCTCTTGACGATTCTCGGTTATTCGCTCTACGACACGATCATCGTGTTCGATCGTGTGCGCGAGAACGTGCCGCGAATGCCGCGGGCTGCGTTCTCGCAGATCGTCAACCGTTCGATGTCCGAGGTGCTGACGAGGTCGCTGGCGACGAGCTTCTGCACGCTGCTGCCGGTCGTCGCGCTGCTGTTCTTTGGCGGCGAAACGCTGAAGGACTTCGCCTTCGCGCTGATGGTCGGAGTCGCGTCGGGCGCGTACTCGTCGGTGTTCATCGCCTCGCCGGTGCTGACGCACTGGAAGGAGCGTGAGAGTGGCTACCGCAGCCGCCGCGCGCGGATCGTGCGCGAACTTGGCGCGGTGCCGGCATATGCGACGACGACGGGCGGCGCGCCAGAGGACGTCGAGCCGGCCAAGCAGCGCAAACGCAGCGTGTCGATCTTCGGCGGCGGGGCTGCGGCACCGGGCCAGACGGGCGACGAAATCTCACGCGACGAGTTCCGCGATCTCGTACGCGATCTCGACGTCGAGAACGGGACGAGCGCCGAACCGACACGTTCGACGCGCACGGGTGCGGGCGTGGCGCAGAAGCCGCGTCGCACGAAAGGCGCGACGGCGCCTGAGCCTGAGCAGTCGGACGCGGCCGCTGAGCAGGGACAGCGCGATCCCGCTGCTGACTTGACGCCGGAGGATTTGGTCTTGAAGGAAGACAAACAGGCGCCAAAGCGCAAACGACCGCGCAACAAGCGCCACGGGAGGCGCTGATGGGGCTGCTCGCATGGGTGATGATGGGTCTCGCGATCTGGCACTTCACGATCTTCTTGCCTGACCGCTTCTGGGGCGGCATCGTCGGTGCTTTTGTCGGCTCGCTCGTCGGCTCGATCGTCGTCGGCCTGATCATCTATGCGGTGAAGGTCTCCTCGCTGAAGATTCCGGGCGAAAATGCAACCGACGTGGCGGTGGCGCTGTATGCGATTCCAGGGGCGCTGATCGGCATGGGGCTTGTGTACTTGGAGGGCATGCGCCGCGAACGTGCGCGCGCCCACCTGCTGGAAGACGCCTGACGCTCCGCGCCGGTCCGTCTCATCTGCCCCGTAGTCTCGGGTGCGATGTCAGGACTTCGCTTTCAGATTGCTGATTGTCCGCACGAGCAGGTGGCGCTGCTTCGCCGTGAGCTGGGCGTCAGCGATGCTCTTGCGCAAGTGCTCGTGCGTCGCGGGCTCGGCGATCTGGCTGCGGCACAAGCCTTTCTCGCGGCAGACGAGGAGCATTCGCCGCACGAGTTCGCAGGCATCGGAGCCGCGGTCGAGGCGATCCTCGCGCACGTCTCGGCGGGCAGCAGGATCACGATTCACGGCGACTACGACGTGGACGGCGTCTGCTCGACGGCGATCCTCGTGCGAGCGCTGCGCACGCTTGGGGCGGACGTCGACAGCTATCTGCCGGACCGCGCGACCGATGGCTACGGGCTGGGCGCGGCGACGGTCCGCAGGCTTGCCGCCCGTGGCACGCGCCTGCTGATCACGGTCGACTGCGCAGTCACCGCTGTTGAGCAGGTCGAGCTCGCGCAAGAGCTCGGCATGCAGGTGGTCGTCACCGATCATCACGCAGCGCGCGCTGACGGCACGTTGCCGCGGGCGCCGCTGGTGCACCCGGCACTGTGCGGCTACCCGTGTGCTGAGCTGTGCGCTACGGCAGTCGCGTACAAGCTCGCCCAGGCAATCTTCATGACAGCGGGACGCGACGCGCGCGAGCTCGAGCAGGATCTGGACCTCGTCGCGCTCGCGACGGTCGCAGACGTCGTGCCGCTGCTCGGCGAGAACCGCACGCTCGTACGCCGCGGGCTGCGGGCACTGGCATGCACGCGCAAGCCAGGGCTGCGGGCGCTGATGAGCGTGGCGCGGGTCGAGCAGGGACGCGTCGATGAGCGCTCGATCGGCTTTGCGCTGGCACCGCGCCTGAATGCGGCTGGGCGCATGTACCGAGCGGACGCAGGGCTCGAGCTGATCCTCACTGAGGATCCGCTGCGCGCGAGCCAGATCGCAGAGGAGCTCAATCGCGCGAACCACGAGCGCCGCGAGGTGGAGCTGCGGATCCGCCATGAAGCGGAAGCACAGGTGGCGGAGCTGGGCGAGCGCGCTGCGTACGTGCTCGCCGGCGAGCAGTGGCATGCGGGCGTGATCGGAATCGTCGCTTCGCGCTTGGCCGAGCGCCATCACAGGCCGGTCGTGCTGATTGCCTTGGAGGGGGAGACGGGCAAGGGGTCGGGGCGCAGCATCCCGGGCTTCGACCTGTTGGCAGGCTTGACGGAGTGCTCGACGCACATGCTTCGCTACGGCGGTCACCGTGCGGCGGCAGGCCTGGAGATCGAGCGCAGCCGAGTGGCGGCGCTGGCAGATGCGTTCAGCGAGCATGCTGGGCTCGTCATGGCCTCGGCGCAGCTGGCACCGGTGGAGCGCGTGGACGCGGTGATCGGCGGCGATCAGCTGAGCATGGAGCTCGCTGAGGAGCTGCAGCGCTTGGCGCCGTTCGGCAACGGCAATCCGGGCGTTTCGCTGATGCTCGCGGAGGCGTGCTTCCGCGACACGCGGGCGATGGGCGAAGGCAAGCATGCGCGCTTCACGGTCGAATCGCGAGGGGCACGCGCGCAAGCGGTCGCCTTCCGCAACGGCGGCCGTCTGCCAGTGCAGGATGGCGTGCCTGTCGAGGCTACGTTCACGCTCGAGGTCAACGAGTGGGGAGGCGTCTCAGAGCCTCGTCTGGTGCTGCGCCAAGCGCGTGCTGTCGAGCCAGAGATAGAAGTGCGCTCGCTGCGCGAGGAGCCCGCAGTGCAGGCGCCTGGCGGCCAGCTCGAATTGGCCTTGGGCTGAGCGGCACGAGCGCTTCAATCCCGCGGGAGCGTCCCCTAACCTATTGGGATGGCGATCGCAAAGGATCCAAAGAGCCCGCAGCAGCCGACAGAGCTGGCCGAGCAGGTCGGCTCTGCGCCGCCGCCGTCGCGCGTCGCACCGGTCACCTCTGATCCGCTGCCGCGATTGCACCTCTCAGAGCCTGAGCGACGTCTGCTCGCGGACCTGTTCGCGATCGTCTCAGAGCACGCGGCCGACTCAGCGGTGGAGATCGACCGAGCGCGCGTGCAGGACGCGTTCGTGTTCGCGTGCGAGCACCACTCCTCGCAACGGCGCAAGTCGGGCGAGGACTTCATCGTGCACCCAGTCGGGGTGGCGCGAATCTGCGCGGGCATGCGCCTGGACACGGAGACGCTGTGCGCGGCGCTGTTGCACGACACGGTCGAGGACACGTCAGCCTCGATCGAGGAGGTGCGTGAGCGCTTCGGCGAGGAGATCGCGGCGATCGTCGATGGCGTGACGAAGCTGACGGGGATCGCCTTCCAGTCCCACGACGAGGCGCAGGCGGAGAACTACCGCAAGATGATGGTCGCGATGGCCACAGACGTGCGGGTCATCTTGATCAAGTTGGCCGATCGCCTGCACAACATGCGCACGATCGAGGCGATGCCCAAGCAGAAGCAGATGGACAAGGCTCGCGAGACGCTCGACATCTATGCGCCGCTGGCCCATCGCCTCGGTATCCATGCGATCAAGTGGGAGCTCGAGGATCTCGCGTTCGCGACGCTGCACCCGCGCAAGTACCAGGAGATCAAGGGTCTGGTCGCCCAGCAGCGCGACGACCGTGAGGGCTACGTCAACGAGGCCGGCGAATACCTATCGCGCGAGCTCGCGGAGCTGGGGATCGAGGCGCAGATCGCGGGCCGCGCCAAGCACTTCTACTCGATCTACTCGAAGATGACGAAGAAGGGTCGCGAGTTCAACGAGATCTACGACCTCACGGCAATGCGCGTGATCGTCGACTCGGTGAAGGACTGCTACGGCACGGTTGGCGTGATCCACTCCCTGTGGAAGCCGCTGCCTGGTCGCTTCAAGGACTTCATTGCGATGCCGAAGTTCAACATGTACCAGTCGCTGCACACGACCGTGATCGGCCCTGAGGGACGGCCGCTGGAGATCCAGATCCGCACGCAGGAGATGCACGAGATGGCGGAGTTCGGCGTCGCTGCGCACTGGGTCTACAAGCAGGGCGCCGACGGCGCTCACGCCCAGGGCGCCGACGGCCAGGGCGAGGATGCCAAGACGCAGTGGCTGCGCTCGATGCTCGACTGGCAGAAAGACCTCTCAGATCCGCGCGAGTTCATGGAGACGCTGCGCACGGACCTGTTCGAGGAAGAGGTCTTCGTGTTCACGCCCAAGGGCCAGGTCAAGTCATTGGCGGCAGGGGCGACGCCGCTGGACTTCGCCTACGAGGTCCACACGGAGATCGGCCACCGCTGCGTCGGCGCGCGCGTCAACGGCAAGATCGTGCCGCTCCATTACGAGCTGCGCTCGGGCGACATCGTCGAGATCCTCACGGCAAAGCGCGAGCGTGGGCCGTCGCGCGACTGGCTGGCGATGGTCAAGACGACGCGCGCGCGCAACAAGATCAAGGCCTGGTTCAAGGCGGAGTCGCGCCAGGACACAGAGCACGAGGGACGCGAGGTGCTGCAGGAGCACCTGCGCAAAGCGGGCCTGCCGGCCCAGAAGATCACGGGTTCGGCAATCCTCGCTGACGTGATCCGCGAGGTCGGCTACCGCAAGGCGGATGACTTCTACATCGCCCTGGGCGCTGCGAAGGTCTCGCCGAAGCTCGTCGTCAGCAAGGTGATGCAGCGCTTGAAGCAGGGCGAGGCGGCGGACGGCGGCGAGTCTGCTGCGGCTGATCTGCTGCACGTCGGTCGCCAGCGTCGCCGCCCGACGAAGTCCTCAGGGCAGTATGGGATCAAGGTCGAGGGCGTCGAGGATGTGATGCTGCGCTTGGCGAAGTGCTGTCGCCCTGTGCCTGGCGATGAGATCGTCGGTTACATCTCGCTCGGCCGGGGCATCACGATCCACCGTGACGACTGCCCGAACGTGGCGCTCTTGAAGAAGGATCCAGAGCGCTTCACGAACGTGGCGTGGGAAGGCGATCAGTCGACGGCGTTCGTCGTCGAAATCCAGATCGACGCGTGGGATCGCCATCGCCTGCTCGAGGACCTCTCGCGGGTCTTCTCGGAGTCGGGCGCGAACATCCTCGAAGCGCGCTGCATGTCGGCGCCGCCGATGGTCAAGAACCGCTTCGTGATCGAGGTCGCAGACACGCACACGCTGAAGGGCGCGATCACGCGCATGCGCAACATCGAGTCGGTCTTTGATGCATACCGCGTCACGCCCGGCGGCGCCGGTTAGGCGAACGCTGGCCGGCGCGAAACTGCGTCCTCGCTCGCTCGCGTGCTACTCCGCACGCCACGCGACTGCCTGTGCCCCGAAGGGGTACGTCCTTGTCTCGCTTGACCAGAGTCCGCCTAACAGCGAGTTAGGCCACTACATTTAGCGCGCGCGGCATGATCGAGTAGCGCGCCTCGTCGACTTCGCCGAGGAAGTCGCCATCGACTTGAAGCGGTAGCGGACGACCGTCGGCGCTGCGCACGGTCAGCTCGCGCAGGCCTTCGACGTTCGTGATGCGGCGGTTGCCTGTGACGTGCAGGCTGGGCGTCAGTGCACGCAGCCCGATCGAGGTCAGCGCGAGCGGCGTGGCACGTTCGAGCGCGGCGAGCACGAGCTCGCCCGAGTGCAGCGAGGCGCCATCTGCAATCTCGATCGGTTTGTCGTGGAAGTAGGTGAAGGGGGCGCCGTTCTGCACGATCGCCGTGACGGCGGGCAACGTGCCCTGCGCGGTCTCGATCTCCATCCGCGGGGCTTTCAAGACGTAGCGCTGCGCGGCGCCAAGCGCCTTCCACGTGAAGAAGTAGGGCCCGAAGCGAGCCTTCAGGTGGGGCCGGGCGTCGACCTGCTCGACAACGCTCGCATCGAGGCCGACGCCGGAGTTGAACGTGAAGCAGCGATCGTTGACGACGCCGAGGTCGACTTTGCGCACGCGCCAGTCGTCGGCCATCGCGAGCAGGTGCTCGGTGGCGTCTACGAGCTCACCTGGGATCCCGAGGATCTTTGCGAACACGTTGGCTGACCCACCGGGCAACGCGCACAGCGGCGTGTCGGAGCCGAGCAGTCCATTGGCCGATTCGTTGACGGTTCCGTCGCCGCCGAAGGCGACGACGACGTCGTAGCCCTCATGTGCCGCCTCTCGGCACAGCTCGGTGGCGTGTCCGCGCGCCTCGGTGTCGACGGCGTCGACGTCGAAGCGCCCCTTCAGCGCGTAGACGACGAGATGGCGCAGCCTGTCAGAGACAGTCGCGGCGTACGGGTTGACGATGATCAGCATGCGCCGCCTGGTGGCTTCTGCGTAGGGCTCGAGGCTGGCGACGGCGTCGGTCAGGCGCCGCTCCTGCTCGCGCGTGGGGGTGCGCGGGGATTCGCTGCTCACTACAGCGCCTACACCGGAATGCCGTCGGCGTTACGACCGGCGGCCTGTGGGGTACCTGCTTCGATACGCGTCTCGTCGAAGTGTCCAAACGGACAACGTCTGTCCGAGGGATTGCTAGACTTTCGCGCACATAGCTGGACACATCCAGAGGGGTGAAGGGACTGGCCCTACGAAACCCCGGCAACCACCGTCCGTCACTGCGGGAAGGTGCCAATTCCAGAGAGATGTGTGGCGAGCCTCCGCGCTCTTCGCACAAGTGACATTGCGAAGACCATACGACGGAGGTTTCCAATGGCTGTCAGTCACCTGCAGTGCAAGGAGTGCAAGGCCCAGTACCCGCTCGAGGCTCTCTACGTCTGCGAGAAGTGCTTCGGTCCGCTCGAGGTGGTCTACGACCACAGCAACACGGGCGAAGACGTCGCCGAGCTGCGCAGGCGGATCCAGGGCGGGCCACAGAACATCTGGCGCTATGCCGACTTCCTGCCGCTCGCAGGCGGGCCCCCGGGACCGTCTGGTCGGCTGGCGTCGCGCGCTGGTCTGCCGGCAGGCTGCACGCCGCTGATCCGTGCCGACAGGCTCGCCGAGCGCCTTGGCCTACGTGAGGTGTGGGTCAAGAACGATGCGGCCAATCCGACGCACTCGTTCAAGGATCGCGTCGTCTCGGTCGCGGTCAACCGCGCGCGTGAGCTCGGCTTCGAGACGATCGCGTGCGCTTCGACGGGCAACTTGGCCAACTCGGTCGCTGCGCACGGCGCGGCGCTTGGACTGGACTCCTACGTCTTCATCCCGTCGAACCTCGAGGAGCAGAAGGTGCTCGCGACGGGCGTTTACGGCACGAAGCTCGTCGGCGTGGAGGGCAACTACGACGACGTCAACCGCCTCTGCACGGAGCTGTGCGCGGAGCGCGATTGGGCGTTCGTCAACATCAACCTACGCCCGTACTACGCGGAGGGCTCGAAGACGCTTGCGTTCGAGATCGCCGAGCAGCTCGGCTGGGAGCTCCCGGACCGCTGCGTCGTGCCGATCGCATCGGGCTCGCTGTTCACGAAAATCGCTCGCGGCTTCGAGGAATTCTCAGAGCTTGGGCTCGTCAAGGGTGAGCTGCCGAGCATGAACGGCGCGCAGGCAGAGGGCTGCTCGCCGGTTGCGAGCGCATTCGCTGCCGGTCACGAGGTCTGCCGGCCGGTCAAGCCGGACACGATCGCCAAGTCGCTGGCGATCGGCAACCCGGCTGACGGTCCATACGCGCTGGATCTCGCACGTCGCACGGGCGGTGGCGTGGACTCTGTCTCAGACGACGAGATCCGCGCGGGCATCAAGCTGCTGGCAGAGACGACGGGCGTGTTCACGGAGACTGCAGGTGGCGTGACGACGGCGACGCTCGCAAAGCTCGCTGAGCGTGGCGACATCGACCCGGACGAGCGCGTCGTGCTCGTGATCACGGGCGAGGGCCTGAAGACGCTCGACGCGGTGCGCGGCACGTTCGAGACGCACACGATCGAGCCGACAGTCGAGGCATTCGAGGCGGGAGTGCCGCAGACGGTTGCAGTCTGATGGCGGTGCTCGTGAAGATCCCCACGCAGCTGCGTGCTGCGGCGGGCGGCGGGGCCGAGGCTGAGGTCAACGGCGCGACTGTGCAGGAGGTGCTCGACGGCCTGTTCGAGCGCCACGACGAGCTGCGCGCGCGCCTGTATGACGACGAAGGCGGACTGCGCCGCTTCGTCAACGTCTACGTCGCTGGTGAAGACATCCGCTTTCTCGATGGACTTGCGACGCCGGTCGCTGACGGCGCCGAGCTGACGATCCTGCCGGCTGTCGCCGGCGGCTGACGAGCGGCTGCGCCCGTTCGCTTGGAAGATTCTCGGCGAGTGGCCGGCGAAGGGCGCGCCTCGCTCGCAGGTGCTCCGCTGGATTCGTGGCTTCTACCTGCGGACTTCGCCGTTGATGGTCGTCGTCTACGTGATGCTTGCGCTGTGGGCGTCGAAGACATGGATCTTCGTCGGCATGGCAGTGAGCGCCGTTCTCTGGCTGCAAAGCATCGTCTCGCTCAGCGTGAAGATTGGTCGCGAGGAACGTCGTCAGCGGGCTTAGGTCAGCGACCGAGCCTGCCGAGGTCATCCTCGACGGCAGTCGAGTCGACGTCGGCGGGCGGCGGCGACCATGTGCTGCCGCCGCGTCGACCGCCCGGCGCGAAGCGCCCTGCACCTGCTGCGAAGCGCATCAGTCGCGTCGCGTAGCGGCGTGAGATCCAGCGCAGGGCGAGCGCTCGCGTGGGTCGCAGCAACAGCAGCGCGCCGAGCGCGTCGGTGAGGAACCCTGGAACGGCGAGCAGCGCGCTGCCGAGGAAGCGAAGTGCGCCGTCGAGCGCGGTGCGTGCCGGCTGACGACGCTCGGACACGGCCGTCGAGATCCGCTGCAGCGCGGCGCGCCCTTCGACCCGCACGAGCTGCATGCCAAGCAACGAGGTTGCGGCGAGCAGCAAGAGCGCAACAGCCCAGCCGATTGCCTGCGCGACCTCGACGAGCACGAACACCTCGAGCACAGGAACTGCGATCAGGATCAACACGAACACGCTGGCGACCGTTTAGCGATGCGTCGACGCGGAAAGCGCGGATGCATGCTGAGCGCTGCTTCGCTGGGAGGCGGCTGCAGGCGGCGTCGTTGAGCCGCTGATGCCAACGGTCGAGACGAGCCCGGCGGCGACCATCGCGCCGATCGTCAGCGCCCGCATTCGCTTGGGCGTAAGCCAGCCGAAGTGATGCGTCTGCAGCCAGCTCCTGAAGCCGGTGGCGGCCGAGGCGGCCATCATCGCGCAGCCTGCGCACATGGGTTCAGCGTAGCGTCGCCGTTTCGATCGTGCGCCTGCTTGTCGCTGGACGGGGCGCACTGGTCGCGGTCACGCTCGGGCTACGTGCGCTCGATCGTTTCGGCGCGCCCCTCGAGACGCCGGCGCAGGTCGGCGCCGCGACCAGCGGCAACGGCGCGGGCAGCGCGCTTCTCGCTCAGCTCGAGACCGTGCAGCTGGGCGTAGTCGAGCAGGTTCTGGCGCTCCTCGCCCTCACGCGCGGCACGTAGGAACAGCCAGCAGAACAAGCCGAGCGTGAGGAAGGACTCCTCGACCATCATGATCGCCCCGGCAATGTTCTGATCGGCGAGCGGCGAGATGTGGTGGATCGCGTCGCCGTGGTTGTAGAAGGGATAGAAGACGGTGCCTGACCAGAGGAAGATGTTGCCGAGCACGGTGCCGGCGAGGCGCACGACGACGATGTAGCCGAGCCGCCCGAGGTTGCCGAACCAGCTGGGAGTTGGCAATGGACCGACGAGGCACATCCACATGTTGATGCCGAAGCCGAGGAACATGGCGTGCTCGACGGCGTGGACGCCGCTGTGGCGCAGCGCGGCTTGGTAGAGCGTCGGGATGTGCCACACATACAGATCGATGGCCCACAGGGGAAAGGCGATCGCTGGGTGCGACAGCGCGCGCAGTCGGTCGAACAGCTTGATTTTCAGGATCGGAGCGAGCAGCGGACCGGTCAGCCCGAGCACGATCAAGAGCGCTGCGATGTCGCCGAGCAGCAGGTGCTCGACCATGTGCATGTACAGCAGATCCTGACTGGCCGAGCCGAGTGAGGTGAGCGCGGCGGCGATCGTGACGAAGCCGGCGTAGAAGCAGGCCTGGCGCCAGCCGGGGACTGGGTGGCCGCTGCTCGCAAGCGTGCGCACGCGGCGGGCGTAGAGAATCGCGACGAGCAGCAGCGGACCGAGCTGGAGCGCAGCCTCGAGATCTGTTGAGACGGCGAGCGGGGGCAGGTGCATGCGGGTTCAGGGTATGCCAGCGCGGGCGTGCAGAGCGGCAGATCCTACTGGCGGCACTCGGCGAGCCGTTGCGTAGACTGGCGCGAGCATGAGAGCACCGCGCCGTCGCATGCTGCCCCTGCTGCTCGGCGGTTCGACTCTTCTGATCTTGGCGCTGCCGGCGAGCGCTGAGGCGCATGGGATCGTCGGCAAGGCTGATCTGCCGATCCCAGTCTGGCTGTTCAGCTGGACGGCGGCGATCGTGCTCGTCGTCTCGTTCGTGGCGCTCTCGACACTGTGGCGCACGCCACAGCTGCAGTCAGAACGCAGGCGCCCGCTGCGGGGTCGGTCGAGCGCGGAGAAGCAGGCAGGCGATGCAGCCGCCACAGTGGCGCCGGCGCGGGTGGCGAGCGCGACGGCGCTCGAAGTGCTGGCAGGAACGCTGGGCGTGGCGTTGTTCGCGCTCGTGCTCTACAGCGGCTTTGCTGGCGCGCAGGTGCCGGGAGCGAACTTCTCGGTGACGTTCATCTACGTGATCTTCTGGGTCGGGCTGCCTGTGCTCAGCGTGCTGTTCGGCGACATCTTCGCTGCGCTCAGCCCGTGGCGCACGTGTGCACGCGCGCTGCGCGGCCTGGCAAGGCTGTCGGCCGGCGCGGCGCACGGCGCGGAGGGGGGGTCGAGTGCGCCGCTTCGCTATCCGGAGCGCCTTGGCGTGTGGCCGGCGCTTGCGGGCACCGTCGGCTTCGCTTGGCTCGAGCTCGTGTTCGTCAACCGCGACGAACCGTCGCTGCTGGCTGCGCTGTCGCTCGGCTACTTCGTGGTGATGGTGCTAGGCATGCTGCTGTTCGGCGTCGAGCGCTGGGCGGCCTCGGCGGATGGCTTCGGCGTCTACTTCAACTTGCTCGGGAGGCTCTCGCCGCTCGTGCGCGACGAGCGCGGCGTGCTGTGCTGGCGCCGCCCGCTGAGCGGCATCGCTGGTCTGCGGATGCGGCCGGGGATGGTGACGCTGATCTGTGCACTGATCGGCACGACGACGTTCGACGGCTTCTCCAACGGCGGCATCTGGCGCAAAGCTGAGCCGGAACTGCAGAGCGTCTTTTCGGGCCTCGGGCTGGGCCCGACGCCGTCGCAGGAGCTCGCCTACTCGATTGGCCTGATTCTGTGCATCTGCCTGATCGTCGCTGTCTATCGCGTCGGCATCCTCGGCGTGCGCAGCGTCGGCACGCGCTTCGACGTCGGGCAGTTGACGCGCTCATTCGCGCACACGCTCGTGCCAATCGCGTTTGCGTACGTGCTGGCCCACTACTTCTCGCTGTTGATCTGGCAGGGACAGGCGCTCGGCTACTTGATTTCGGATCCGCTGGGCAACGGCAGCGACCTGTTTGGCACGAGCGGCTATCAGATCGACTACCAAGTGCTCAGCTATGCGGCGATCTGGTACGTGCAGGTTGCGGCGTTGATCGCTGGTCACGTCGGCGGCCTGGCGCTCGCACACGATCGGGCGCTGAGCATGTACGACGAGCCGGAGGAAGCAGTGCGCAGCCAATACTGGATGCTCGCGGTGATGGTCGCCTTCACGAGCTTCGGGCTGTGGCTGCTCTCGGATGTAGGCACCTGAGACGGGCCGATCTGGGCTGGCTCGCCGAGCGGGCGCCTTCGCTACGGTTCGCTGAGGTGTCTACGCGCCGCGCGATCATTGCCCTGCTGGCCACGTGCGCGTTCTTGCTGGGCGCAACGCCAACGCCAACGCCAATACCAACACCGGCGCTGGCGAACGGCGATCAGCAGCAGAACCCACTCAACGATCAGGGTTCGAGCCCGAACTACCGCTCGACGATCACGTCGGTATCGCCACAGGCGTCGGGGCTGACGCTGCAGGTGCTGCAGTTCTCGGATCGCCTGCTGCTGCGCAACGAAACGGGGCGCACGGTCTCGATCGAGGGCTACGAAGGCGAACCGTATGCGCGCGTGCAGCCCAACGGCACGGTGGAAGTCAACACGGCGTCGCCTGCGTACTACCTCAACCAGAGCTTCTACGGCAACGTGACGGTGCCGCCATCAGCTACGGCGAAGGCGACGCCGCACTGGCAGGTCGTCGATCGTACGGGCCAGTTCGAATGGCACGACCATCGAATTCATTGGATGTCGCCGGCGCTGCCGCCGCAGGTCAAGGACAAGGGCAAGCGCACGCTGATCTTCGATTGGCACGTGCCGATCGCGGTGGGTGCGCAGAAAGGCACGGTTGCGGGCCAGCTGTACTGGACGCCTGAGTCATCTTCGGCGCCTGTGGCGGCGATTGTCGTCGGCGGGGTAATCGTGCTGCTCGGCGTGCTGCTCGTGATCGTCGTTCGTCGCAGGCGTGCGCCGGGTAGGCCGCTCGGGCAAGCGGCAGCAGAGGGTGTGACCGGCCCAGCTGCTGCGGCGAGCGACGCGGGAGATTCAGGTCACCGGGAGGCGTGGTAGCGTTGATTGGGATGGTGCTTGCCTGCCTGACCCACTGGTACATCTCGCTGCTCTACGTGGTGCCTGTGCTCGCTGTTGGCGGGTGGGGTTGGTGGAGCGCGCGACGGACGTCGCGCAACCGCCGTGCGGGTGGCGGCGACGTGAGCGCTGCGTCTTGACGATGCGGGAGGCGTTTGAATGCGAGCTTGCAGGGGCAAATAGGCGCTGAGATAAAAGCACGGAACTTGCGCAGATTCATCTGACTTAGACGTTTCTTCGGAGGACTTCAGGAGCACCTAAGTAGCATCGGGTTGACTGACTCTCATGACGACGCAAACTCCCATCCGCTCAGCGACAGCCGAAGGACACACAGAGCGGGTTGACGCGATCGCGTGCCTCGACGAGAGCACGCGGCGCAAGGCGATCTCAGAGCGGCCGAGCGGTCCTGGGCGCTATCTCGAGATCCAGAGCGCGGGCGAGACGCTGCTGATTCCGATCGAGGACGGCGTGATGCACATCGGCCGTGGCCTTTCAGCCGATCTGCACCTCGATGAGAAGTCGGTGTCGCGCCGCCACGCGATGCTCGTGGAACGCCCGACTGGCCCGCGGCTGCTCGACGATCGCAGCTCGAACGGCACGTTCGTCAACGGTCGGCGGATCGTGCAAGCCGATCTGAACAACGGCGATGTGATCGTGCTCGGGCGCGTGGTCTTGCGCTATCTAGAGATCTAAGGCTGCGAGGCTTGATAGCGGAGCGCCGTGACGGTGCTCTGGGACCGCAGTCCACATATACTCCTGGGCGGCCCCCGCCTTGGGAGGGGCGGGTCAATCTCAAACCACGCAGGAGGTCCACATGAGAAAGCTCCTCACCGCGATCGGTGCGGCAGCGCTCGTGCTCGTCGTGCTGGCTGGCTGCGGCAGCAGCAGTAGCAGCTCATCGACGAGCAGCTCGGCGACGACGTCGAGCGCGTCAAACGAAGCAGGTGGCGCTGACGCTTCGATCGTCGCCCAGGTTCCGGCTTCGATCAAGTCGAAAGGCACGCTGAACGTGGCGACGGAAGCTCAGTACGCGCCGAACGAGTTCATTGCGTCGGACGGTCACACGGTGATCGGCATGGACGCGGAACTGATGGAAGCGATTGCGGCGAAGATGGGCTTGAAGGTGAAGCTGATCAACTCGGACTTCGAAACGATCATTCCGGGCCTGGCGGCGGGTCGCTATGACCTCGGCATCTCGTCGTTCACGGACACGAAGGAACGCGAGAAGACGGTGGACTTCGTCGACTACTTCGAGGCGGGGATCTCGTTCTACGCGAAGAGCGACGCGAACCCGGGCGTGAACACGGTGGCGGATCTGTGTGGCAAGACGGTCGCGGCGGAGAAGGGGACGGTCGAGGCGGAAGAATCGGAAGCTCAGAGCAAGAAGTGCACGAAAGAAGGCAAGAAGGACGTCACGACGCTCGTCTTCCCGGGTCAGAACGCGGTCAACCTGGCGGTCTCGAACGGCCGCGCGGAACTGGGCATGGCGGACTCGCCGGTGGCGGACTACCAGGTCAAACAGTCGAACGGCGCGTTCAAACTGATCGGCAAGGAGTACGAAGTGGCGCCGTATGGGATTGCGATCCCGAAGAAGAGCGGCATGACCCAGCCGGTGCTGGCGGCGGTGAAGTCGCTGGTTGCGGACGGTTCGTACGCGAAGATCCTGGCGAAATGGGGTCTGCAGTCGGGTGCGATCAAAGAACCGACGGTCAACGGCGCGATCGGCTAGCGCCTCGTGGCGTCTAAACGGTTGAGTTAGAGCAGCGGCGAATGTCCTCGGACGACATGCCTCGTGAGCAGGCTGGACGGCCTGAGGACATCCGCGCGGTGCCTGTCCGCCGCCCGGGCCGCTGGTTGGCGGCAGCGATCGTGGTCGTGCTGGCGGTTGCGCTGGTCCGCTCGGTCGTCGACAACCCCAATTTCGAGTGGGACGTAGTCGGCGAATACCTGTTTGACGGGCGCATCTTGCACGGGCTGCGGCTGACGATCGAGCTGACTGTGATCGCGATGGCGATTGGGATCGTGCTGGGCGTGCTGCTCGCGGTGATGCGCCTGTCGCCGAACTGGCTGGTCTCGGGTGCGAGCTCGTTCTACATCTGGTTCTTCCGCGGCACGCCGGTCTTGGTGCAACTGCTGTTCTGGTACAACATCGCGGCGCTGTACCCGAAGATCGGCATCGGTGTTCCGTTCGGCCCGTCGTTCATCCACGCTGACGCGAACACGCTGATCACGCCGTTCGCTGCGGCGATCTTGGGACTGGGGCTGAACGAGGGCGCGTACATGGCGGAGATCGTGCGCGCGGGGATCATCTCGGTCGACCCGGGTCAGTCGGACGCGGCGCAGTCGCTGGGGATGACGCGCCTGCAGACGATGCGTCGGATCGTGCTGCCGCAGGCGATGCGGGTGATCATCCCGCCGACGGGCAACGAGACGATCTCGATGCTGAAGACGTCGTCGCTGGCGAGCGTGATCGTCGTGACGGAGCTGCTGTACGCGGCACAGCTGATCTACTCGGTGAACTTCAAGACGATTCCGCTGCTGATCGTGGCGAGCGTTTGGTACATCGTCTGCACGAGCGTGCTGTATGTGGGGCAGTACTACTTGGAGCGCCACTACGGTCGCGGCGCGCGCACGCAGCAACAGGGTCTGCTTGCACGCATTCGTAAAGGCCTGCTCTCAACTCGCCATGAGGGACTGGCGTCATGAGCGGAGCGACGGCGATGGTGAAAGCGGAAGCGGTGCGCAAGCGCTTCGGTCGATTGGAAGTTTTGAAGGGGATCGACCTGGAGGTCGATCCTGGTGAGGTTTTGTGCCTGCTCGGCCCGTCGGGCTCGGGCAAGTCGACGTTTCTGCGCTGCATCAACCATCTGGAGAAGATCGACTCGGGTCGGCTGTCGGTCGATGGTGAGCTGGTTGGCTACCGCCAGCAGGGCGAGCACTTGCACGAGCTGCGCGAAGCGGAGGTGGCGCGCAAGCGCGCGGAGATCGGAATGGTCTTCCAGCACTTCAACTTGTTTCCGCACATGACGGCGCAGGAGAACGTCACGTGCGCACCGATCCGCGTCAAGCACGAGCCGGCGGACCAGGCTCGTGCCCACGCACACGAGCTGCTGGCGCGCGTGGGGCTGGAGGACAAGCTCGATGCCTACCCGTCGCAGCTCTCGGGAGGACAGCAGCAGCGCGTGGCAATCGCGCGGGCGCTGGCGATGCGCCCGAAGCTGATGCTGTTCGACGAGCCGACCTCAGCGCTCGACCCGGAGCTCGTGGGCGACGTGCTGGCGGCGATGCAGCAGCTCGCGCGCGAGGGGATGACGATGGTGGTCGTCACGCACGAGATGGGCTTCGCGCGCGAGGTGGCGGACACGGTCGTGTTCATGGACGACGGCATCGCGGTCGAGTGCGGCAGGCCAAGCGAGGTGCTGGACAATCCGCGCCACGAGCGCACGCGCGCGTTCCTCTCGAAGGTGCTCTAGGCGCTTGCGGCAGCGTCCCGCTGCCTGCCTGGTTCCTCAGGGCCCGCCCAGCTCCTTGCTCAAGAGCACGACGGTCTTCACGTCGCCGTGCTCGAGTCGTCCTACGGGCTCGTAGCCGCGCGCTTGGTGAAAGGCGAGCGAGGCCTCGTTGAGCGGCTCGATGTTGACGTCGCAGACCATCCGCCCGAACGAGACGGCGCTCGCCTCCATCGCGTCATACAGCGCTGCGCCGAATCCGTGCCGACGTGCACGCTCGTCGACGGCGATCCGATCGAGGTAGAGAAAGCTGTCGAACTGCTTGGTGAGCTGGATGTAGTTGGCGCTGTCGTAGTCGGTTCCAGGTGCGACGGCGAGCGCAAACGCAAGCACCTCTCCGTCCTGCTCGACGACGAGGCGGCGATGGGTGAGCGCGAGGATGTAGCGCAGACGCTGCTCGTCGAGCGGGCTGAGCTCCAGGACTGAAGCCTGGTTCAGCTCGAGCACGCGGGGATGGTCGGCGTCGGTGAGCTCTCGGACGATCATCTGCGGGGCCCCCATCGGCACAGCTTGGCAGGCGCCGGTGCGCGAGCGCTCGTGGCATTGTTCGGCGTGATCATTCGATGTCATCGACGGTGAGCAATCAATGCGCTGGGCCATTCGGCGTGGCGTACGACTTCTACATCGAGCGCCCGTGGCTGATGCTGGCGCTCGGGAGGCTGTTGTGGGGGATCGATCTCTCTGTGCTCTACCGCAGCATCGATGAGACGGTCGCGGCGTTGGGCGGGGGTGCGACGGTGATCGACGTGCCGTGCGGCGGCGGCGTGGCGTTCCGCGCGCTGCGCCCGGACCAGGACGTGCGCTACATCGCAGCTGACCTCTCAGCGAAGATGCTCGCCCGCGCCAGGCGTCGCGCGGAGCAGCGCTCGCTGCGACAGGTTGAGCTGGTCACGGCGGACATGCTGGCGCTGCCGTTCGCTGACGAGCAGGCTGACGTGATGCTCTCCTACAGCGGGCTGCACATGCTCGGCGAGCCGCAACTTGCGGTCGAAGAGCTCGTGCGCTGCTTGAAGCCGGGCGGCGAGCTGGTTGGCACGACGTTCTTGCGTGAGGGCTCGCGCAGGCAGCGCCTGCTGTTCGGGATCGGCTACCGCCAAGGCCATGCCTTGCCGCCGCGCGCAGGAGACCTGCGTGACTGGCTGCTGCAGGCGGGGATCGAGCAGCCGCGGATCGAGCCGCAGGCTGGCTTTGCGGTGTTCGCTGGACGCAAGCGCAGCTAGCGGGCGACGGAGCGAGACAGGGGCTCCTGCTCGTCGATCACAGGCTGCTCGCAGCCGCTCTGCTTGGCGCGATACATCGCTGCGTCGGCGCGCCTGATCAGCTCGTCGGCGTCGGTCGAGCCTGACTCTGCGCAGGCGACGCCGACGCTTGCGCCGAGCTCGGCTTTGCCGGCGGACAGCTCGACGAGGCCGCTGAGCGACTTGCAGACGCGCGCTGCGACGCGCAGCGCAACCTCGTTGGCACGAATGTCTGGGAGCAGCACGGCGAACTCGTCGCCGCCGAGTCGCCCAACGCTGTCGCCACGCCGGGTGAGGGCGCGCAGACGCTCAGCGACGAGCGCGAGCAGCTGATCGCCGGCGGCGTGCCCGAAGCGGTCGTTGACGGGCTTGAAGCGATTGAGGTCGATGTACACGACGCCGGTGATCGAGCCATCGTCGCGGTCGAGCTCGCGCTGCAGCATGTCGATGATCGAGCCGCGGTTGTAGCAGCCGGTGAGTGCGTCGAACGTCGCGCGACGCTGCAGCTCTGCGTGTGCACGGGCGCTGTCGGTGACGTCGAGCACGGAGATGATCGCGCCGCTGATCTCGCCATTCGCTGGTCGCAGCGCGCGCACGCTCAAGAGCGCCCTGCGCCATTCGCCGTCGCTGGGCACGACGTCGACTTCGACGTCGTCGTCGACACCTTCGTCGAGCACGTGATCGAGCGCGGTCTCGAAGGCTGCGCGTCCCTCGTGCGTCAACGTTGCGAGCAGTGAGTGCGCAGAGGGGGAAGGGAGGTCGGGGTCACGCGCTGGACGTACGCCCTCAGTGCCCTCAGGCTCCTCGTCGCCTGCGCCCTCGTCCTCAGCGCCGGCTTGCAGGATCTGCAGCAGCTGCGAGTTGTAGTAGACGGCGTTGCGCTCGGTGTCGACCTGCATCAGCCCGATCGGCATGGCGTCGGTCAGTCGTCGCAGCAGCTCCTCGCTCTCTGCGAGGGCTTCTTGTGCGGCCATCTCGGCGGAGACGTCGATCAGCTCGACGAGCACGTAGTTGCGATCGCCACGGTTGAGGTAGTTGTGCAGCGTCGTGTCGACCCAGACCCAACTGCCGTCCTTGCGGCGGCGGCGCAGGCGCGTCAGCTGGTCGCGCCTGGTCGACAGCGTCGTCAGCCAGCCCTCGACGGCGCGACCTTGATCGTCGGGATGGATCTGGTCGAGCACAGACTTGCCGATCAGTTCGTCGGGGGTGTAGCCGAACATCTGCGTGAAGGCCTCGTCGCACTCGATCACCTTGGCGCCCTCGTCCTCGAGCAGCGTGGCAAAACGCGGTGCGGCGGCGACCTCCTCGGCGCCGTCCTCGCCGTCGGGCGCCTCCTCGGTGCTCGGGAGCACGACGCAGAGCATCACGCCATGCGCTGCGCGCAAGTCGAGGAAGTGCAGCGTCACCCACCGAGATGGCTTGCTGAGCAGGCGCACTTTTCCGTTGACGGCGAGCTCGTCGTCCTGCAGGCGGTTCCACAGCGAAACGACCTCGATGCGGTCTGCGGCGACGACGCTGTCGATCACGGCGCGTCCCTCGATCACTGCTTGGCCGAGCAACTGCACGCTGCCTGGCACGGGAACGATCAGGCCATTGGAGGACAGCGCGCAGACGAGCGCGTCTGGATGCTCGCGCAGCAGCGCGTCAGCAGCATGCTCGACGGTCTGATCGTGCCTGATTTCCTGGCTTGGCACCACGCTCGACTCGGCGGTGGCGGTCATGTGTTCGTCCGTTCTCACCTGCTCGAAACATCGGCTGCCGCGCGTGGTGACATGAGCGTGCTGAAGGGGCGTAGACAGGCGACTGAGCGGGCGTATCACCGATGCCTAGGCCTTCTGGCCGAAAGGTCCGCCGAAGCCGGTCGCAACAGGCGAACACAGCCCGAATCGGCTCCGAAACGACGCAATTCCACGCGCGGGCAGCTACCGTGGATGGCAATGGCAATCAGCGCCTGGCACGCGCTCGCTCGACAGCCGGACTGCCTCGGCTGAAGTCGTCATGGGCACCCTCGGCACGACGAGCTTGATTGCGGCCGGAGTGCAGGGTGGGAAAGCGAGGGCGACGGACGCGCTCGTCGTCGGGCTGGTGATCGTGGCGCTCGCGCTGATTGCGGTGCTGCTCTACCTCTACATGCGAAAACACCCGCGCCGCTCGCCGCCGGTGACCGATCAATGGCGTGCGCTGGCGGTGATGGGAGAGCTGTGTCCCCACGGCTGGGACGCGCAGATCAAGCTGTTCGGCTGGGGCGCGCCAGTGCCTGAGGATGCTCCTGCTTCACGGGCGCCGCTCGTCGAGCTCGAATGGAAACAGTACGCGGAGGAGCCAGGGCGGGTGGCTGTCGTGCGACGCGTCTGGGCGCAGACGATTCCAGAGGCGCTTCAGCTGATGGTTGACGACAGGCGCGCCGATATTACCCTTGAAGAGATTGAGCAGGCAGTCGATGACGATGAGGGGGTTCAGTGGAATGACTGAGCAAGAGGATTCGCACGACACGCAGGATCAGCCGGCGAGAGCGCATCAGGCCAACGGACCCCGCCCTCTCGCATCGGTGAAGGGCGCCTGGCGCGGCAGGGTTCATATCGCGGAGGACTTCAAGGAGCTTCCGGCAGACATCGCAGCGGCTTTCGGCGCCGACTAGTAGCTCGGCGCATTGCCGGTCGGCCTCTGCCGCCTGTTCGGCGCGAACCCGCTGCGACTCTCTGAACTGGACCCACGCGAAGAGGGCCGCGAACACAGCGAGGCCGAGGCCGACCCAAGCGGTGATTGCCGACAATGCCCGTTCGACCGTTCCCAAAGCGCGACGACCATCCCTGCGAAGTCTCAGACGTTGCTCGGACGGTCGTGCACCAGCGGTGACGCTCATGACGGTGAGGCGGTGGTGGACGGCGACGCGCCCGAGTGGGTGGGTCGTCTCGCCGTCACCGAGCCGGGCAACCCGGACCGATCAGCCTGCCGGAAAGCGAGCGGTACCTCACGCCCTGCTGCACGCTCGACGGGATGCGCACGCGGTCGGTCCTGATCGAGGGCTGACTCAGTCGGGATACATGCCGTTATTGATGTCGAGGACGGTTTGCAGGTCGGGCCAGCCGAGGACGGAGTTGCAGACGATCAACGCTTCGGCGTAGAGCGGCACGACGATTGACCAGTAGTAGGCGTACTCGTCGCCTGCTGGGAGGTCCACCACGCACGGGTATTTGGTCGTGTCCAGGTAGGGGTCAAGCGCGGCGGGTGTGGCGTGTGTCGCAGAGCTGGCCTCCCGGTAGATCATCAAGTAGCGACCCGTGAAATTGAGCAGGTCGATTTGTTCCTTCCGGCGCTTTGCAGCGGCGGAGCGGAAGCCCGTCAGAACGCCACCCCAATGGGCGTCCACGGCGCGCGCAAGCTGATCCATCGGTTTGAGCTGCTTGCCCGTCGTCGTCACTTCTTCCTCGGTGCACGGGATGCCGTATTCGGCGGCAGCCTCGATAGCTAGGCGGAAGTAATAACGTTCGCTCTCGCCCCACTCCTTCATGTGAGCGGGAGGGTCGATAGCGAGCCAGGCGAACACGACGGTCTGCTCGTAGAGGGCTCGGAGCAAGATCATCATGTCGAGTGGGCTGCGCCGGTCGCGCTCCCACAAGCTGAGGATGCTCTCGACGGTGTCGCCCATGCGGACCGTGAAGGCGGCGGCGACGTGGTGCCAGGCAGGCTCACGCCGGAAACGTTTGGGCAGGTGCTGCGTCCGCACCAGATCGATCAGCGCGCGCGCCGCCGCCTTCGCGTCGTCGTCCGTCGGTTTCTGTTTGCCGCGTTCGTCAGCGGTCGCCATATAGCCCCTGATGTGGCAACAAGTGGCAATAAACCGACCTGCGAAGGTCGGCACACTCCGACAACCAGCGCGCCCGGCAAGATTCGAACTTGCGACCTCTCGCTCCGGAGGCGAGCGCTCTATCCACTGAGCTACGGGCGCGGGAGGTCGAGTCTATTGAGCCGGCGGTGTCCGACGCGGTTGCAGAAGCGGACGGTTTGGAGCTGTCGCCAGTGGGAGTAGCCCGGCAGATCTTGGCTGCGACGTCGCAACCCAGGACGTCCTCACAAGCCTTGTCCTGTGCTAGTCCCGACTGCGTTCCTGGGCAGCTTCGTATTCCTTGGATTCTGCTTCGCTCTTGAGTGAGAGTGCGGCTGATTCGTGATCCTCGGCGTGCGATTGGACGTTCTCGGCTTGCGACATGATGTTCTCGCCCTGGGTGTACTTGCTGTCATCGCCTTCGGGCGTTTCTTCGCCTTCGACTCGACTGGCGTTTGCTTCGAGGTCTTTGGCTTCTGAAGTGTCCGCCTTCGCTAGAAGTTCTTGGTGGTGCGCCTTCTGATGCAGCGAGGCGGCTTCAGCTGAGAGCTTGATCGCGGCCTGTTCGTGCGCCGGCCGTTCTTCTTCGATCGTCTGTTCTTCGCGCTGCTTCTCGGCTCGGGCTTCCTGTGCTCGTCGTTCTTCGTTTGCTCTGCGTGTCCGTTCTTCGCCTTCCTGGGCTTCCCGCTGGGCAGCCAGCGCAGCATTGCGTTCGGATTCGTTTTCTCCGCGGCACATTTCGATGCCGAGACGAACCTCTCGGAACTTGTCACCGACCAGCACATGGCATCCGAAGTGGAACCCTTGGGCTACGGGGATGCCCCAGGCCACGAATGCGACTACGGCGAGAATTGCGATCGGGCTCGAGAGTGCGAGTCGACGGCGTTTGGGGTCGCTTCCTCTTGTGCTCTCCGACTGCGGCTCGGTTGGCGACTCCGCGGTCCCGCCGTCGTTATCCACCTGTCCCATATGTCCGAATCGGTCGGCCGACCTTGCGGCTTGAGCTACGGGCGCGGACGAAGCGAGTCTATTGTGGATCGTCCCCGAAGATGGAAGGCGTGAAGCTCATCGGAGGCCGTGGTGCGATCGCGTTGGCGCTCGTGGCTTCGGCACTTGCGCTCGGCCTGTCGCAGGCGGCGGATGCGGGGCGCACGCAGCCACCGATCTACGCGGCCCTCGGCGACTCATACACGTCAGCCCCGGGCATCCTGCCGCTGGCGCCTGAATCGCCGCCGCAGTGCGGACGGTCGAGCAACAACTACCCACATCTCGTCGCCAAGGCGCTCGAGCTCTCGCTCACCGACGCGAGCTGCGCGGGCGCCAAAACGGAAGACTTCACTGGCTCGCAGAGTCCAGGCCAGGCCCCGCAATTCGACGCGCTGCGCCGCTCGACGAAGGTCGTGTCGATCAGCATGGGCGGCAATGACGAGGCGCTGTTCGTGACGCTGGCTGGCGGCTGCACGATCGCGGATGCAGGCCTACCGAACGTAGGGGCGCCGTGTGAGAGCCAGTACGAGGCCTTCGTCGACGAGGCCTTCGCTCTGGGCCGGCCACCGCGCGAAGCGGCATTCGCACAGGTTCGCAGGCGCTCGCCGAGGGCGAAGCTGTTCATCGTCGGCTACCCAGAAGTGATGCCGAGCAACGGCTACTGCCCGTCGGCGATTCCGTGGACGACGGGCGACATGAAGTGGTTTCGCGAAATCACGGTGCGGCTCAACGCTTCGCTCAGCCGCTGGGCGCAGGCGAACGACGCGACGTTCGTCGACACGTTCACGCCGAGCAGAGGCCACAATGCGTGCGAAGCGACGGGCACGCGCTGGATCGAACCGATGATCGACTCGCTCACTGGTGTGCCGCTGCACCCGAATGTGACGGGCGTCGAACGCGAGGCGCTTGAGGTCGCAGCCGCGATGAAGCACGCCGGCGTTCGCTAACAAGCGCCACTGGGCGCTACGGTGCGCGCATGGACGTCTCCCTGTTCTTCGCCGGCACAGGCGGCTCGGTGCCTTCTGCCAGGCGCGGCTTGCCGGCGATCCTCGCGCGCCTCGGTGGCGACCGCATCCTGTTCGACTGCGGCGAAGGCACACAGCGGCAGCTGACGCGCTCGATCGGGCTGCTCGACATGGAATGCGTGTTCATCACGCACTTCCACGCAGATCACTGGCTCGGCCTGCCAGGGATGCTCAAGTCGTTTGCGCTGCGCGACCGTGACCAACCGCTGACCGTCTACGGCCCGCGTGGCCTGAATCAGCTGATGGCCGAGATGCGGATCGTCTACGGCCGCCTGCCGTACGAGCTGAGCATCGTCGAGCTCGAGCCAGCGGAGACGGTCAAGCGCGGCGGCTACTTGATCGCAGCTGTGCCCGTAAGCCACCGCACGCAGAGCGCGTTTGGCTACGCGATCGTCGAGGACACACGGCCAGGCCACCTCGATCCGCAGCTGGCAGAGCAGCTAGGAGTCAAGCCAGGCCCCGACTTCGGCCGCCTGCAGCGCGGCGAGACGGTCAACGGCGTGCTGCCAGAGCAGGTCATGGGACCGGAGCGCGAGGGCCGCAAGATCGTCATCTCAGGCGACACAGAGCCGTGCGAGGCGCTGAAGATCGCCGCCCACCAAGCCGACTTGCTCGTACACGAGGCGACGTTCACCGAGGAGGAGGCAGCGCGGGCGAAGGAGACTGCGCACAGCACAGCGCGCCAAGCTGCAACGCTTGCGCGCGACGCTGAAGTGAGGCTGCTGGCGCTGACGCACATCTCGACGCGCTACGCAGGGGGGCAACTGCGCGATGAGGCGCGCGCTGTGTTCGCAGCGACGGAGGCGCCACGCGACTTCGACACGATCGAGGTGCCTTTCCCTGAGCGCGGTGGCGCCAAGCTCGAGCGCTGGTCGGAGCGGCAGGCGCGCGAGCGCAGCGGCGGACAAACGAGCGAGGAATCGGCCACAGAGACAGACGCGGACGGGCGGCAACCGGACCCGTTGGTACATTCCTGAAGATCCTTTAACCCGGTCCAGTGAGGCCAGGAAGGAATTGATGGACGAGAGCAGCGAGAAGGTGGTCCTCCACGAGGGGGACATCGAGCGAGCGCTGACGCGCATCGCACACGAGATCGCAGAGCGCAATCCTGACGCCGCCGATGCGGCAGCTGGCGGTGTTCTCGGAGCCGATGACGTTCCAGCGGCGACGAGCCTCGCGGTCGTCGGCATCCATCGTCGTGGCGCATTCCTCGCGCGCCGTCTGCGCGAGCAGCTCGAAGGCCTGCTCGATAGCGCAATCCCGCTTGGCGACTTGGATATCGGCTTCTACCGCGACGACGTCGGCAGTCGCCCAGAGGCGCCTGTGGTGCACGCGTCGCACATCGACTTCGACGTCAACGGACGCACGATCGTGATCGTCGACGATGTGCTGTTCACAGGGCGAACAGTGCGTGCTGCGATCGAGGCGCTGTTCGACTACGGCCGCCCTGAGCGGGTGCAGCTGGCGGTGCTCGCCGATCGCGGTCACCGGGAGCTGCCGATTCGCCCTGACTACGTCGGCAAGAACCTGCCGACTTCGCGTGCTGAGCACGTGCATGTCCGCGTACGTGAGCTCGATGGCATCGATCAGGTCGCAATCGCCCCGCTTGCATTGGAAGTGGCATGAGCGCAGTTGACATCAGCCCAAAGCACGAGCAGGAGGCCCAATGGATCATCTCCTCTCGATAAAAGATCTCGACAGGGCGACGATCGAGCGCATCGTCACTCAGGCTGCCCGCTTTGCTGAGGTCTCAGACCGTGAGATCAAGAAGGTTCCTGCGCTGCGTGGACGGATGGTGCTGAACCTGTTCTATGAGTCTTCGACGCGCACGCGCAGCTCGTTCGAGCTTGCTGCCAAGCGCCTCTCGGCAGACGTCGTCAACTTCGCGGCGAGCGGTTCGAGCGTCGAGAAGGGCGAGTCGCTGAAGGACACTGTGCTGACATTGAGCGCACACAAGCCAGACGCGATCGTGCTGCGCACGCCGTGGGCAGGTGCTTCAGAGCTCGTCTGCAAGTGGTGCAACGCAGCGATCGTCAACGCCGGCGATGGCAAGCGCGAGCACCCGACACAAGCGCTGCTCGACGTGTACACGCTCAAAAGCCGCCTAGGCGATCTCGACGGCGCAAACATCTGGATCGTCGGCGACGTCGCGCACTCGCGCGTCGCGCGCTCGAACATCGTCGCTTTTCAGCAGATGGGCGCGAAAGTGACTGTCGCCGGCCCACCGACGCTGATCCCACGCGGCGTCGAGGCGCTCGGCTGCGACGTGCGCTTCACGCTCGACGAGCTCCCAAGCGCAGATGTCGTCTACGCGCTGCGGATGCAGAACGAGCGTATGAACGAGACGTGGGTGCCGTCGATCCGCGAGTACGCCGCCTGGTATCAGGTCAACGGCCGCCGCCTCTCACCGCGCCAAGTGCTGATGCACCCTGGCCCTGTCAATCGCGGCGTCGAGCTCTCTGGCGAGGTCGTCGACTCGCCGCAGGCTGTGATCACTGCTCAGGTCGAGGCAGGGGTCGTCGTACGCATGGCTGTGCTGTACGAGCTGCTCGCCGGCACGAGAGCGGGAGCGGCCGGCTCAGAGCTCGCTGGAGCGTCGAGCCCGAGCGCCTCGATGCCGTCGTCGAGCCCAGCCTCAGAGCGTGGCGAGCGCGGCCACCTGCAGGCGGCACCACCAGTCGATTCGACCCCTGGCGAGCCGCAGCCGGCGTGATGGCAGCGACGCCGCTCGTCCACGGACCGCTGCAAGCGGTCGACCTGCTGCTGCGAGATGTTCACGTGCTCGACCCGCGGACAGGCATCGATGCGCGCCACGACGTGCGCTTGCGTGGCGGTGAGATCGCTGAGCTCGGCGAGCCTGGGACGCTCTCCTACGACCCGAGCGCAAGCGAGGAGCTGATCGAGGGGCGTGGCAATCATCTCGTGCCGGCGTTCTTCGACCCGCACGTGCATTTGCGCACGCCAGGACAGGAGCACAAGGAGGACCTCGACAGCGGCACGCGCGCTGCTGCGGCAGGTGGCTATGCGGCGGTCCTTGCGATGCCGAACACAGACCCTGTGCTCGACTCAGCGCCGCTGCTCAGGTCATTGCGCGACACCGCTGCGCGCGAGGCACGCATCGCAGTTGGCTTCATGCCTGCGATCACGCGCAGTCTCGGAGGGGAGCAGCTGACTGAGATGGCAGAGCTGCGCGAGCAGGGCGCTGTCGGCTTCACCGATGACGGCCGTCCCGTTACGAGCGCAGGGATGCTGCGCAAGGCGCTGCAGTACCAGCGCCTGTGCGGCGGCGTGATCGCGCTGCACGAGGAGGATCCGACGCTGTCGCGCGGCGGCGCGATGCACGAGGGCGCTGTCAGCGTGGCACTTGGGATCGGCGGCATCCCGACGATCTCAGAGTCGACGATGGTTGCGCGCGACGCTGCGCTTGCAGGCTATGAGGACACACGCGTGCACTTCCAGCACCTCAGCTGCGTGGCGTCTGTCGAAGCGGTTGCAGAGGCGAAGGCAAAGGGCTTCAAGGTCAGCACAGAGGTCTGCCCGCATCACTTGCTGCTGACAGAGGAGGACGTGCGCGGGATGGACACGCGGATGAAGATGAACCCGCCACTCGCCACCGAGACGGACCGCCAAGCGCTGATCGAGGGCTTGCGCTCGGGCACGATCGACTGCGTCGCGACCGACCACGCGCCGCACGCGCGTGAGGAGAAGGAAGTGCCGTTCGAGCAGGCGCCGATGGGCACGACCGGTCTCGAGACGGCGTTTGCTGCGATCTACACGGGACTAGTCAAGCCTGGCGTGCTCGACCTGAGCCTGCTGATCGAGCGAATGACGGCAGGCGCTGCTCTGTATGAGCTGCCGACGCACACGATCGCGCCAGGCGCGCAGGCCAACTTGACGCTGATCGACCTCGACGCAGAGTTCGTCGCAGGCGAGCGCGGTTGGGAGAGTCGCTCTGAGAACTGCTGCTTCGCTGGGCGCAAGCTGCAGGGCAAGGTGCTGCTGACGCTCTCGCGCGGCGCGATCGTCTACCGCGAGCGCGCGTTCAGCGTGGTGGGGACCTGATGGCGCTGCTGCATCGCGATCGTGCGGCTCTTATCGTCGTCGACGTGCAAGAGGGCTTTCGCCCTTACGCGTCGTTTGCGGGCGTCGCTGAGTCCTGCCGGCGGCTGATCGCAGGCGCGCGCATCCTCGGGCTTCCGACTGTCGTTTCAGAGCAGTACCCAAAAGGGTTGGGTCCCTCAGCGCCTGAGCTCGAGCTCGGGGAGGGAGAGGAGACGATGATCGAGAAGACCGTCTTCTCGGCTGCGCGCGCTGACGGCTTCGATCTGAAAGGCCGCGAGCAGGCGATCGTCTGCGGCATCGAGACGCACGTGTGCGTCTCCCAGACCGTGCACGACCTGATCGGCAGCGGCGTTGAAGTGCACGTGCCCGCAGACGCTGTCGGCTCGCGCCACTCGCTCGACTACGAGCGCGGCTTGGAGCGCCTCGAGCGCGCGGGAGGAGTCATCAGCACGGTCGAGAGCGCGCTGTTCGAGCTGCTCGAGCGCGCAGGCACGCCTGAATTCAAGGAAGTGCAGAAACTCATCCTGTGAGACGACCGTGACCCTTCGTAATACTGCGTCCTCGGTCGCTCGCGTGCGATGCACGCCACGCTTCCTGCGTCCTTGTCTGACTCGACTCACGATCGTCTCGTGAGTTACCAAGACGGCTACGTCCTGCTCGAGGACGGCACGTGCTTCGACGGCGAGTTCTGCGGCGCTGAGCGCCCGGCGGTCGGCGAGGTCGTGTTCACGACGGGCATGGCTGGCTATCAGGAGTCGATGACCGACCCATCGTTTGCTGGGCAGCTGATCACGTTCACGTACCCGCACATCGGCAACTACGGCGTCAGCGCGCCGGCGATGGAGTCAGAGCGCCCGTGGGCACGCGCGGCGATCATGCGCGAAGCGTGCAACCGCGAAGACGCGCCGACTGCTGAGCGCGGCTGGCTCGACTGGCTGAGCGACTGCGGCGTGAGCGCGATCTCAGGCGTCGACACGCGCGCGCTCGTGCGCCACATCCGCGACGCAGGGGCGATGCGCGGCGGCGTCTTCCCGGCGAGCGTCGAGCAGACCCAAGCGCGTGAGCTGATCGCAGCTGAGCCGTCGATGGCTGGCCAGGACCTCGCGTCGGTCGTCACGCCTAAGGAAGTCACGCACCACGGCCAGGACGGCGACGGACCGCGGATCGCGGTGATCGACACGGGCATTAAGGCGTCGATGGTGCGCGAGCTCGTGCAGCGCGGCGCGCGCGTCTCGCTGCATCCGTGCACGACGAGTGCAGCCGACCTGCTCTCCGAGAATCCTGACGCGGTGTTCCTCGCCAACGGCCCTGGCGACCCAGCGGCGCTCGGCTACATCGTCGAAACCGTTCGCGAGGTCGTCGGCAAGAAGCCTGTATGGGGCATCTGCCTCGGCCACCAGCTGCTGTGCCGTGCGGTCGGCCTCGAGACGTTCAAGCTGCCGTTCGGCCACCGCGGCGCAAACCACCCGGTCAAGGACCTGCAGACGGGCAAGGTCGAGATCACGTCGCAGAACCACGGCTTCGCTGCGGTCGGCCCTGGCGGCGCGCGCACGATCGACGCTGATGAGCCAGTGCGCTGGGAGACAGACTTCGGCGCTGCAGCGCTGTCGCACGTCAACCTCTACGACCGCACGGTCGAGGGCTTGGAGCTGCTCGACGTGCCAGGGGGGACGGTGCAGTACCACCCAGAGGCTGGCCCTGGGCCGCACGACTCGCTCTACCTGTTCGACCGCTTCTTGCAGCGGATCGAGGCGGCCGCATGACACCAGCGATGCAGGCGGGACACGCGCATGCCTAGGCGCGACGACATCAACAAGATCTTGATCCTCGGCTCTGGGCCGATCGTTATCGGCCAGGCGGCTGAGTTCGACTACTCGGGCGTGCAAGCGTGCAAGGTGCTGCGCGAGGAGGGCTACGAGGTCGTGCTCGTCAACTCGAATCCAGCGACGATCATGACCGACCCTGAGTTTGCAGAGGCGACGTACATCGAGCCGCTGTTGCCGGGCCCTGTGACGCAGGTGATCGAGCGCGAGCGCCCTGACGCGCTGCTCGGCACGCTCGGCGGGCAGACGGCGCTGAACCTCGCCAAGGCGCTGCACGACGACGGCACGCTCGAGCAGTACGGCGTCGAGCTGATCGGCGCGAACTACGAGGCGATCGCGTGCGCTGAGGATCGCGACTTGTTCGGCAAGGCGATGGCTGAGGCTGGGTTGCGGATGCCGAAGAGCGCGATCGCTACGTCGCTTGAGGAGGCGCGGGCGGCGGCCTCAGAGATCGGGCTGCCGTGCGTCGTGCGTCCGGCGTTCACGCTCGGCGGGCGCGGCGGCGGGATCGCTTACACGAACGAGGACTTCGAGCGGATCGCTGCGGCTGGCATCGAGGCGTCGCCGATCGGCCAGGTGCTGCTCGACGAGTCGGTGATCGGCTGGGGCGAGTTCGAGCTCGAGGTGATGCGCGACAAGGCGGACAACGTCGTGATCGTCTGCTCGATCGAGAACGTCGACCCGATGGGCGTGCACACGGGCGACTCGGTGACGGTTGCGCCGCAGCAGACGCTGACGGACCACCTCTACCAGCAGCTGCGCGATCAAGCGCTGACGGTGATCCGCGCGGTCGGTGTCGAGACGGGTGGCTCGAACGTGCAGTTCGCGGTCAACGCAGAGACGGAAGAGATCCTCGTGATCGAGATGAACCCGCGCGTCTCGCGTTCGTCGGCGCTTGCGTCGAAGGCGACAGGCTTCCCGATCGCAAAGATCGCAGCGCGCCTGGCGGTCGGCTATCTCCTCGAGGAGATCGACAACGACATCACAGGCGTCACGCCTGCCTGTTTTGAGCCGACGATCGACTACGTCGTCGTCAAGTGGCCGCGTTTTGCGTTTGAGAAGTTCCCTGGTTCAGACCCAACGCTGTCGACGCACATGAAGTCGGTCGGCGAGACGATGGCGATCGGGCGTACGTTCCAGCAGGCGTTCGCCAAGGCGCTGCACGCGCGCGAGCTCGACAAGCCGCCGGCGGTGGGGGAGATGAGCGAGCAGGAGCTGTTCGCGCGCTTGAAGCGGCCGTGGCCGGATCGCTACGAGGTCGTGCTCGAGCTGCTGCGGCGCGGCGCGAGCGTCGAGTCGGTGCACGAGCCGACGAAGATCGACCGCTGGTTCCTGGCTGAGCTGCAGGCGATCGCGCTCGACCCGCAAGCACCGTTTGCGGGCGAGCGCTCGTTCATGTCGGTCGACACGTGCGCAGCAGAGTTCCCAGCGCGCACGCCGTACTTCTATTCGGGCTGGGAGCGCACGGCGCGCAGCGAGGTCAGCCGGGCAGAGAACGGCCACGGCGAAGCGAAGCGCTCGTCGGTAGTGATCCTCGGCTCTGGCCCGAACCGCATCGGCCAGGGGATCGAGTTCGACTACTGCTGCGTGCACGCTGCGATGACCGTGCGCGAGTCTGGCTGTGAAGCGGTGATGATCAACTGCAACCCAGAGACTGTCTCGACGGACTACGACACGTCGGACAGGCTGTACTTCGAGCCGCTGACGCTCGAGCACGTGCTCGCTGTCGTCGAGGCGGAGCAGCCACGCGGTGTGATCTTGCAGTTCGGCGGGCAGACGCCGCTGAAGCTGGCAGCGGGGCTGGAGGCGGCAGGCGTGCCGCTGCTCGGCACGAGCCCTGCGGCGATCGACCTCGCCGAGGACCGCGGCCGCTTTGGCGCGCTGCTCGCAAAGCTCGGCTACAAGGCCCCGCCGTATGCGACGGCGCGCTCGATGTCGGATGCGCTCGATCGTGCGGAGGAGGTCGGCTTCCCGCTGCTCGTCAGGCCGTCGTACGTGCTCGGCGGGCGCGCGATGGAGATCGTCTACTCGCGCGACGGGCTCGCCGACTACTTGCAGCGCGAGTCGCCAGGCGACGGTGAGATCTTCCTCGACCGCTTCTTGGAGAACGCGACGGAGGTCGACGTCGACGCGCTGTGCGACGGGCGTGAGGCGTGGATCGGCGGGATCATGCAGCACGTCGAGGAGGCGGGCATCCACTCGGGCGACAGCGCGTGCGTGCTGCCGGGGCCGTCGGTCTCGGAGGCGCTCGAGGTGGAGGTCCGCGACGTGGCGAACCGGATCGCGCGCGGGCTGGGCG
>FTBE01000054.1_pt1 | contig 35857 bp, 29 predicted proteins | sample 1639291 | NCBI WGS metagenome assembly FTBE01 (sample SAMEA3914864, study PRJEB12502) | metagenome | biome: forest; material: soil | place: USA | collected 2012-03-12 | depth 0.3 m | reverse complement strand
GCGTAATCCAGTGCGGCGCCCAGGAGGTCTCGGTACTTGTTGATTGTCTGGGGTGCTGCCGGGCTTCGCAGGACGAATCGCCTGTTCATGCGACGAGCGACGTGCCAACCCTCTGACTGCAGTGCTTGAGCCGCCATCCATGACACGCGCCGAGCACGTTGCGCTCCTGCGGGCACCACTCGGTAGGTGCCCTTGCGCCGATGTGCCCAAGTACCTTTGAGTTCGTCGGCCAAGCGCATCGCCTCGGCCTTAGTTGCGACCTCTACCGCTTGGCTGCCGGGAGGTTGCGCGGTCCAGTTCTCGACCTCGAGCTCTATGACTTCCTTGCCGTCGGCGCGCGCAGCTGCTGCCTTCTTCTCCCCGAGCGAATGCTCGGCCGGAAAGGTCTCGAAGTAGGCCACTAGCCGCCCGTCTTCCAAGTCGCGGACGAGTACGTCTCCGCCAAGATCCCGACGGAGCCGTCCGAACATATCTTCGTAGCCCGCGACGGTCGATCGACGCAGGCCCCGCTTGGCCTGCCGCTCGGCTATCCATCCTTCGATCGCCTGACGTAGCGTCCCCTCTCCCTGCAGGATCGAGGCGGCTGTCCGCTCAGCTCTGGCCGCTTCCAGAATGCCGTCCAACAACTGTGCGGCGTCTCTCGGCGTGAGGTGCTCTGGTGATGGTCTCGGACCGTCGCCGGCTCGCCACACAATCGCTCCTCGTGAACTGCGGCGCCCCGAGTCCTTCACATGCGCCGCGCCGAGGCGCCGTCCGTGCTTCTTCCCATGGCAGTCGCGCCAGTACGCATAGAACGACCTGGATCGACGTTGCTTGTCGGGCTTGACCTGCAGATGCCCACTGGGCTGCTGAGTGCTCATGCTGGCTACTGACCTCCGCGAACTCGAAACGAACAAGGAGTTCACGGCGGCGCCTGCAGGTTTCCCCAGGGTTTCCCTAACGGTCTAAGCGCACCCGCTATTGGTCAACCTATCTCGAGGGAACCCGCTGTAACCTGCGGCTACTCGACCTTCCTCGGCCCCCTCGTAATGAAGGGGTCCGGGGTTCGAGTCCCCGCGTCGGCTTGGCACTTTCATGTGTCGATCTCGGTCAGGCGCCTGCGGCAGCTATGTGGTCGCTGTTCCCCACATGCCTTCGACCTCGTAGTCCCATTGTTCCCAGGTCATTTGCCAGGTCTGTCCCCATGTGACGACTAGTGGCCCAGCGGGAGTGAAGCCGTCGACGACGACATCGTGCAGGCCGGCAGATACGGTCTCTTCGCCAAAGCCGTCTTCTGCAGTGAAGCCGAGCTCAGCGATCAGCGCGCCATAGTCGCGCACCGCCGTTTCGACATCAGCTTGATCGACGGTGTAGCGCCACAGGCCCGTCAGCTGGTGGCCGGCGATGCCGTACTTCTTCCAGTAGGCCCACAGTGCACTTTGGGAGAGTCCAGCGTTCGTCCCACCAGCCTGCGCGAACTCAAAGCCAATCAGTGATTCGTTGGGTGTGAAGCCAAGCTGAATCTGCTCCCAGTTGGCGGCAGCCACAAAGCTGCAGTCTCCGAGGTTGACGCCGACGGTGTTGCCATACAGCGGGTAGGTCGAGTAGATCGGGCCATATTCGCAGTGCGGCCCTGGCGAGCAGGCCTGCAGTCCTGCGACAGGTGGCTGTGCGGGAGCGAGCTCTTCGATCTCGATTGCCTTCCTACGACGTTCGCCGTTGCGCCCCGTCGCTTCAAGCATCGTCATCCAGACGGTCGGAGTCGAGCTGGTGTTTGCCGGCCAGCTGAGACGTCTGACGATGTTGCCCGAGACGCAGCTAAACGGCCGTTCAGAGCCCGGCACCTCGACCAGGCGACAGCTGCTCGCGTTGCGTGCGTGAACGACGATCCTGACTGTGCCTCCGCCGGCAGGGACGACTCTCGGGATCGCGACGAGCGAGAGTCCCGCGGGGGCAGCGCTTGCTGTAGCCGTCAACAGGCCTGTGGCGCAAGCGGCAGCTGCCATCAATGTGCTGAATACGTGCAGGCAGCGTCTAGGCCTAAGTCCCATCTCTTGGAATATCGGCAGCTAGTCGACCGGCCTGAGGAAGTCGGGCAACTCCGGACAGCCGTCTTACGAAGGACAAGGAACGGCCGTTTTGGCGACGGCCTGCGAGCCGTCGATGAAATGAAACACGCCGGCGAATCGGAACCCTCCGCGGGGACACACCTTTGGCAGCAGAATGCCCTGCGGGTTGTAGGGGACCGATTTGCCTTTGACGTGTTCGTAGTAGGTGAGGTGCTCAGGCCCGAGCGTCGACTTCAGGCTGACGATCGCGAGGTCTGGGCCTTCCGGCCAGCTGGGAACGAGGGGGACGGCGAAGCTGACAGCGCCGCCGAAGGGCGCGCTCGCGGGGATCAGCAGCCCAGGAAAGACAACCTGCGCGCTCACTGGCTTGGCGCCGTTCGCGTAGAACAGCAGCGCGAGGTGCCCTTCTCGGGTCGGTCCGCGCACGATCGTGACGTTGGCCGTCTCCGAGATGATCAACCCTTCCGCTTTGAGCGCAGCCTCGGCTGAGCCGAAGCCCATCAGAGAGTTCGTCGGGCAAGCCTTAGGGCCGAACGCGGCGAGCCTCGTCGGCGCACACGTGTCGAGCCCGAGCCCGCTGACCGCGAACCCCAGGTTGCCTGGATAGCGCAGTTCGGCGTCGACGAGAGCGGGAGGGACCGTTTTCGTATCTGACGCAATCTCGAATGAAAAGCCGACCGTCGTGCCGCGCCCGAGATGCTCCGGCTCGAGCGTCGCTGCCAGCTTCACCGACGGTCCAGCCCGGGCGGTGCACGTGATCAGCAGCAGGAGCACGACGGTCAGGCATGGTGTGATGCGCCACCGACGCAGTCGGTCCGTGATGCCTGCGCTCAGTAGGAGATGCTGCCCGTCGTCTGCACAGTGAAGCCCTGTGTGTTGCGGTCGAAAACGCCGTAGAGACCGGCCTTTCCATGCGCGTGCGCGTAGCGCCCCGTCCCGCCGGTGATCACCAGCGAGCCATGAAAGCTTTCGTAGCGGCCGCTGCCACTCGGCGTCGCCGTTCCGTGTCCCTTGAGCGTGCCGCCGCTCGTGCGCAGCACGAAGGTGCCGCTGAAATCTCCTTCGATCGAGAGCCGCGCCCGCATCGTCCCTGGCAGCTTCCCTCTTGCGACGCCTTCCTCGATCAGCGTCGCCCCTTCGCTCTGCCGTGCGTTGTAGGTGAGTCGTGCCGTATCTGTCGCGTTCAAGACACGCGCTGAGTGCGCGGTCGGTCTGCTTCTCGACACGGCCGGTGTCGCCGTCGCCGTCGCGCTCGCGGCGAGTACGAAGGACACGATCGACAGTGTCGCCCAGCTGCGATGCCCCATGCTCCCCTCCTGCGTTCCCTAACGGTTCCACCCAACGATACTTGTCTCCGAGGTCTGGCCACGTCGATTCATCGCGCACCGAAGCGCCTCCCCCGGGTGCGAAACATGTCCATGCTCTCCTCGAGCGCCGACCGCGAGAAGTCTGGCCACAGCTCGTCGCGAAACACGAGCTCTGAGTAAGCAGCCTGCCAGAGGAGGTAGTTCGAGAGTCGCCGCTCGCCGCCTGTGCGAATCACGAGGTCAGGGTCGTGCATCTCGGGCGCGTACAGGCAGGCGCGAAACTCAGACTCCGTACTGCCCGTGAACCGCTTGGCGGCATCGACGATCTCCGATCTCGATCCGTAGTTGAACGCGACGAACAGAACGAGGCGATCGTTGGTCGATGTCAGCGCTTCAGCCCAGCGCATCTGCTCGATCAGCTCCCCTGAGATGCCGGCGCGACGGCCGATGAACCGCATCCGCACCCCTTGCTCATGCAGTGCAGGCGTCTCTGTCGAGATGCGACCGATCAACATCTCGATCAGACCGGCTACCTCAGCCCTGGGGCGTGACCAATTCTCGGTGGAGAATGAGTAAACGGTGAGCTCGCGCACCCCGAGCGCCACAGCATCTGAGACGCGCTCACGCAGCGTGTCGGCGCCAGCTTCGTGTCCTGCGTTTGGTGGCATCCCGCGAGCACTTGCCCAGCGCCCGTTTCCGTCGGCGATGATCGCAACATGCCGAGCGGACTCGCTGTGTGCCACGCTCGGGCTCATTCGGATTGCTTGGCCTGGACCCGGCGTGCTCTCTTTGCCATGCGCCACGCGTGCATGACAGCGAGCGTCGGGAGAATCATCGGGCGAAGCTCCGAGTGGAGTCGTTTGACGGTTGGGCTTACCCGCTCGCTCTGTGTCTCCGGTGCGGAGGTGTAATAGGCCACGACGCCAAGCAGTGTCATCAAGTGGTGCGCGCTGTGGGGCAGTTGACGACACTGGCCAGTCGCCCGCTCGGCAACGCTCGCCAAATGTGCTCCGAGCAGCTCGGGCTCTCCATACAGCCTCACCAACCACGGATCCCCTGCGCTCAGGTCGCGCTCGTAGTCGACCAGGCTGTCGAGCATCGTGCTGAGCGCAGCGATCGACAGGTATGCAGCGTCCACCTCATCCGCCTGAAGTGTCGTCATCCGTTGATCTGCGCTGGCGACGATCAGCGCGTGAACTGCGAGCACCGAAGCGACGGAGCCGGCGAGGTATTCACGCCAAGCCAATCCCTCCGTTTCCGCAGCACCTCGCTGGGCCCATTGCTCGAGCTGCTCTGTTCCGATTTGCGCGGCGGCATGTACGCGAATCTGCCCGGCGGCGCACCGCACCGCCGCACGTCGGCCGACGTCGGCAACGACCGAGCTCGCCGGCAGCGTCGCAATCGCCTCGCGTGCCGTCGCCGAAAGGTCCAGGAGATATCCGCTGTCGTCTTCCGCTCTCGCTTGGTGGGCACGCCGTTCGTCTGCCCGCACGGCCGGGAAGACGTCGGTGAAGAGGCGATACAAATGCTCGCCGCGGGCAAGGGGCTGATCGTGTGGCTCCTCGGTCAGGGCGTCGAGGAAGTCGTACATGATCTCGACAGCCACGATCGCCTCGACGACACGCTTGCGATGCCGCTTGGCGACGAGCGTCGCGAGCGTCGCTGCCACCTCTGCGTTGAAGTGCTCGCGCTGCAGCTTGTCGACCGCCAGTTCGCGCACGCGTAGGTCAGGGATGGCGCTCGCCCGCTGCGACCATCGGCGGAGTTCTCGCCGGACCTGTGGAGCGATCCTGCTCCAATAGCGGATGTTCGCGATGAGCAGGGCGAAGCCAGTCTGTATCGCGAGCCCCTGTTCGTGCACGGGCGATCGCACGGCTGCTCCGCGATCTGGCGATCGTGCTGCGCTGCGAAGTGTGAGCAGCAGTCTCGTGTCAGTCCTCCAAAGCGAGACTTGGAGGGACGCGCGAGGCTACCCAGCCAGGAACGACGGCAACCACGAGGACTGAGGCGATGACCACGAGGAAGATCTCGACGGGCCGCTGCCCGATCGTCCCGTTCGAGACCGGAAACCCTGTCACGTGCCTGAGATAGCCGTCGATCATGAACTCCCCATAGACGCCTGCGATGGCGCCAGCCAGGCAGCCTGCGGTGAGCATCAAGAAGACCTCGACGAACAGAAGGGCGCGCAATCGCGAAGGACTCGCGCCATCCAAACGCAACGCTGCAAGCGAGACGCGACGCTGCCAGATGCTCGATCCCAGCGCTGCGAGCATCGCCAGGATCGCAGCGAGCAGCAGCAGTGTCGCGATGTCCCCCAGCTGTGCGAGCCCTTCGCTTGCTGAGTGGTTGATGCTGTCCGCTCGTTCTCGTGCGGTCAGCACTTCGAGACCGCTGGAGGGACCGAGCGAGCGCCTGACCGCTTCGCTGACGTGCCCTGCATTCGCGCCTGGCGCCACCTCGACGCCTAGGGCAGTCGGCCCTGACGCTTGCCAGAATCGACCGTAGTCAGCGCTGCTGACCACGATCGCACCTGGGCTCCAGCCGAAGTTGGTGGTCGTAGCGGCAAGTCGAAACGTGTGCTCGCCGCTTGGCGTGGGAAGGCTGATCAAGCCGCCGATGCGAGCCCTGCGGCTCGATGCGATCTGCTGGGACGCCGTGATCCAGCCTGACCTGCGCAGCTCTCCGACAGCTGCATCCATCCCGCCGGTGATCACCTGATCTTCGAGCAGGCCGGCGCGCACGGTCGCAGGCCAAGCAATCACCCAGACTCGTCGGGAGCCGAGGTCCATGAAGCCGCCCTGGAAGCTGTGAACGTGCTCGACGCCAGACACGCGAGCGATCGTTGCTGCGTGGTCATCTGGGGCGAATTCGTTGATCGCCTGGTTGTCGTGCGGGTTGACCACCCAGATGTCAGCGCCTGCGACGTAGTGAGCCGTGTATCTCGAGATGCCGCGCAGCAGATCGCTGCGGGCCCCGCCCAACGCGATGCTCCCGAACAGCGCGAGCGCGCCTGTCGCTGCGAGTGCGAGCGATCGCAGCGTCGTCGACCGCAGCGACGCGAGCGCGAGCGGGAGCAGCGTCATTCGCTTGCGCCGCATCGTCAGCGCCTGCGCCACGGCAAGCACGCCGGCGAACATGACTGGCATCGCGCAGACCGTCGCCAGCGCGAGCAGTATGCACGCGAGAATCGCGACCGAGGGCGCAAGCCAGAACAACAATGTCGATGCCGCCAGCAGGCCAAGTGCCAGCGCGAACATTCGACGCTGCACATTCGTGCCGAGCACGTTGCCCGGCACGCCGATCTCCTCATAGACGGCGTCGAAAGCGCGCCCGCCACGAAGGTCGAGCAGTGGCAGCAGCGACGCGAGCAGCGTCGCCAAGATCCCCCCGACGAGAGCCAGCGCAACGGGGGCAATTCCGACCACCGTGCCCGTCCCGAGCGTGAATGCCTGAGCGAGATAGCCAGGAGACTGCTGAAACACGCTCTCCGACAGGCCATAGCCGGCGAGCACCCCAACGACGGATGCTGTGACACCAAGGCAGAGGGCTTGGAAGACCACGATCTGCACGATCGCCGAGCGACGCGTGCCCTCGATCCGCAGGCTGGCGATCACCTGCCGCCGCTCGGGCACTGTCAGCAGCATCGCGTTGAAGGCGAAGAGGAACCCGAGCAGCGCGCTTATCGTGGCGAACAGCGCGCTGGCTTGGTTGCTTGGGGCGAGGGTCTTCCTCAGCAACTGCTCATCCTCGGTGGCAGACGCGACGATCAGCTGCTTTCCCGCCAGCGACTGCAGCTCTGCACGCACAGCTGACTCGGCCCCTCGCTTTGACTCGACGAGAATTCTCGATATTCGTCCTGGCAAGCCGGCGAGTCGCTGCAACTGCCCTGTCGGCATCACGGCCACTCGTGCCCGGGACAGCGCGCCGAACGCTTCGGCTCCCAAGACGGCCGACACTCTGAGCGGCTGACGAGAGCCACGCAGGCTCACCAGGACCGACTGCCCACGCCGTGGCTTCGCGCCGATGTCGAGCGCAGAAGCAGTCGTCTTGCTGAGGCCAATCGTGCCTGGCGTCAGCGCCGAGATCGGCAGCGAGCGCGACAGGCCGTTCAAAATCGCAAGCGTCGGGTCAGTTCCAGCGATGTCGACCGTCACGCTCCTTCCTCCAGGGCCAGAGATCGTCGCTGTCTGCTCGAGCAGCGACGCCGCCTGCTCGACTCCAGGCAGGCGTTTGATCCTGCGCACGAGGCCCTGGTTGAAGCCACCGCTCGTACGCGCGCGGACCTGGAGGTCGGCTGGACCGATGACCGCGTGCACGACTTCGTCGGAGGAGCTTGCGATGCTGGCGCTCGCGACCAGCGTCGCGAACAGCAGCGCCACCGCCACCGCGACACCGAGCCCGGCCAGCAGCTCTTGCACGGCGTTGACGCGCAGTCGCGCCCGATAGAGGTAGCGCAGTGTGGACGGTCGCAGCAGTTGGCTCATCGGTGCGTCCCGAGTTGCGCCACGCGGCTCATGCTTCGCGAGCTCGTGACGGGAGCGGCTCTGCGTGATCGAACGTCGATGTTGGGCCCTCCAAGTGCCCGTCGCGCAGCGAACATGTTCGATCGGCCATTGCCGCTGCCTCGATGTCGTGGGTGACGAGCACGACCACAGCGCCTCGCTCGTGTGCGACCGATCGAAGCAGCGCCACGATCTCGCGGCTGCGGGAGCTGTCGAGGTTGCCCGTCGGCTCGTCGGCAAGAATCAGCCGCGGCGCGCCGGCGAGCGCTCTGGCGATCGCCACGCGCTGACGCTCGCCCCCAGAGAGCTGCTCTGGTGTGTGCGTCAGCCGATCGCCGAGGCCCACCCGCTCGAGCCACGGAATCGCCAGCGCCTGTGCCTCATCCATGCCGATGCCACTGAGCATCAGCTTGATCGCGGCGTTCTCGACCACCTTGACGCGCGGCAGCAGCGGAAAACGCTGATAGACAAACCCCACGTCCCGCTGCAGATAGTGCGATCGCTCGCCTTCGGACAGCGTTGCGAGGTCGCGACCAGCGAAGCGGACGACTCCAGCGTCGGGGGCGAGCAGCCCGCCGACCAGGAGCAGGAGCGTCGTCTTGCCCGAGCCGCTCGGTCCAGTCAGCGCGAGCATTTCGCCCGCTTGCACGTGCAGACTCACGCCGTCCACAGCGCGAATCCGCTCGCCAGCTCCTGAGTAGTGCTTGACGACCCGCTCTAGCTCAAGCGCTCCCATGCCCGCCAGGTCTCTCGCCCCCGCCCGGAACCCTCGTGCTCATGCGCGCCCCCCTCGAATGCCTGCGTGGCGCGAGATCGGGATCACCGAGGCGGTGTCCGGTATCGCCGACCCGCTCACTTCACCTTCGCTGAGCGCCATCACTCGGTCAGCGTTCTCGAGGCCGGCCGAGTCACCCGTGCTGCTCAGCACCGCAGTGCCCTCGTCCGCGATCGATCGCAGCAGGTCGAGGACACCCTGCCTGGCGAGCAGATCGACGCCGATCGTCGGCTCGTCGATCACCAGCAGTCGCGGACTGCGGACGAGCACGCGTGCAATTGCCACACGCACACGTTCAGCGGCATCCAAATCGCCCGGCCGCGCAGCCAGCAGACGCTCGGCACCTACGCGTCTGAGCGCATCCGTAGCCCGGCTGCGCGCCGTCGCGGTGCTGACTCCACGCGAGAGCTGTCCGAGCAGCAGATGATCCAGGATCAGCTCCCCTTCTGATGGTCGGAACGTCGTCCGGCAGTAGCCGATTGCGTCCAAGCCCCGCATCGGAAGCCCGTACATGTCTTGGCCGTCGAGCAGCACGACGCCGCTGTCGGGCGGTTCGATCCCTGCAGCTACTCGCAGCAGCGTCGAGCGCCCCGATCGGCGCCGACCCCAGATCGCGACGAGCTCGCCTGGCGAGATCTGCAACGACACGTCACGCAGTGCAACTCGACTTTGGGCTCCGCTGCCGAACTGCTTTCCGACGTGTTCAAGCGCCAGCAGGCTCATTTGCCACGTGGCCGTCCCGCATGCGCTTGCAACTCCCGCGCGGCGTAGTCGAGCCAGGTCAGCTTTGCGTCGATCGCAAGCCGGCCTTCCTCGTCGGCCAGACGCTCCGCGAGTCGGCCTGCGTGATCTGGCTCAGCCTCTATCGGTGATGACGGAGAGGTTGCCTGCACGGCCTCCTTCAGGCATGCGTCTCTGATCTTGGCGATCAACACCAGTCCCGCCTCCGGGTCCTGCGCGAATGCCGTCAGCTTGCGCGCAGATAGTCGCGAGCGTCTCCGATCTTCGGCGATCTCCGCGATCAGATGCTCCTCGAACGCCGCGACACCCTCCGGTGTCGGACGGTAGATCGGCTTTGGCTGACGATCGCTGCCTGCTCCTGGGACGAGCTCGATCAGCTGGTGCTCCTGCAGTGCCTCGAGCACCTTGTATGCATAAGACAGGCTGCTCAGGCGCAAAACCCCGCCGTAGACGCGCTCGAAGCGCGTTGCCAGCTCGTAGCCGTAGCTCGGGCGTTCGATGACGAGTCCGAGCAACGCCCACTGGACCGCAGACTGCAGTGGCTGTGAGCGTGCAGAATTGATCGCGCGCGGCGCCATGTTACGCAGACTATTCGAAACATCCACCTCAGCCACTATGTGTTTCCCACTCTCATGTAGAAGGTAGAACGTTCAACCTGCTGGCTTACTTAATAGCGCCTGCTCGGCAATTATCAACTTGATGGCCGAGATGGCTCAATGCCTGCCGGATGTCGGCTCTGGCCCACTGGCTGTGCATACCGGCGAGAGAGGAAGGCAGAGCCCTGTGCTGTCGTTCAAGGACAGTGGCTGGCGGCGCTCCGGGTGTTACGTAGATCGCCCGGAGCGTTACCGGCCTGAGCGGATTGCAGGCCGCGTTAACGCGCGCGCCATGTGGGAAGGCAAGGCGATGTGAGGCATTCGACCTCGAGAGGCCGCGGAAACTCCTCCACGCGAGGACTAGGGGCGGACGCGGTGCTCCCGCTGACCCCTGCGCTCATCGCGCATCTTCGAAAGGGGCTCTTGAGCGAGATGGCCTTCGCTGCCGATCGTCTTGCGCAACTCGCACATGCCGGGGAGATTCACGAGCAGCGCGCTTACAAGTGCGCTCTCTGGACGATCGACGGTGCGCGCAAGGTGCTTGCCAAGACGGGGCTGTCAGCGGCGGCAGCGCCAGAAGCTGCAGAGCTGTCCGATGACGACTACCTGTTCGTCATCTACAGGGCGCTCAAGGCGCAGCTCGAGACAGCTGCTGTGAGAGCCGAGGAGGAAGCCCTGCAGGGTCGTACTGCTCGCGCCAAGGTCGATGCCGAGCTTGAGACAGCCGTCGGCACTCTGCGAATGATCGTCGGCAACTCGGCCAGTGCCATGCGCGAAGCCAGGCTGTTCTTCCCCACTGGAGAAACGCGGATCATCCTGACCGGCAACGGGCACCTGCGCCCGTAGTGAAGATGCACAACGGCCGCGCCCAGGCGGAGGGCGCGGCCGTTGTGCGAAGCGAAGCCGGACTTATGCGAAGCGAAGCCGGCACATGCTCAACGGATCCCTATACGGGTTCTTCGCTGATTTCTTTTTCTTTTTCGCGTTCTTCTTTGGCTTTCAGTTTTTCTTCCTGATTTTTGGCCTTTGCTTCTTCGCGAAGTTTCTTCTTTTCGGCTTGTTCTTTTTCGATTACTTCCTTGGCTTCAGCTTTTTCGATCCGCGCTTCGTTCTTTTCCTTCGTGCGTTCGATCCGTTCTTGGTTCTTTTCGAGGCGCTTTTCTTTGCGTTCTTTGTTTTTTTCCTTCAGCGCTTCGTTTGCTTCTTTGTTCTTTTCTTTCGCTTCTTCGAGCTTTTCCTTGTTGATTTCTTCAGCTTCTTCTACACGCGGTCTTTCTTCTTGGGCCGCGTAGGCGCTGACCGCGACCGCGTTCAGCGCAAAAAGCGTGATCAGCAAGAGCACAAGGCTCCTCGTGTGTCTCATGGCCTCCATCCTTTCTGTCCGATCTGTCGTCCGCAGCGCCAGGCGGCTGAATAGACCGCGGCTCTGTGGCGATTCCTCCTGTTTGGGTGCGTCCCTCGGCTCGTCGTGGTGCGTCTCAGCGACCTCGCAACACTGCTAGAGCGAGCACCGACGGGACGTGACGGCGATGCCGCCCGCGGCTCGTCGACCGATCCGGCCACGCTCTATGCAGAGGTACAGCTCTACACCCGAGCATGCTCATCCCTCGCATGGCAGGCTGTATTTTGGGTTTTTCGACGTCCAGAGAACGCAAGTGTTTCTAGCACACAAAGTAGGGCTAGTCCAATGCGAACCGACCCCCGATACCGTCCTTAGATGCCCGAGCATTGGCACGACGAAACATCAGCTTCACGCCGATTTCACACGTCATCGCCAGCGCTCTGGATGACGATCAGCGCGATCGCCTGCTTGCACGAGCGGTTGCTCGACGGTGGGCTGCGCGTCGAGCTCGACGCGCCCCTTGCACCAGAGCGACCTGACTCGACGGTTGCCTAGAGCAGGTAGCAGAGCTCACGCGCGCGAGCTCTGAGCTCGTCGCGGAAGTTCGGATGCGCGACCTCGATCAGGCGACGCGTGCGCTCGGCGATCGAGCTGCCCCGCAGCTCAGCGACGCCATACTCGGTGACGACCTTGTCGACGATGTTCTTGAACGTCGTCACAGCTGCGCCTGGGTGCAGTTGCGGCACGATCCGCGAGACCGTGTCCTGCGCAGTGCTCGAGTGCAGCACGATGAACGCTTGGCCATGCTCAGCCATCACGGCGCCACGCGCGTAGTCGGGCTGTCCGCCCGATGAGGAGAAGTACTCACTGCCGAGCGACTCCGATGCGCACTGGCCGAGGAAGTCGACCTCGAGCGTCGCGTTGATCGCCGTCATCAGCGGCTCACGCGCGATGTTCGCTGGGTCATTCGTGTAGTCGACCGGGTGGAACTCAACGCCAGGGTTATCGGCGACAAACTCATACAGCCGCTGCGAGCCGAGCGCCGACGTCGTGACGATCTTGTTGCGGTGTGTCGTCTTGCGCGTGCCTGTCAGCGTGCCGCACTCGACGAGATCGATGAAGCCGTCGCTGAGCAGCTCCGTGTGCACGCCGAGCTCGCGGTGTTCAGTGAGCATCCCCAGCACGAGGTCAGGTGCCGCGCCGATGCCTGCTTGCAGCGTCGCGCCGTCAGGGATCCGCTCGGCGACCAGCGATGCGATCTCGTGGTCACGCTGAGTGGCGCTGGCCGGTGGGACCTCGACGAGCGGTGTGTCCGCTTCGCACCAGCCGACGACGTCGGAGACGTGCAGCTGGTTACCGCCGAACGTTCGCGGCACGCTCGCGTTGACCTCGACGAAGAACGGCACCTCGCCGATGAATGCCGCTGTGTACTCAGCATGGGGCCCGAGCGAGAAGTAGCCGTGTCGGTCGGGTGGCGAGACGGCCGTCAGCACGAGCTTCGGCGAGAGCGTCTGGCGCATCAGCCGGGGCACGTCGCTGAACGAGTTCGGCACGAGGTCGCAGTCGCCGCGGTGGAAGGCGGCGCGGCTGTGCGGTGAGAGGAACCAGGCGACGTGGCGCAGCCCAGGCAGCTCGCCCTCGATGTAGCGGCGCGTACGCAGCGGCATCATCTGGTGCAGACGCACATCGCGCACGCTGCCCGTCTCAGCGGCAGACTCGAGTGCGTCGATCGTGCGCACTGGTTCGGCGTTCGCCAGTCCCACGATCACGTCCATGTCCGGCTCGATCGATTCGAGCACCGCGTCTGGCTCGCGCATCCGCGAAGCGAGCGCATCGCTGATCGGTTGTGGGCTCATCTGCTCGGTCTCGTCTCCAATCCAGGTTGCCGGCGGAGCATAGGCCAGCTCTTCCCGAACGTACCTGTCCGGCTGGCCCCTTGGGCGAGAGTGATGAGAAAAGGAGGCCGCAGAAACAAAATCATCATAAATCAGGTTGAAATTATGGAGATTGTCGCTACGTTGATCTCTCGCGATCCGCTCGAGCGGGTTGCGAGCCCAAGGCAAGCCCCCGAGAAACGCATCGAGAAACCGCACCGAAACCCTCTGAAAGGAAGCAGACCATGCCCAGCAGCATCCCCTCGAGAGCCCTCCGCAAGGCGCCGCATCGATGGCGCCGCGCGCTGCGAGTCGTTGCCGCTGCAGTTCTCACAGCGGTCGTTCCCGCCGCAGCAGCAGCCCCAGCAGTCGCAGACACGCCCACTGCACCACCGCCCGTCTCGATCCTCACCGAGGGCAACGTCGGCCACGGCGACTTCTTCATCTCGCCCTTCGGCGGCACTGCCACGTATGCGAATGGCCCCGAGATCCTCGACCAGCAGGGCAACGTCGTCTGGTTCCAGCCAGTGCCTGCCGGCCAGGAGGCCTCGGACTTCCGCACGCAGACCTACCACGGGCAGCCAGTGCTGACCTGGTGGCAGGGCACGGGCCTCGGCGGCCTCGCGAAAGGCACCGACTACATTTACAACTCCCACTACCAGCAGATCGCGACGGTCAACGCAGGCAACGGCTACAGCGCAGACGGCCACGAGTTCCTGATCACGCCACAGAACACGGCGCTGATCCTCTCCTACGCGACCGAGACTGCGGATCTCAGCTCGATCGGCGGGCCCTCGAATCAAACGGTGATCGATGGGATCGTCCAGGAGATCGACATCCCGACGGGCAAAGTCCTGTTCCAGTGGAAGGCCTCTGATCACGTGCCGTATTCACAGAGCGAGCAGCCGCTGCCGGCGTCGGCGAGCAGCCCGTGGGACTGGTTCCACATCAACGCCGTGCACATCGACACCGACGGCAACCTGCTGATCGATGCGCGCGACACGTGGACCACGTACAAGGTCGGCCGCCACAGCGGCAACGTCATCTGGCAGCTTGGTGGCAAGGCGAGCAGCTTCACGATCCAGGCCGCGCCCGGGCAGAAGCTCAACAACGCGGGTGACATCTTCGCCTGGCAGCACGACCCTGAGGCGCTCGGCAACGACGTCTACACCGTGTTCGACAACGAGGCGGCCGGCGTCGGCAACACAGGCATCGACCCGACGGCCCAATTCGGCCTCAGCCGCGCGGTGCGCTTCAAGCTCGATGAGCATGCGCACACTGCGACACTGCTGCAGTCCTACAACCAACCTGACGCGTTGACCGCCCCCTCGCAAGGCAACGCGCAGACGACCGCCGACGGCAACCTGCTCGTCGGCTGGGGCTCGCTGCCGTACTTCTCCGAGTACGACTCGGCTGGCGACCTGCTGTTCAACGCCAAGTTCCCCGCGGGCGTGAACACTTACCGTGCCTACCTGCAGTCGTGGAACCCGTCTGGGAGCGGTTCCGGCGGTCCGGGCGGTGGGCCCCACGGGCCGTGGCCGGGCGGTGGACACAAGCACGACGCCGGTGCCTCCAGCCGCCACGCGCGGCACCGCCACCGTCGGACATAGAAGTGAGCAGGAGCCGCCCGAGGATGCGCCGGAGCGCCTCGGGCGGTCGCCTGACGGAGCAGTGCAGCGGAGCAGGCGGCGGTTGGCGCGCGGACATTGCTGCTGTACCCTCAGCAGGCTCAGATGGTCTTTGGAGACATCAGAAGCCTGCGGAAGAGGGAGATGCAAGGGCTGCGGCGCGCGCTCATCGCACCGTTTGCCTGCGCCGTCATCGCCGCCGGCCTGCTCGCTGCTTCGTCCGCCGACGCGCGAACGTCCACCGATACGCTGTGGCAGACGCACCCCGCAGGGCGCTCGAGCAGCTCGTTCGCCAGCGGCTCGTCGCTCGCCCGCCTCGGCCTGAGCAGCGCACGGCCAGCACGTTCGATGCTGTTCGCCAAGCCGGCGCTTGCTGCGCGTCAGCTGGGCTCCGCCGCCCTGGCAGAAGGCGGCGCGAAGATCGAAGGCGTTGTCACCGTGGCAGAAACCGGCGAACCGCTTGAAGGGATCGAAGCGTGCGCGTACACGTTCGACGAAGAAGTCGAAGGCTGCGCAATCAGCGGACCGACGGGTGGATATCAGATCGCTGGGCTTCCGCCCGGCCAGTACGACGTTGAATTCCTGGTTCCTGAAGCCTCTGGCCTCGACTACGTCACGCAGTACTACAACGGCAAGTCAAACGAAGCCGAAGCAGATCCTGTGACGCTTGGTGAAAAAGAAGAAGAAGTCGCCAAGGAAGTGAACGCTGCGATGACCAAGGGCGCCGACATCAAGGGCAAGGTCGTCTCGGCGAGCACAAAGGCGCCGCTCGCCGAAATGGTCGTGTGCGCGCTTCGCTCAGTCGAACCTGCATCGGTCGAAAATGTGCGTTGCACCCTCACCGCCGCGAATGGCAGCTACACCCTGATCGGTCTTGCCGCCGGCAGGTACGAGGTCGAATTCCGCCCGATCGAACCCGAATTTGGTGGGCAGGAACCTGAATATGGCCTGCAGTACTACAACGGCAAGCTCCGATTTGCAGAAGCCGAACCGGTTGAACTGGCTGCGCCAGGGTCCGTCGAAGCAGGCATTGACGCAGAACTGCACCTCCTGCCGCTGCCAACCCAGGCGCCCGTGATCGTGGGCGGGCCGCCTGTCCAGGGGGTCCCGCTGTCGTTCATCCAAGGCTCGTGGAGCAACGGCCCTACGAGCGTGACCGATGAATGGGGCCGTTGCAACGCTTCCGGGGGAAAATGTTTCACGATCGCGGAAGGACACAGCTATACGCCGACAGCGGAGGACGTTGGACACACGCTGAGGATCAGGGAGGAGGCGACGAACGAATTCGGCAAAGGCAGGGAATCCTTCTCCGCCCCCACGGCAATCGTGGTCGCCCCTCCGCGCAGAGGTGCCGAAATTCCTCCCCCGCCGCCGGCGGGCACCGGTCCAGCGATCGGCGTCGGCGGCTCGGGGGTGCTGGAGTCGAAAACGACCGTCGCCTCGGCGGCTCAGCTGAAATCGCTGCTGCTCGCTCTGCTGACTCCTCGTGGCGCGGCAGCGAAGATCGGCGCGCTGAAGAAGCATCACGGCTATACGGTCTCGTTTGGCTCGCTCGTCGCCGGCAAGCTGTCGATCTCGTGGTATGAGGTGCCGAAGGGCGCCCACCTCGCCGCCGCCAAGCCGACGCTCGTTGCCAGCGGCAGCGTAGTGACTGGCCCGAGCGGAACGACGAAGCTGACACTCAAGCTGACCGCGAGTGGCAAGAAGCTGATCGCACACGGCGGGCGGCTGACGCTCACAGCGAAGGGCACGCTCACGCCGAGCGGACGCTCAGCGCTGCGCGCGACGCACTCGTTCACGCTCAAGCACTGACCGCAAACCACTGGCTTGGAGATGCGCACCCGTTTGGCGGGTGATCCGCTTGCGGCCGTATCGTGCGCTGGATGGCGCACACGAGGCTCTATCGCGACGGCAAGCTCGCGCTCGAGGATTTCCCAGTCGAGGACATCTCGGAGCACATCGAGGAGCCAGACGCGTGCGTGTGGCTCGACTACTGCGAACCGACGCAGGCGGAGCTCGCAACGATCACCAGCGAGCTTCAGTTGCATCCGCTGGCAGTCGAGGATGCGATCACCGAGCACCAGCGTCCGAAGCTGGATCGCTACGAGTCGCACCTGTTCATCAGCGCCTATGCGCTGCGGCTCGACGTCGAGTCAGGGGAACTGCAGACGAGTGAGATCGGCGTGTTCGTCACGCGCAACGCGCTCGTGACGGTGCGCAAGGACGAGGGCGCCGACATCGCCGGCGTGCTCGCGCGCTGGGATGAATCGAAAGATCTCGCCGGACATGGCGTGTCGTTCCTGCTGTGGGGGCTGCTCGACAGCATCATCGACGGCCACTTCGAAGCAGTGCAGTCGCTCGACACCGAGATCGAGTCGCTCGAGGACATGTTGTTCGACGATCGGCCGCAGGAACGGGAGGTGCAGCGTCGCTCGTTCGAGTTGCGCAAGAGCCTCGTGCTGCTGCGCCGGCTCGTCGTGCCGATGCGCGAGGTCGTCAACTCGTTGATGCGGCGCGACCTGCAGGTGGTCGATCAGGGAATGGCGCCGTACTACCAGGACGTCTACGACCACACGATGCGCGCGACCGACTGGACGGAGTCGCTGCGTGATCTCGTGACGACGATTCTCGAGACGAACATCGCGATCCAGGGCAACCGCATGAACCTGGCAATGAAGAAGGTCACGAGCTGGGCGGCGATCATTGCCGTGCCGACGGCGATCACCGGCTTCTACGGCCAGAACCTGCCTTACCCAGGCTTTGCTGCACACTGGGGCTTCTGGTTCTCTTCGGCGTTGATCGTCGTCGTCTCCTCGGCGCTGTACTGGTCCTTCCGTCGCCGTGACTGGCTGTAGCGCAAGTCGTTCATGACCGAGCAGCCAATCCCGCTCGCCCCAGAGGATCGCGCGATCCTCGAGATCGAGTGCAGCACGATCGCTGGGCACACGTGCAAGGTCGTGCGTCTCGCTCCAGGCGCCGCGGGTGTCGTTGACGCCGAGCGCCTGCGCGCACGGATCGCCGAGCGCGTCGAGCTGGCTCCTGCGCTGACGCGCAAGCTGGGCGGTGACGTGCGCGAACCGGCGTGGGTCGAGGACGACGATTTCGACTTGGCCGAGCACGTCGTCGCCGCTCCGACCACCGACGCCGTCGATCGGCCTGGCCTGCTGGCGCTGGTCGCACGCCTGTTCGAACAGCGTCTCGATCGCTCGCGACCGCTGTGGCAGATCGACGTGGCACCGCTGCGTGACGGTGGCACAGCGCTGATCTGGCGGATCCACCATGCGCTGGCTGATGGGACTGCATCGATGCGCTACGCGCGGACGCTGCTATGGGACGCGGGCGAGCAGGCAGCGATGAGCCAGGCACAGGCACACGCCGCGCAGGCCGCCGACGAGGCCCGTCGCCGCGCGCATCTGGCTGGGTACCTGCATCGTGAGTATGCGCGTGGGAAGTGTCGCTCACCGTTCGCCGGCACGATCGGCGCCCGCCGCGAGGTCGCGTTTGCCGCAGTGCCGCTTCCTGCGTTGCACGAGGCAGCCAAGGCGCTGGATGGCGCGACGGTCAACGACGCGGTGCTGGCGATCGTCGCCGGCGCCATCGGACGCTGGGTCAGGGAGTGTCACGGAGAGCTCGGCACGCTGCGCTTGCGCGTGCCAGTCAGCCTGCACCACGAGGGGGATGTCGTTGCCAACCACGACTCGTTCTTCTCGATCGGGCTGCCGATCGAGGAGCCAGACCCGGTCGTGCGCTTGCGCCTAGCGCACGCGGCGACGAGCGAGCGCAAGCATGACGATGACGCGCAGTACCACGAGCGTCTGCTGCGCGAGCTCGCGGGCGTGCCGCCGCTGCAGCACCTGCTCACGCGCGTCGAGCGCGATCCGCGCCGCTTCGCGCTGTGCGTCTCAAATGTGCCAGGACCGCGCGAGCCGGTCAGCGTGCTCGGCTGCCCCGTAACTCGACTTCACTCGCTGGCGGAGATCGGCGAACACCACGCGCTACGCGTCTCGGCGATGTCGCTCGCCGACCTGCTGTGCTTCGGCCTCTGCGTCGATCCAGACCTCGTCGATCGGCCACAGCTGATGGCCGACGGGATCGAGGCCGAGGCGCAAGAGCTGCTGGATGCCGCCAGCTAACGCCACCGAAGCGCGCCCCCCACGACACGGCGCGGCCAAGGCTGGGATGGCGGCGCTCACGCTTGGCGCGCTCGGCGTCGTCTTCGGCGACATCGGCACGAGCCCGCTCTACGCGCTGCAGACGGTCTTCACGGCCGATCACCACGCAGTTCACGCGACGCCAGGCGACGTCTACGGCGTGATCTCGCTCGTCTTCTGGACGATCACGATGGTCGTGTCGGTCAAGTACGTGACGTTCATCATGCGCGCCGACAACGGTGGTGAGGGCGGGATCATGGCGCTGACGGCGCTCGTGCAGGGGGCTGAGGTCAAGCGCACGATGACAAAGATGGCGCTCGTCACGCTCGGCATCCTCGGCGCGTCGCTGTTCTACGGCGATGGCGCGATCACGCCGGCGATCTCCGTGCTCTCGGCCGTCGAAGGCGTCAAGGTTGCCGTGCCGAGCCTCGCTTCGATGGTGCTGCCGATCACCGTCGTCGTGCTCACGTCACTGTTCGCGATCCAGCGCTTCGGCACGCAGCTCGTCGGCAGGCTGTTCGGGCCAGTGATGGCAGTGTGGTTCGGTGTGCTCGGGTTGACAGGGATCGTCGAGATCGCACAGCACCCCGACGTGCTGCGCGCCCTCTCGCCCACGTACGGCGCGAAATTCATGTTCGACCACGGCCATGTTGCGTTCATCGCACTTGGCTCAGTGGTGCTTGCAGTGACAGGCGCCGAGGCGCTGTATGCCGACATGGGCCACTTCGGTCGTCCGCCGATCCGTCGTGCCTGGTTCCTGCTCGTGTTCCCAGCACTGACGTTGCAGTACCTCGCGCAGGGTTCGTTGATCGTGCGCTCGCCGAGCTCGGTGTCGAACCCGTTCTTTCTGTTGATGCCGACGTGGGCGCAGGTTCCGATGGTGCTGCTCGCCACAGCCGCCACTGTGATCGCCTCGCAAGCGGTCATCTCGGGCGCTTTCAGCGTGAGCAACCAGGCGGTCCAACTGGGCTTCCTGCCGCGCCTGACGATCCGTCACACTTCGCGGCGCGAGATCGGGCAGATCTATGTGCCTGCGATCAACGCCGCACTGTTCGTTGCTGTCGTCGCGATCGTGCTCGGCTTTGGCTCCTCAGCTTCGCTTGGCTCTGCTTACGGCGTGGCGGTGACTGGCACGTTCATCCTCAACACGATCCTGTTCCTGGCGGTCGCGCGGCTGCTGTGGCATACGCGGCGGCGCCTGATCGTGCTCGGCGCCGTTGTCTTCTTGACCGTCGAGGTGACGTTCTTTGCTGCCAACCTGACGAAGATCGTGCATGGCGGCTGGCTGCCGCTGGCGATCGCTGCGGCCGTCTTCACCGTGCTGATGACCTGGCGCAAGGGCCACGAAGTCGTCAGCGTCAACCGCGTGCGCGAGGAGGGGCCGCTGAACGAGTTCGTCGATTCGCTTGCCGACCGCGACGTGCCCGTCCAGCGGGTCCCTGGCACCGCCGTGTATCTGAACGCCCACGCGCAGACTACGCCGCTTGCGTTGCGGGCGAACGTCGAGCACAACCACGTCCTGCACGAGCGCGTGATCATCGTCTCGATCGAGACGGAGCGCGTGCCCCACGTCTACCACGCAGACCGACTGACCTGCGATGAGCTCGGGCACGGTGCCGACGGGATCACTGGCGTGACCGTGCGGTTCGGCTTCCAAGATGCGCAGAACGTTCCGGCGATGCTGAAACTGGCCGTTCGCGAGGGCCTGCTCGAGCGCACGATCGACCTCGAGCAGGCTTCTTACTTTCTCTCTCAGATCACGATCGTGCCGAAGCGCGGGCGCGGGATCAACCCGTGGCGCAAGCGGCTGTTCCTCGCGCTCGCCCGCAACGCTGCGAATCCGGTCGTCTACTTCCGCCTGCCCGACGAGCGCACCGTGACTGTCGGCGAGCGCGTGGCACTGTGATCCGCGGCGCGGACGCTGCTCGGCTGGGGCCCCGATGCGGCGGTCTCGCTAGGACAGCGAAGCGCTGAGGCAGGATTTAAGCAACCTGGGCGGAACGTCGATGTAGAACGCCTGCAGGTATTTCCGCGATGCGCATGTCGCACGCGAGTCGACTGAACAGGGGGCCGACGGTGGACAAAAAGAAACTCGTACTCACGGCGATGATCTTCGCCGTCGCGATGCTGTTCATCGATCAGACGATCGTCGCGCTCGCCGTGCCGAACTTCCAGCACGAGCTGCACCTGTCCTCGACGGGCTCGCAATGGGTGATCAACGGCTACCTGCTCTCGCTCTCTGCGCTGTTCGCGCTCGGCGGCAAGGTCGCCGACGTGTACGGGCCGCGGCGGATGGTGACGATCGGCGTGATTGCCTTTGCGCTGTGCTCGGCGCTGTGCGGCGCAACACCGACAGGCTCGATTGCCGAGGCGTGGATCATCTTCTTCCGCGTGCTGCAGGGCGCAGCTGCCGCGATTCTGTTCCCTGCGGCGCTGGCGATCGTCGTCGCGAGCTACCCCGTGCAGGAACGCGGCAAGGCGCTGGCAGTGTTCTTCTCGATCACCGGTGCGCTGACTGCTGTAGGGCCGATCACCGGTGGCTACCTGACCGAATGGACTTGGCGCTCGATCTTCTGGATCAACGTACCTGTGGCGATCATCGCGCTGATCCTGATAGCGCGCTCGAAACCGACCGAGGAGCGCAGCCCATCGCGGATCGACGTGCGCGGTGCAGTGCTCGTCAGCGCTGGCATGGGTATCGCCGTGCTCGGCCTGCAGCAGGCCAGCGTCTGGGGCTGGGACAGCGTGGCGACGTGGGGCTGCTTGATCGTCGGCCTCTTGCTGTTGGTGGCATTCGTGCGCTACGAGTTGCGCATCAGCGACCCACTCGTGCCGATGCGCCTGTTCGCTGGCCGCGCGTTCTTGGTCGACAACGTCGTCTTGTTCCTGCTCTCGATCTGCTTCGTGCCGCTGTTCTTCTTCGCCAGTCTCTATGCGCAGATCGCGCTCGGCGAAAGCGCAGGCGAGGCGGGGCTCTACATACTCGTGTTCTTCATCGGCTTCACGATTGGGGCACAGCGCGGGGGACGGGTGCTCGACAGCCAGGGCGCGCGCCCGACGATCGTGCCTGGCTGCATCGTCGCGGCCGTCGGCTTCTATCTATGGGCTGAAGAGCTCGACAACCTGTCGTTCAACGCGCAGTGGTGGCGCTTGGCGATCGCCGGTCTCGGCGTTGGCATGGTGCTCGGCCCGGTCAGCACCGATGCGCTCAACCGCGCGGCGCACGCGACGTACGGCGCGGTGACCGGCTTGACACAGACGGTGCGCAACTTCGGCGGCAGCCTTGGCCTGGCCGTGCTCGGCTCGATCCTGATCACTGAAAACGTCTCGCGCGTGGAGAAGACGTTGAGCGGGCGCGTGCCGAAAGCCACGGCTGACAAAATCGCGCACGCGATCTCAGGTGCCTCGTCCGGCAGCAGCGCGAGCGGCGGCGCTCCGCCGCACCAGATCCGCCTCGACTTTGCCCACTCGACGCAGACGGTCGTCTACGGGATGGCAGGCGCGATGGCGCTCGCGTTCGTCGTCGCGCTGCGGTTCATGCCTGGCGGCAAGGTCGAGCAGGCAGTCGACGGGGCCGATGGCGGCCAGGACGCGGACCCTGCCGCGTCCCCTGAGACCGGTTCAGGCGCAACGCCCGCGCCGGCTTAGTCACTGCGCGCAACGAGGCGCACGACGCTCAGACCGCTGCTCCCTCTGCATCCTCAGCGGTTGCGCTGTCTGCGTCGCCCCTCGCTGCGCGGGACTCAACGGCAACCTGCGGCGCGCCCTCCGACGTGGGCGGTGTGAGCTGCTTCGGCACGAGCGCGCCGGCGAAAAGGCAGACGATCAGAAAGCCAGTCGCCATCACGAACGTCTCGGTGAAGCCAGTCACAGCTGGATGGCCTTTGGCCATGTGGGCGGCGATGAACGTCGCTGAGAGCTGACCGCCGAGCGCGCCGCCGAGCGTGCGCATGACTGTGTTCATGCCGCTTGCCACGCCCGTCTGGTTGCTCGGAACGGCTTGCACGATCAGGTTGCCGAGCGCAGCGAAGGCGAGCCCGATGCCGATGCCGAGCAGGCCGGCAGCGACGAGCAGGTCGAACGGGTGGCTGTGCGTGATCGACAGCAGCGCGAATGAAGCTGTCGTGAATGCAGTGCCGGCGATCAAGGCTGCGCGCGAGCCGAAGCGAGCGGAGATTTTGCCGGCGTAGATGCCAAGGATCGTCATGCCGATCGTCGACGGCAGCAGGTACAGCCCAGAGACGACGACGGATGCGCCGAAGCCGAAGCCAGTGCTCTTCGGCAGCTGTGCGAACTGCGGCAGCACGATGAACGACGAGTACATCCCAGCGCCGAGCAGGAAGGCGGCGAGGTTCGTCGTCCAGACGCCGCGGATGCGCATCATCGTCATGTCGATCAGCGGGTTCGAGCTGCGCACCTCGACGGCGACCCACAGCAGCGTCACAGCAATGCCGACGGCTAGCAGGACGAGTGTCTTTGCCGAGCCCCAGCCCCAGCTCGTCGTCTCTGAGATCGCGAGCAGGACGATCGAGATGCCGATCGTCATCAGCGCTGCTGCAAGCCAGTTGATCTTGCCTGGCATGCGTACGGGTGACTCGGGGATGAAGCGCCATGTCGCGACGATCGCGACGAGCGTGGCGACGAGCGGGATCCAGAACAGCCAGTGGTAATTGAGGTGCTCGACGATCACGCCAGACAGCACGATTCCGACGCCTGCGCCGACGCCGAGGATCGCTGACAGCAGGCCGATGCTGCCGGCGACCTTCTCGCGCGGGAACTCGTCGCGCACGATGCCGAAGGCGAGCGGGAAGATCCCGCCGCTCGCGCCCTGGATGAAGCGCCCGACGATGATCAGGCCGAGCGAGCTCGAAACGGCGGCGATCAGCGTGCCGAGCGCGAGGATCACGAGCGTGATCAGCAGCAGCCGCTCCTTGCCGTACATGTCGCCGAGCCGCCCGAGGATCGCCGTGCCGACCGACGCAGAGAGCAGGTAGGCGGTCAGCAGCCACGTGATGCCGTCCTCGCTCGTGTGCAGCGCGTGCTGCATCGTTGGCAGCGCAGGGACGACTGAGGAGCTCAGCATCGCGTAGGCGACGCCTGCGAGCGACAGCACGACAAGGATCACGGTTGGGTGAGTGCGTTGTGCGGTCGTCGAGCTCATCGGAAAGTCTCCGCTGCGTCGAACTGCGCGCGCTTGACAGCTCCTCGGCAGTGATTTCTTACAGTAGCTGGCAAGGACTCCTGCGCCGGCTGTCCATTTCTGCGGTGTCCGTTCGTCGTACACACGAAGGCGACCAAAACGACGCTTCACAAGGAGATGACATGACCTACCTGCTGCAGATCTACAGCTCGACGCAGATGGCCGACTACGAAGCGCTCTCCGAGCAGGAGAAAAGCGCGATCACGGCCGAGTACATGGCGATCGCGCAGGCGCCAGGCATGCTCGGCGGTCACCAGCTGCAGGGGCCTGAGACGGCGACGACAGTGCGCGTGCAAGATGGGCAGACGCTGACGACAGACGGGCCGTTCGCCGAGACGAAGGAGATCATCGGCGGCTACTACCTGTACGAGGCAGATGACCTCGATGCGGCAATCGAGCTGGCCGCGCGGATTCCAGCGGCACGGATGGGCGGCGCGATCGAGGTTCGCCCGGTAGTGGAGCGCTGAGCATCTCCGCGCAGCCGACCCCACCGGAGTCCTCTTACGAAGGCATCGAGCCGGTCTTCCGCGTGGAGTGGGGTCGTGTGCTGGCGACCTTGATCGGCTTCCTCGGCGACTTCGATCTCGCCGAGGAAGCCGCGCAGGAGGCCTTCTCGATCGCTGCTGAGCGCTGGCCGCGCGAAGGGCGTCCAGAGAATCCGGGCGCGTGGCTGACGACGACGGCGCGCAATCGCGCGATCGACAGGATCCGTCGCGAGCGCACGCTGGCGGCAAAGACGCGCGAGCTCGAGCTGGACGGCCAGACGACAGCGAACACGACTGAAATCGAGGACACGATGGAGCAAGGCACGTTCGCCGACGAACGGCTCGAGCTGCTGTTCACCTGCTGTCACCCGGCGCTCTCGACGGAGGCGCAGGTCGCGCTCACGCTGCGCACGCTCGGAGGCTTGCGCACGGATGAGATCGCGCGCGCGTTCCTCGTGCCCGAAGCGACGCTCGCCAAGCGGCTCGTGCGCGCGAAGCACAAGATCAAGGCAGCAGGCATTCCGTTTCGTGTGCCGCCAGACCATCTCTTGCCAGACCGGCTGATCGCTGTGCTGGCGGTCGTCTACCTGATCTTCAACGAGGGCTACTCAGGCCGTGGCGAGCTGGCGAGCGAGGCGATCCGGCTGGGCACTGCGCTGGCCGAGCTGATGCCAGACGAAGCGGAGGTGCATGGACTGCTCGCTTTGATGCTGCTGCACGACGCGCGCCGCGAGGCGCGCTTCAGCGACGGCGCAGTCGTGCTGCTCGACGAGCAGGATCGCGCGCTGTGGGACGACGAGCAGATCGCAGCGGGGCGCGTCGCGCTCGAGCGCGCATTGGCGCTTGCGGGGGAGACCCCAGGTCCTTATGCGCTGCAGGCGAGCGTCGCAGCACTGCACGTGCAGGAGCCGCGTGACTGGGGGCGGATCGCGGCGCTCTACGGCGATCTTGCGGCACTGACGGGCTCACCGGTCGTCGAGCTGAATCACGCTGTGGCGCTGGCGGAGGCGGGCGATGTGCAGGCGGCGCTTGGGCTGGTCGACGCATTGCCGCTGAGCAGCTACCACTACATGCACGCGACGCGCGCAGAGCTGCTGCGCCGCTTGGGCCGCACTGATGACGCGCGCGAGGCCTATGGGCGGGCGCTCGAGCTCGTGTACTCGGAGTCGGAGCGCAGCTTCCTCGCGCGCAAGCTCGCTGAGCTGGACGCTGTCAGTTGAGCTGGAGCCGGTCAGAGCAGCGCGCGCACGACGCGCTCAGGCGCTTCGAGCTGTGGCCAGTGCGCGACGTCTGCGAGCGCGAGCAGCGGCGCTTGCGGCAGGCGCTCAGAGATCCGCTCAGCCATGTGCGCGCCAGAGACTGGGTCGAGCATGCCCCAGACGAACGACAGCGGCACATCGGTCCGCTCGAGCGCTGAGGTCCAGCGCTCACCGTGGTGTTCACGGTCGACGACATAGCGGATCAGCAGGTGCCCGATCCGCTGGCCGTCGTCACGCTCCATCGCGCGCCACATCTGCACGCTGTCAGCGGTGGCGTCGAAGTCATCCGCAAAAGTCGGACGCAAGCCGGCGACGAGCAGCTCTTCGTTCATCAGCTCGCCGATCTGCGGCCCATGCTCAGGGTGTAGCAGCGCATCCTGCGTCGGCTGGCGACGGTGGAGCTCGGGGTAGAGCCCGCCGTTGAGCAGGTGCACAGCGCGCAGCTCGACGTCGAGCTTGCCTTCAGCGCGACGGGCGAGCAGCTCCTGCGTCACTGACACGGCGTAGTCGTGCGCGACGAGGATCGTCTGCTCGACGCCTTCGCGAGCCCACAGAGCTTGTACGAGGTCGGTCTGCTCGTGCAGCGAGTACTCGTGCTCAGCCGGCTTATCGGAGGCACCAAAGCCGAGGAAGTCGGGCATCAACAGCGAGTGGTCTGCAGCGAGCGCGGGAGCGACCTTGGCCCAGTCGTGCGAGGAGCTCGGGAAGCCGTGCAAGAGAGTCATCGACGGCCCGCTCCCGCGCCGCGCGACGAACACCTGCCACTCGACGTCGCTCAGCTGCAGCGGTACGCGCTCGCCGGTACCCCACCAGTCGGCGACCTGTTCGCTCATGTGCTGCGACGCTTCCGCTGTTTAGCGAGCGCTTCGCGCACGGAGGCGGTGACGGCAGCGCCGGCGACTTCGATCGGCTCGGTGCTGCGCAGCGCGCGGGCGAGCACGAAGGCGCCCTCGAGCGCAGCGATCATCTCGAAGGCGAGTGCACGCGAGCGCTTGCGCGGCAGGCCGCATTCGTGCAAGCGCTGCGAAGCGCCGTCGACCCAGCTGTCAAAAACGTCGGCACAAGCTTGGCGCATCGGCTCGTTCGTGCTCGACACCTCGAGTGCGACGGTCGCGATTGGGCACGCGTCGGCGTAGTCGGATTCGCGCACAGTCACAGCCGCTGCTGCGAAGAAGTTGCGCGTCGCAGCGACAGGATCGTCGCCTGGCTTGAAGAAGGCGTCGATCAGCTGGCCGTAGATCGCCCCCGAGGAGCGGATCACCTCCTCGCCGAGCTGCTCCTTGCCACCAGGAAAGAAGTGGTACAGCGAGCCGAACGGCGCGCTCGCCTCGGCGACGATCTGCTTGACCCCTGTGCCGGCAAAGCCTTGCCGACGGAACAGCTCGGCGCCGCTCTGGACGATCCGCTCTCTCGTTGCTCCGGGCATGCCCGCAATGATACGGTACGAGCACTAGAGCGATCTATCTATTTTATTAATAGAGATAAAGGAGCTGCGCAGATGCCCGAGATCGAGCTGACAGCAGGGACGATCGACTACGAAGACACCGGCGGCGATGGTCCGGTGCTCGTGCTGCTCGGCGGGCTGATCATGGATGGGTCGGTGTGGGATCCACTCGTCGAGGAGCTGCGCGGTGAGTTTCGCTGCATCGTGCCGACGCTGCCGCTCGGTGCCCACCGCAAACCGATGCGAGCGGACGCCGACCTCTCGATGCAAGGCTACGTGCGGATGATCGCTGAGATGCTCGAGCGGCTCGACCTGCGCGAGGTGACGCTCGTGCAGAACGACCATGCTGCAGCGCTCGTGCTGGCCGCTGAAGAGGATCCTGCGCTCGAGCGCGTCGCACGCCTCGTGATCTCCTCATGCGAGTCCTTCGAGAACTATCCGCCTGGCTTGCCAGGCAAGAACATCCGTGCGCTCGCCTGGCTGCCAGGCGGCGTCTATGTGGCAGCGCAGGCGATGCGCCTGCGACCGCTGCGCCGCTCGCCGATCGGCTTCGGCTGGATGGCCAAGCATCCGCTGCCAGAAGCGCTGATCGACCGTTGGTTCGAGCCGTTGCAGCAGCAGCGCGGCGTGCGCCGTGACGTGCGCAAGTACATGATCAGCGGACGACGCAAGCAGATGATCGAAGCGTGTGAACGGCTGGCCGGCTTCACGCATCCGACGCTCGTCGTTTGGACGCCTGAGGACAAGGTTCAGCGCCCCGCGCATGGGCGCCGCCTCGCTGAGCTGATGCCCGACGCGCGGCTCGTCGAGATCGCTGACAGCTACACGCTGATCATGCGCGACCAGCCGCAGGCCTTTGCCCGTGCTGTGCGCGAGTTCGTGCGCGAGACGGATCGCGCTGCGACGCCTGCCGGGTAGGGGCGGCACCTCTCGTGGTCGCGGCACCTCTCGTGGGCGGCGGCGCCTCTCATGGGGGGCGTCTCTTTTGCGGGCATTGATAGCCATGGCATATACGCGACGTACATACCATTGCTATCGCTAGCCAAATCGCAGATCCCACTTCGCCCCTGCTCCATAGCCTCCGCTCCCCGCCACATAGCGCCGGCCTCCCGTGCGAGGATGGGCGGCGATGGCCATCCGCCTGCTGATCACGTGGTTCTCCAACTGCCTGGCGCTGCTCGTGGCGGCCGCGATCATCCCAGCGATTGGCTACAGCGAAGACTTCGGCACGCTGCTGCTCGCCGGTCTGATCCTGGGGCTCGTCAACTTCATCGTCAGGCCGTGGATCATCCTCTTCACGCTGCCTGCTGTGATCCTCTCGCTCGGCGTGGCGCTGCTGGCGATCAATGCCTTGATGCTGTGGCTGACGAGCAGGATCGTCAACGGTTTCACAGTCGGCGGCTTCTGGTCGACGATCGCAGGTGCGCTGATCGTGTGGGTCGTCAACGCGACGCTCAAGCGGCTGCAGCGTAGGCCTCAGGCTGACGACGCCCGCGCAGGGTGGGAGCGGTGGTGAGCGCGTGCCGCTGCTGCTCGTCAAGCTGACGCTCGCGCCGGCTCTCGTTGTCGGCTCTTCGCTTGCCGGTCGGCGCTGGGGTCATCAGGTGGCTGGCCTGCTCGTTGCGCTGCCGCTCGTCGCTGGGCCGATCCTGCTGATCACAGAGCTCGAGCACGGCAGGCACTTCGCGGCGGGCGCTGCATCGGCCGCGCTGCTCGGGCTCGTGGCGCTCGCGTCGTTTGTCGTCGTGTTCGCGCACGCTGCACGGCGCGGCGGTTGGGTCTTGGCGGTGCTCGCTGGGTGGATCGCTTTTCTCGCTGTCGCGCTCGCCTTCGGGCAGGCCTCGATCCCAGCCGGCTTTGGCCTCGCGCTGGCCGTCGGCGCATTTGCGCTCGCACCGTCGCTGCTGCCGCGCGATCCGCACGTCGTCGACACGCAGCTGGCCGATCTGCCTGCGTGGGATCTGCCGGCGCGGGCACTCGCGACGGCGCTGCTCGTGCTCGGTCTGACTGGTGCAGCAGCTGGCCTCGGACCAACGCTGACAGGCGTGCTCACGCCGTTCCCCGTCTCGAACACGGTGCTCGCTGCGTTCGTGCTCGTGCTCGAGGGACCTGTGCAGCTCGACGAGTTCTTCCGTGGCTTCCTGCGCGGCGTCTACGGCTTCGCTGTGTTCTGCTTCCTCGTCGCTGTGCTCGTGATCCCGCTCGGCCCGCTTGCGGCGTTCGTGCTCGCGCTGTGCGGCGCGCTGTTGTTTCAACTGCTCGCGCGGACGGCTGCTGTCTCGTTGTCAGGCGCTACTGGTTCAGCCCGAGCGAATCGATGATTTCGCCGAACGTTTCCACTTCGAACGCTTCGACTTCTGCAATCTCTTCTTCGTAGCGGCGCGAGCGCTGTACGAGCGCCCTCTGTGCAGGCGAGACCATGTGCAGGAGTGCTGGCGGCATGAAGCCGACGCCGACGTAGTTTTCGTAGAACGTCTTGCGGAAGTGAACAGTGCTCGCGGGCAGCGTCGTGTAGCCGCTCGCCTTCCATGCGCGCAGGTCGCCGCACACGTCAGGCAGCGGCGTGTGCACCTCTGTCAGCCCTTGACGCGCGTAGGCGCGCACAGCGCGCGTGAGCGAGGCGCTGCTCCAGCGCAGCTTCGACACGGCGCGCGCAAACTTCGCTGCCGCGCCGACGCCTGGCTGGTAGCCAACGATCGTCATCGCCCCGATCACCTCCCACGTGAGCTGTTCTGACTGGGTGTTCTGCGGGGAGCCTGCGATGACTGCTGGGCATTCGCGCCGCAAGCGCTGACGCAGCGCAGCGATCCGCGCCCGGCCGGTGTGAATGAAGCTGTGTCCAGCAGACGTCAGGGCATAGTTGGCGCGCACGTAGGCTTCAGTGCTCGCTGCATCAGACGCGCCGAGCGCAGTCGACGGCGACAAGAACGCAGCGACGAGCGTCGCTGACACGGCAAGCACGACCCCTCTCACGACTACGAGCCTACTCGCCCTGTTGGCGCTGTGGGCCACATGCTCGAGCGCTTGACAAAGTAAAACCAAATGCGCTCGCTGGGCAACCCACGGCAGAGCTTTGAAGCAACTCTTACGTTCCTTTGCAGCGGATGTGGCACGCTTGCGAGCGCGACACCTGCGGGAGCGCTGAGCTGCGCGCCGCGCGCTGGGTGGTCGTGCCCTCGCATATGCGACGCAACGTACTCATCATCCTGGGCGCCGTCGCGCTCGTCTGGGGCGTGCTGGCGCTTGCGCTCGACTCGCCGAGCCTGAAGCTTGCAGGCGGCTCGAATGCTCGCACTGCTGTTGCGCCGGCGTGCCTGCCGGCGACGCTCACGCGCACAGCGTCGCTGCCTGGCGTCGCAGTCGATGTCTCGCCCGCGCCAGGCACAGTCAGCGCCAACCCGCACACGCAGATCAGCTTTCTCGGCGCGCCTGCGGCGCAGATCGGCGAAGTGTCAGTGCACGGCTCGCGCAGCGGTCCTCACGCCGGTCAACTGAAGGCGTACTCCCAGGGCGACGGCGCGAGCTTCACGCCCAGTGCCCCGTTCGACGCGGGCGAGCGCGTGAGCGTGCACGCAGTGATCGGTGCGAGCCGCAAGCCGGTTGCCTTCCAATTCACGATCGACACGCCTTACTCGACCGCCAACACGACCGACTTTGCCAACCTGCCAGCGGCACCGGCCGACTACCAGAGCTTCTACACGCTGCCGCACACGCACCCGCCCGTGATGACGGTGACGACTCCAGATCGCGATCCAGCGGCAGGCGACGTGTTCACGACGAACGGTCCTGGGCCGGGCCAGTACGGACCGCTGATCTACTCGCCATCGGGGCAACTCGTGTGGTTTGACGCGCTGCCTGAGGGCGAAGCGGCAGAGGATCTCTCAGTGCAGTCCTTCGAAGGGCAGCGCGCGCTGACGTGGTGGCGCGGACACGTGCTCTCGCTCGGCTTTGGGCAAGGCGAAGACGTCGTGATGGACACGCACTACCAGACGATCGCCAAAGTCGCAGGTGGCAACGGCCTGCAGGCCGATTTGCACGACTTTCGCCTTGCCCCGCACGGCATCGCGTACATCACGGCGTACAACCCGATCCACTGCAACCTCTCGCAGGCCGGCGGCTCAGCGCAAGGCGCGATCGTCGACGTCGCGATCGAGCAGGTCGACATCAAGACAGGGCTGGTCCGCTGGGAATGGCACAGCCTCGACCACATTGCAGCCGATGAGTCAGAAGTCGAAGCGCCGACAGGACGCTCGCCGTGGGACTACTTCCACCTCAACTCGATCGACCCGCTCCCTGACGGCAATCTGCTGATCTCGGCGCGCAGCACGTGGGCTGGCTACCTGTTGCAGAGCGGCAGCGGCACCGTCCTCTGGCGCCTTGGCGGCAACAAGAGCTCGTTCAAGATGGGCCCAGGCACGAAGATGGCGTGGCAGCACGACGGTCGCATGCTCTCAGACGGTGAGCTGACGTTCTTCGACGACGGCGCCAACCCGCCGATCCACAGCCAGTCGCGCGGTTTGCGCATCCAGCTCAATCAGCAGACGCACGAAGCGCGGCTGCTGAAGGCTTATACGCACCCCGCCCCGCACCTGCTCGCTGCCAGCCAAGGCAACATGCAGACGCTCCCCAGCGGCAACGAGCTGATCGGCTACGGCGGCGTACCTGCGATCAGCGAGTACGCCGAGGACGGCTCGCTGCTGTTCGACGCTCACCAGCCGTGGGACATGTCCTTCTACCGCGCCTTCCGCTTCCCCTGGAAGGCGCGCCCACTGAGCACGCCGACCGTGCTCGCAAGCCTCAACGACACGAGCGAAGAGACGATCGTGCACGCGAGCTGGAACGGCGCGACTGAAGTCTCCTCATGGCGGGTGCTCGCCGGCGAGCACCCTGGATCGCTGAAGGCGCAGACGATGATCTCAGCGACAGGCTTTGAGAGCTCGACGACGCTGCCGCAGGAGCACTCCTATGTGGCCGTTCAGGCGCTCGATGCGCGCGGCGCCGTGCTCTCCACCTCGAAGACGGTCAGTGTGATCGGCTATTCCGCCTCGTTGCGGAGCGCTGGGCGGCCCGGGTGAGCCTCGTCGTCATGAGCGGTGCCGTCAACGCCTGGATGGGCGCTGACGGCGGGATGCCTAGTAAGCCGGTTTCGACTTGTGCTTGTGGGTCGTCGTCGTGCTCGTCGGCGTCGTGCTGCTCGTCGGCGTTGAGCTCGTCGTCGCAGAGGACGAGGAGGACGAGCTGCTGCCGCACCCGGCCACCGCGATCGTGCTCGCCAGCACGGCGAGGGCCGTTAGGATGGCGGTCAGTGGCGTTCTTCTCATGGGGCGGGCTCCAATCGTCGCTCGAGGGCTCGGCGGCCCACCCTACCAAGCACTTGCGACGCGAATCGCAGCTCCTGTTCGGTGATTCGCAGCGGCGACCAGGTGGGTGTGCGTGAGCGTCGAGACGGCTTCCACGCCGCAAGTGACACCGGCGACGGCGGCGGAGGACAAGCGCGGCAAAGGCACAGGTTGGCTCCTCGCCGTGTGCTGCGTGGCGCAGTTCATGGTCATCCTCGACCTGAGCATCGTCAACGTCGCGCTGCCCTCGATCCAGTCGAGCCTCGAATTCTCTTCGCCAGAACTGCAGTGGGTCGTCGATGCGTACGCGATCACGTTCGCTGGCTTCTTGATGCTCGGCGGCCGCGCTGCCGACCACTACGGGCAACGGCGCACGTTCGTGATTGCCCTCGTCTTGTTCGCCATCACGTCGCTGATTGGCGGCGCCGCCCCGAGCCAAGGCTGGCTGATCGGTGGCCGCGCGATCCAGGGCATCGCAGGCGCGCTGATGGCAGCCTGCTCACTGGCGATCATCACAGCCTCGTTCCCGCCAGGGCCGAAACTGCATCGAGCGATCGGCATCTGGGCGATGATGAACGGGCTTGGCGGCGCTTGCGGCGTGCTGTTTGGCGGCATCATCGTCGAAGCGCTCAGCTGGCGCTGGGTTCTGCTGATCAACCCGCCGATCGCGCTCGGCGTCGCGATCGTCGCCTGGGCGGTCGTCACAGAGCGCGTCCGCAACCGCGAGCTGACGTTCGACCTGGCCGGCGCGCTGACGCTGACGATCGGCCAGATCATCCTCGTCTACGGCGTCGTCGAAGCGGGGCTGAAGGGTTGGAGCACGTTCGACGCGCTCGGCCCGATCATCCTCGGCATCGCGCTGCTTGGCGTGTTCGGCCTGATCGAGGCGCGCTTCGCGTCGAACCCGTTGATCCCGTTCAAGCAGCTGACGCACACGCTGCGAGCGGCGAACAACATCGTGCTGCTGTTCAGCGCAGCGCTGTTCCCGATGTGGGTGCTGAGCTCGCTCTACCTGCAGCAGGTGCTTGGGCTCTCGCCGCTGCACACAGGGCTGATCTTCCTGCCGATGACGCTCGTCTTGGGGCTCGTTGCCCAGCGCGCCGGCAAGCTCGTGAACTCGTTCGGCGTGCGCACAGTGCTCGGCGCAGGGCTCGCGATGCTGACAGCCGGCCTGTTGCTGCTGAGCTTCGTCGGCTCGAGCGGCAGCGGCATCGTCTACATCATGGTCCCTGGCCTGCTCGTGGCGGCAGGGATCGCGATGTCGATCGTGCCGTCGACAATTGCGGCGACGACCGGTGCGAAGGAGGGCCAGGCAGGGCTCGCTTCGGGCCTCGTCAACACCTCGCGCCAGGTCGGCGGTGGTCTTGGCCTGGCGGTGCTGATCACGCTCGCCACGCAGCACACGACGCACCTGATCGGCAACGGCGAGCAGGTTCCAGAAGCGCTGACCCACGGCTTTTCGCTGGCGTACAGAATCGGTGCAGGCTGCGCCGGCGTCGCAGCGCTGCTGACGTTCATCTCGCTGCCTGCGCCCGATGCAGCCGTCGCCAAGGGCGTGCGCCGCTTCGCGCTCAGCATCGGCGTCGTGCTCGCCGTGTTCGTTGGCCTGTCCGTCGCATTCGCCGGCAACAAAGCGCCGCCAGTCGGCCAGTACACGACGCATGGCGCGTACAGCTACGTGACGGCGCCGACGCTGCACCCGCCCGAAATCCGCATCTCGAAGGACGCGCCAGCGGCGCAGCTCGCGCCTGGCTACATCTTCACAGCCAACTTCCTCGACCTCAACGAACCGCCGATCATCGGTCAGAGTGGGCCGCTGATTCTCGACCGCCACCTGCAGCCAGTGTGGTTCCAGCCGGTGCCCGAAAAGGTCGTCGCCGCCAACCTCAGCTTGCAGACCTACGAAGGCAAGCCGGCGCTCGCGTGGTGGCAGGGCAAGGTCACGAACACCGGCGCTACTGAAAGCGGCGAATACGTCGTCGTCAACCGGCATTACCAAACGGTCGCCCGATTGAAAGCGAAGGACGGCTGGGTGCTGACGCTGCACGAGATCGTGATCGACGGCGACCACGCGTGGGTCACGGCGAACAAGAACGTGCCGAAGGACCTGTCGAGCTATGGCGGGGCCTACAACGGCGCGCTGATCGACTCGGCGGTGCAGGAGTACAACCTGAAGACAGGCGCGCTCGAACGCAATTGGGACGCGCTCGACCACATCCCGCTGACGCAGTCGCAGGCGTCGCTGCCGACGAACGGCTTCCCGTGGGATGCCTACCACGTCAACTCGATCCAGCTCGCCGGCGGCGGCAAGTTCCTCGTCTCGATGCGCGACACATGGGCGGCCTACCTCGTCGACATCGCGAGCGGCAAGATCGAGTGGACAGTCGGCGGCAACCACTCGAGCTTCAAGTTCGGCTCAGGCGCGCGTTTCGAATGGCAGCACGACGTCGTGCTGCAGCCGGACTCGACGCTCAGTGTGTTCGACGATCACTGCTGCCGACTGACAGGCGGCGGCACATCGGTTGACCCGACAGGGCCATCGCGTGGGCTCTTGCTGAAGCTCGACCAGCAGGCGTACAAGGCGACGCTGCTCGCCCAGTACGGCGAGCACGGCGGCTTTCGCTCTGAATTCATGGGCGACACGCAGCCGCTCGGGAATGGCAACGTGTTCGTCGGCTGGGGCTCAGAACCGTACTTCTCTGAGTACGACAAAAAGGGAAAGCTGCTGTTCGAAGGCGAGCTCCCTGGACCGAACCTGAGCTACCGCGCGATGGTCGAGCAGTGGGTCGGCGAACCGCTCTCGCCGCCGCTCGGCGCAGTGCGGCAGGCTGGTGGCAAGACGGTCGTGTACGCCAGCTGGAACGGCGCCACGCAACTTGTCTCCTGGCGTGTCTTGGCCGGCTCCGAAGCGGGGCGCTCGAGCGCCGTCGCGGTGCACGCCAAGGAGGGTTTTGAGACGGCGATCGAAGTGCCGCAAGGCGCAAAGCGCTTCGAGCTGCAGGCGCTCGATGCGCACGGTCGCGTGCTCGGAACCTCGAAGCCGTTTGCGCTTGGCGAGTAGCCGCGCTTGCGCATACGACGGTCGCGCGATCGTGCCAGCGGCGTCGTGCCGTGCATATGGCGGATCGGCGCTGCCGACAGCGGCGATGGCTAGGATGGCCGGCAG
>FTBE01000034.1_pt1 | contig 38449 bp, 40 predicted proteins | sample 1639291 | NCBI WGS metagenome assembly FTBE01 (sample SAMEA3914864, study PRJEB12502) | metagenome | biome: forest; material: soil | place: USA | collected 2012-03-12 | depth 0.3 m | reverse complement strand
GCTTGCCCGCCGCCATCGCCGCGATCTGCTGCGTGCGGAACGTTTCCGGTTCGCGCGTCGCCGTCTCGAGGTTGCGGTATTCGATCTTCAGCTTGCCCGGGCGCACGTACTTTTCGATCAACGGCTTGAGTGCGCCTTCCGTGAATTCGCGGCACACTGGGCACTCGAGGTCGCCGAAGTACTGCAGCGTGACAGGTGCCGTCGGGCTGCCAAGCGTGTTTCCGTTTTGCGGGATGCCGGCGAGCAGCGAGGAGACTTCGGTGACGACAGGCGGCGTCTTTGTCTTGCCGCTCGTGCTCGGAGTTGTTTCGATGCCCGTTTTTGTGCCGCCACCGCTCGTCGCAACGACGATGACGACGATGATCACGATCACGCCCAACGCGACCGATCCGAGTTGGATCAGCCGTTTGCGGCGCTGCTCGGTCGTTGCCTCCGCCTGCTCCAAGGCCTTGCGCTGCTCGCGTGCCTGCTCGCGCCGCTGCTTGCGCGTGAGATCCTGCTCGTCGTCCTCCACCGTGCTCATGGGACGAACTTTTACAGATTTCCGATCAAGCGTGCCTAAGTTCATGCCACGATGCATCGGCGCGCGCGTTTCAAGCGCACTCGAAAGCATGCCGAAGCAGCTCTCAGGCCCGCCGAAAGCGCGCGCGTTCGCTGCACTTTTGCGCCCCCGTAGCTCAACTGGATAGAGCACCGGCCTTCTAAGCCGGGGGTTGCTGGTTCGAGTCCAGCCGGGGGTACTCCAGCGCCTGGCGCAGGCGTCCGTTGCACAGTGCCGTGCATCTCGGCTCGGCCAAGACGTTGAATCGATGTGATCCGGCAGTTTCCCGGCGTACTGAGCGGGTAGCACGCAACCGGGGCCCCGCTTACCCCGGCAAGGGGCCCTCCATGGGGACGGGACCAGATCCCTACCGCTCTCACCAAACAGCCCCAATCCCCCGCGCGGGGCTGTCGAGGGCGGCGGGGTGGTCCTGATCGCTTGTGGCGCGTCCGGCCTCGTGCCGGGCGCGCCGCGAGGCGACGCTCTCGATGTTTGGCACGTCTTCGGCGTGGCTGCACGTCGGCGCCAGCGAGCGCAGGGCCAGCGAGCGCAGGGCCATCGAGCGCAACGCCAACGGGCGCTAGCCCAGCGAGCGCTAAGCCAGCGAGCGCAGGGTTGCGGTCGATCGAGCGCCAATCGAGGATGATGGCGGCCGTTGTTCGCGCTCACAGTGTTCGTCTATCCGCTCGTGCTCGCGCTGCTCTGCCTCGGCGCAGGACTCGCCGTAGACCGATGCAGCGGTCGCTGGCTGCCTCTTGCCTTGCTGCCGAGCGTCGGCGCTGCCGCGCTCGTTGCGCTCTCACAGCTGAGCACGTCGCTGAGCGCGCTCGCGCCAGCGACTCCCTATTTGATGCTCGTGCTCGCGCTGCTCGGCTTTGCGCTTGCACCGTTGCGCGAGCTCTGCCTGCAAGTACGCGCTCGCCGCTGGCTGCTGCTCGTCCCCTTGCTTGCGTATCTGCTTGCGCTCGCGCCTGTGCTGCTCGTCGCCCGCGCGAGCTTCTCCTCGTTCATGGCGCTGTCCGACTCCGCTGTGCACATGATCGGCGCCGACTACTTGATCCATCATGGCCAGGACTACGCCCATCTCGACCTGAGCAGCTCCTATGGCCAGTTCATCGAGAACTACTACGGCACTGGCTATCCCTCGGGCGCCGACACGCTGTTCGGCGGCAGCGCGCTGCTGCTGCGCCTACCGCTGATCTGGGCCTTTCAGCCTTTCTGCGGCTTGACTCTCGTGCTCAGCTCTGGGCCAGCTTGGCTGATCGCTCAGCGCTTTGAGCTGCGCAGCCGTTGGGCGGTGCTTGCCGCGTTCAGCGCCACCGTTCCAGCGATTGTCTACAGCTATCAGCTGATCGGCTCTGTCAAGGAGCTGCTTGCCGTCGTCATGCTGCTCGCGCTCGGCGTATTGCTCGTCCTGCACGAGCGCTGGCTCGCGCGCGCCCCACGCCGCGTGCTGCCGTGTGCGCTCGTGCTCGCAGGCGGCGTCTCCGCGCTCGGTGTCGGCTTCGGCGCGTGGGCCCTCGCCGCCGGGCTCGTCTTGCTGCTCGTGCTGATCGCCAAGCTGCGCGCTGGGCAAGTCGACGCGTGGCAGGCCAGCGGCGGCGTGATGCTCGGCGCTGTCATGCTGCTGATCGCCGCTTGGCCGACATGGCGGCATGTCTCGCAGTCGTTGAACGTCGCGCAAAGCATCGCCTCGACAGGCAACTCAGGCAACCTCGCAGTGCCGCTCGAGTGGACGCAAGCCTTCGGCGTGTGGCTCCACAGCAGCTACAAGGAGACGCCCGTTGGCCTCGCTGGCACCGCCACGTATGTGCTGATCGTGCTCACAATCGCTGCCTGCCTGCTCGGCACGCTGCAGCTGTTGCGCACGCGCCGCTTCGCGCTCGCCGGCTGGATCGCCATGACGCTGCTCGCCTGGCTCGTCCTGAGCCGCACTGCAACAACGTGGGTCGATGCCAAGGCACTCGTGCTCACCTCGCCAGTGCTCGTGCTGCTCGCATGGGGGGGTGTCGGCGCGCTGCTCAGCGTGCACAGCACCGATCGTCGAGCCGCCCAGCCCTCCCGTCGAGCCGCCGAGCCCGCCAGTCGCTCGCTGCGCAGCGCGTCGATCGCTGGGCTTGCCGCTGCGCTGCTTGCGCTCGCGCTCGCCGGCGGTGCGCTCGCTTCAGATCTCGCCCAGTACCACAGCTCGAACCTCGCGCCGACAGCGCGCTACGAAGAGCTCGCTTCGATCGGCAAGCGCTTCGCCGGGCGCGGGCCCGCACTGTTCACCGACTTCGACGAATACTCGCTGTATGAGCTGCGCAAGCTCAACATCAGCGGACCTGACTTCGTCTACACGCCATCCTCACTCGCCTCGCTCGTCAGCTCGCCTGGCGCTGCCCGCTATGGCGGTCGTGTGCGTCTCGAACTCGTCAAGCCCAGTGTGCTCTCTCCCTACGAGCTGATCGTCACGCGCCGCGACCCCAGCGCGATGCCGCCTCCCGCCGAATACGCCCTCGCCTGGCATGGGCGCTACTACGACGTCTGGTCGCGTCGCGCAGGCGCGCCACGTGAGCTGGCGCTCGGCTCCGCTGCTCTCACCGAGCGCCCTGAGCCGTGCGCGCTGGTGGCGAGCGTCGTGCGTCGCGCTGCGCGTATGCACGCGATCGCGCTTGCCACGCTGCAGCCGCCGATCGTGCACGTGCCGCTTGTTCGCGCAAAGCACCCTCGCGGATGGGGGCGCGTGCGCTCTGGCTGGGCCATGCAGCACCCTGGCACGCTCGATGTCAGCTTCAAGCTTCCTCGAAGTGGCGAGTGGCAGCTTTGGCTGCAAGGGCAGTTCATGCCCTCGATCGACGTCGCAGTCGACGGCCGTCCTCTCGCTTCGATCGCAGGTCAGCTGTCAGGCAATTCGCTCGTGCCCGACACGCTCGCGCCGTTTGGCTTGCGACTGACCGCCGGTCGGCACCGCCTGAGAGTGACGCGTACCGGTTTCAGTCTCGCGCCTGGAAACGGCGGCGCCGCTGTGCTCGAGGCCGCTTTCCTCACGCCCGCAGGTGCGTCTACGCGCACGCTGCTCAGGCTCCCCGTCAACGCTCCACGCAGCGTGCTGTGCCGTAAGCGCTATCGGCGCGTCGAGATCGTTCGTGCGCAGCACCACGCGGCCATCGACTGATCAATGAAAACAGGAGCGAGCCAGGACGCGATTGCTCCATCGGACTGCAGACGTACTCTGCAATCCGTGCGTCCTGGAGAGGAACCACAGACCGATCAGATCCTGCTCGGCGAGAACCTGACGCTGCTCCCCGGCTATGCCGACGGCGTCTTTCAGCTGATCTACATCGACCCGCCGTTCAACACCGGTCACGCACAGGTGCGCAAGACGCTGTCAGTCGTCAGCGACGAACAGGGCGAGCGGACCGGCTTTCAAGGGCGGCGCTACCGCACGCGACTGCTCGCCGAATCCTCCTATCACGATGCCTTCGACGACTACCTCAGCTTCCTCGCACCGCGCTTGGAGCAGGCCCACAGACTGCTGCGCGACGAGGGCACGCTGTACTTCCACATCGACTACCGCGAGGCGCATCACTGCAAGCTGCTGCTCGATGAGATCTTCGGACGCGAGTGCTTCCTTAACGAGTTGATCTGGGCCTATGACTACGGCGCGCGCGCCAAGCGCCGCTGGCCCGCCAAGCACGACACGATCCTCGTCTACGTCAAGGATCCCGCCGCCTACTTCTTCGACTCTGCCGAGGTCGACCGCGAGCCGTACATGGCCCCAGGGCTCGTCGGCGCCGAGAAGGCTGCCCGCGGCAAGCTGCCAACCGACGTCTGGTGGCACACGATCGTGCCCACCAGCGGCGCCGAGAAGACCGGCTACCCCACGCAGAAGCCAGAGGGAATCGTGCGGCGCATCGTGCAAGCCTCCTCGCGCCCAGGCGACTGGTGCCTCGACTTCTTCGCCGGCAGCGGCACGCTCGGCGCTGTCGCCGCCAAGCTGCAGCGACGCTACGTGCTGATCGACTCCAATCCAGAGGCAGTGCGCGTGATGCGCGCGCGGCTTGGCCTGATCGGCAGTGGCAGTGCCGACGCCAGCGTTGGCGCCCGTTGAGTCGACTCGCTGAGCCCGCGCTCGCCGAAGCTCGCGCCACATGCCGATCGGACGTGCGAGCCTTACTGCATGTACCACCTCGAGCTGCGCAAGTTCCCGCACACCGCCTGTCGCTTCAACCAGTCTGAGGAGCAGCTGCGCGCGATCGTCGTTCCCTGGGCCAGGCAAGAATGGATCGAAGAGGGCGAACGCAACTGGAACGTCAACGAAGCCAAGCTGACCGTGCTCGAAGGCCCCGAGCTGTCGATGCCAGAGCTCGCCATGGGCAAAGGCTGGCGCAACGCGCAACGGCGCAGCGAGGATGTGACCGAGCGCGTGCTTGCCGTTGCGCGCGAGATCGGTGCGCACGGTGCGCCGCCGCAGGTCGCCGCGCGAATCCCGGATGACGTCTCAGAATCGGCCGTTGGCGATGCGACCGTGCCGACGCTCAGCGCTCGCACTGGGAGCGAGACTGATTCGTCCGCCACGGCCGCTGGCGGCGGAGCGACCAACGAGCAGCAGTTGCTTGCCGACTCGCTCGGCTTGGAACTGCTCGCGCTGCTCGACGATGGAGCTGTTGCGCCGCTGCAGGTCTGGCAGCTGGCGCAAGAGCGTCTGGAGGATCGAAGCGATCAGCCATCAGCCGGCGAATCGCTCGCTTTGGCTGAGCTGGCAGTGTCGTCGCTACTGGAGCGCCGGCTCGTCTCGTTGCACGGCGGTGGCGATGGCGTCGAGTCGATCGACGCACAGCAGCACGCGACCGTTCTCGCAGCGATCGAGACGTGGGCCGGGACTGGCTCCCAGCAGGTCGTGATCGCCCGCAAGGGCTGAGTCAGCAGCGCTAGACTCCGGGATCCCGTGGTGGGCGTAGCTCAGTTGGTAGAGCTCCTGGTTGTGGTCCAGGTGGTCGCGGGTTCGAGTCCCGTCGCTCACCCCTCGTAAGCTCTCCGTCGGTGCAATTCGCGATCTCGATCCCGCAGTACGCTCGCGACAGTCGCTTCGACGAGACCTCCTTCCGCTCGTACCTTCGCCAGGTCGAGGACCTTGGCGCGTTCGAGAGCGGCTGGGTGCAAGAGCAGGTGCTCGGTGGCGCCGGCGTCCTGGCAGCGCTGCAGACGCTCACCTATGCAGCGGCGTGCACCGACCGCTTGCGACTGGGCTGCGCTGTCTTCGTCCTGCCGCTGCACAACCCGCTGCACCTGGCGAAGGCGATCAGCTCACTCGACTGTCTCAGCCAAGGCCGCGTAGAGGTCGGCTTTGCCACCGGTGGTCAGGGGCGACCGTTCGCCGCGTTCGGCGTCGACTCCGACAAGCCCGTCGCCCGTTTCAACGAGGCGCTCGCGTTGATGAAGAGTTGCTGGACCGATGCGCAGATCGACTTCGAGGGACGCTTCTGGACGCTGCAAGGCGCGAGCATGGAGCCCAAGCCCGTGCAGAAGCCACACCCGCCAGTCTGGTTTGGCGGCAACGCGCCCGCCGGGATGCGCCGTGCCGCGAGACACGGCGATGGCTTCATGGGCGCCGGATCACAGCCGACAGCTCGCTACGCCGAACAGGTCGCGATCGTGAAGGACGAGCTGGCCGTGCAGAACCGCGACCCCGCCCAGTTCCGCTTTGGCAAGCGTGTCTACGTGCATGTCGAGGACGATGCGACCGTTGCCCGAAGGCGACTGGAGGACGCGCTCAAACATCATTACGGCGGCGGCGACTGGTCGGAGCAGATGCTCGCCGGCAGCGTTGGAGAGTGCGTCGAGGGAATTCGCGCAGTTGCCGACGCCGGCGCCGAGCTGATCCTGCTCAACCCGCTCGCCGACGATCGGCGACAGCTGGAGCGGCTCGCAGGCGAAGTGATCCCCGCCCTGCGCTGACAGGGGCCGGAGAGCCCTCTTGGGGCGGTCAGTATTCCGCCGAAGCGTATGGCGGGATGACGCGTCGCACGACGTCAGGGGGCCGGATGCCGAGCGAGTGCGCAACGGCCGCAGCGGCTGATTCCAGCTGCATGTCGACGCTGCCCACCTGGACGACCTGGATCCGTGCGATTCGTTCGAGCAGTGCCTGCTCCGACTTCGTAGTGTGTCTCCGCAGCGCCGCGAGCAGCTGACGTTCCGTCTTCGTGTTGCGCGCCAGCGAAAGGCCACCGACCGCACTGAGCAGTCGCCGTGTGCCGGCAGGAAGCCTTGTGTAGTGACTGGCAGCCCATGCGCGCGCGTCAGCGCACGGCGTCGGCTGATGAAGCGACAGCAGGGCCTTCTCCTCGTGCACGTATGCGTAGACGAGTCGCTGCAAGTCACCATCGCGCCACCGCAGGTGATCGGCGACCATCGCACCAGCAAAGCCGCTGAGCGGTTCGCGCATCGGTTTGAGCAGCGCGAACTCGAGCGAGACGAGCAGCTCAGTCGCCAGCGCATCTCTTCCTGCGCTCGCCGGAGCTTTCGCCAGCGCACGCGGGCATTCAGCCTCGATGTGCGCTGCCTCAGCATCCATGCTCGCCAAGCCTGAGTCGAGCACCGTTGCCACCGCGCGCACCTCGATGTAGCGCGCCACCACGAACGTCTGCGTCGCTTCGTGCCCGCGGAGCTGAAACTGCCCGCTTGCAGTTGGGGCAAGTATCGCGATGGCCACACTGGCGGATAGGGCGATCGCTGTCGTCGAAAGGAGGCGGCGCATCGTCCCTTCTGTTCCCGACACGCCCGATTGTCAATCCGCTTTGGCGGGCGCGAGGCCTCGGCGGAAGGCACGCAGTGCTCGCGCTGAGGCTCGCTTTCTTGTGAGTCATCGTGATGCGACTGGCTGGCAGTCGACCCAATCGTCGTGACGATGACCTTCGCGTAAGGAGTACGAGACTAGGACTGAAAGCCTGATTAGTCTGGCCCGAAGAGAATCTATGGGCCGCGCTGCCTGGTTCTAGTCACTGGAACCATCAACAGAGCCGGTAAGAAACGATTCTTACGCCGAACTCGCTGCTCTGCGAAGCTCGATCGACCCGGATGACCTGCGTGCTGTACACCGCTGATGGCTGCCTAAGTGCTGGAAAGCGCTCGCTCTCGCGCGTGGCTGAGGCGTCTGACGCGATGTCTGCGCCGCTTCTCACAGGCCGGCGGCGGTTGGAGATCGTCCCGTGTGGCCGTAGCAGTTGGGCGTTCGATCTGCGCGACGACAAAGGAGGCTCAGGTGGGGGCTTCCGCCCGTATCGCCTGCGGCGTGGCGGACGTCTGCGAGTCGGCGCAACAGCCGTCTCGCTGCATGGCAGGCCCTCCAGCCACGAGGGCTGGTCGTTCTCGACTCCTGACGGCAGAAGGGTCGAAGCGACCGTGGCGAAGGATGCGACGGCACTCGACGGCGGGTGGGAGTTCGAGGTTGTGCTGCAGACAGAGGAGCCGCTCCACGCCCTGCTCGAGCTTGCCGACATGCTCGCGCTCGGCTGCTGGCTGATCGTGCGCTGGCACAGCGCGCCGTCGACAGATCACCTGCTCACTGCCGATGCCTCTGGCTCGGGCTTTTCGAACTGGTCGCAACCGGCCGCGGTCGCAGGGATCTTCTAACACGCAGCGAACCAATAGCCGTCCCCCACCAGCGATCTCGAGGAGGAGGTTGGGATGGCTTTCAAGCGAGCTTCTGCAGAGTTCTTGGGCACCTTCGTGCTCGTGTTCGGCGGTGTGGGGACGGCAGTGATCGCAGGGCCGCACGTCGGCTACCTCGGCGTCGCCTTCGCCTTCGGCTTGTCGCTCTTGGCGATGGCCTACGCGATTGGGCCGATCTCTGGTTGTCACATCAATCCTGCCGTCACGATCGGCTTGCTCGTCAGCGGCCGAGTCGAGTTTGGCGAGGCGCTGCGCTACTGGGTCGCACAGATCCTTGGCGCGATCGCCGCAGCTGGGATTCTGCTGGCGATCGTCTCTGGGCGCAAAGGCGGCTATGACGTGCGCATGGAAGGGCTCGGCGCCAACGGCTACGCCGCGCATTCGCCTGGCGGTTTCCCTGTTGGCTCTGCGTTTGCCGTCGAGGTGATCCTCACTGCCTTCCTCGTCTTCACCGTGCTCGCAGCGACGGACAGGATCGCCAACGTCGCCTTCGCAGGCCTCCCGATCGGTCTCGTGCTGACGTTGATCCACCTCGTCGGCATTCCTGTCACGAACACCTCTGTGAACCCAGCGCGCAGCATCGGCCCAGCGATCTTCGTCGGCGGCTGGGCGCTCAGCCAACTGTGGCTGTTCATCGTTGCGCCGCTTGCAGGCGGTCTGCTCGGGGCGATCGTCCATCGCCTGCTGTTCAGCGGCAGCCGGCAGATAGCGCCTGGTGAGTCGGCTGTCGAGGCTGGCGGCTAGCGCGTAGCATCGGCGTCGCCGCTTCGACGCAGCGCCCGCCCCAAGGCGCCGTGCGTTGCGCGCGATCGACATCGAACACAGAACGGAGGGACGAGAACCCATGCTCACGCTCAACGGCCTCTATGAGGTGAAGGCCTACATCGGCAAGGAGCTCGGCGTCAGCGACTGGCATCTGGTGACGCAGCAGAAGATCGACGAGTTCGCCGAGGTCACCGGCGACGATCAGTGGATCCACATCGACCCAGAGCGCGCCAAGCAGAGCCCATTCGGCGGCACGATCGCGCACGGTTACTACACGCTCTCGCTCGCCCCACGCTTCTCCTACGACATGGTCAAATTCGACGGCTTCGCGTTTGGCGTCAACTACGGCCTCAACCGCGTGCGCTTCCCCGCGCCGATGCCTGTCGGCGAGAAGGTGCGCATGCGCTCGAAGCTCGCCGCCGTCGAAGACATCCCAGGTGGCGCGCAGATCACGACAGAGCTGACGTTCGAGCGCGAGGGCGGCGATAAGCCCGTCTGCGTTGCTGAGTCGCTGTCGCGCGTGTACACCGGCTGACCGCGGCTGACGTCTGGCGCTTGGATACCCTTGGGTCAGATGGACGACCAAACGATCATCAGTCGGATCGAGGCGCTCGTCGCCGAGGAGCACTCGCTGCAGCATCGCGAGCAAGGTGATGCAGGGCAGGCGCCAGAGGAGCCGCTGGCTGCCGATCGCGAGCGACTCGAGCAACTGTCGGTCCAGCTCGACCAGTGCTGGGATTTGCTGCGCCAGCGACGTGCGCGTCGCGCCGCCGGGCAGGATCCTGACGAGGCCGAGGCACGCGACGCAGGCACGGTCGAGAAATACCTGCAGTAGCGCGGCGTCCGCCGACCCCTGTGTGGGAGGCTGAGCGATGAACGTCGGGATTGCAGTGGCGTTCGGCTTGGCGCTCTGCTCGACGACGCTGACGAGCCTGGCCTACCTGCGCGAGCACGATGCGGCGGCGTCGATGCCGGCGCTGTCGATGCGCAGACCGCTGCACTCACTGCACCTGCTGGTCGAGGACAGCGGCTGGCTGCTCGGCTTCGCGATGGAGTCGAGTGGCTTCCTGCTGTATGCGGCTGCGCTTGCGCTGGCGCCGCTGGCGCTCGTGCAGAGCATCGTTGCCGGTGGCATTGGGCTGCTTGCCTACCTGACCTACCGCCTGGGCGGGCGTCAGCCGCTCGGCACACGTCGCATCGTCGGCGCAGCGATCTCGGTGCTTGGGCTGGTAGCGCTTGCCGTGTCGTTGACGGAAGGGACAGGCGAAGGTCACAGCGGCTCGACGGCAGCAGTGCTGATCTGGCTCTGCGGTACGGCCGCGCTGGCGTTGCTGGTCGTGCTGATCGGACGGCGGCTGCTTGGGGTGGCTGTGGCCAACGCTGTAGCTGGAGGCCTGCTGTTCTCGATCGGCGACATCTCGACGAAGCTCGCAACACAGGGCGGCGCGCGCTTGGCGTTCGTGCTCTCGCTGGTCCTCGGCTATACGCTCGGCACGACGCTGCTCCAGCTGGGGTATCAAGCAGGCGCTGCGCTCACCGTGGCAGGGCTTGCGACGCTGTTGACGAATGTGCTGCCGATCCTCGCCGGCACGATCGTGCTCGACGAGCCCGTTCCATCGGGCGCGCTCGGGGTGATGCGCGTGCTCGCGTTTGTCGCCGTCACCGTCGGTGCGGTGCTGCTGGCGCAACCAGAGTCGCAACCAGCAAAGGTCGCTACGCCGCCAGTTGCCTCGTGAGGTCAGTCCATCGGCCGACCATGCCAGACCTGCTGGCTCAGCGCCCTTTGGGCGCGACGATCGCGACTGCCGCCTCAGGCGTCAGCACGCGGAAGCTGTAGGACTCCTCGATGTACAGCGAGACGCTCTCTGCGTCGTGCGACTCGTAGCCGACCGACAGGTCCTGGCCGCAGTCGAAGGCGAAGTCGCCGCCACGCATGCTGAGCACGATCGCCCCTTGCACGCCTGGCGCCCAGACGAGTGGACCCTTGACGATCTCGCGCAGGTGCTCGAGCAACGGGTAGCCGCCGTGCTCAGCCGTTTCGACGACGCTCGTGTAGTCCTCACGCCCAAGCGCGACGCCGTATGGACCGGCGATGCCGTTGCGCAGCAGCAGCTCGACCGCTCGCGCCACGCAGCCGGGATAGTCCTCGAAGCTTTTCTTGCGTGCGATCGGTTTGTGCGGCGAGCTCGCAGCGATGCCCTTGATGCCCGCTTTCGCCCAAGCGTGGAAGACCGCTGTGTTCTCCGCCTCGACGATTCGCTGTGCGGCGGCGTCGAGGTCGGCGAAGTCGACGTCCTCAGCGCCGCGGTCGCCGTCGCGAAGCTCAGCGCGTGACACCTCGAAGCGTGCGCGCAGCTCGACGAGCGGCAGCACGGCGCGGCGGCTTGCCTCGACGCCTTTGAGCTCTGAGACGTTCGCTCGCTCGATGCGCCCGAGGTTGGTCGCCGAATGCTCCCACCCGTGCGGTCCAGAGAAGTCGACGAGACGTCGCGCAGCGAGCCCTGGAAGCAGGCGCTCGCGCGCCTCTTCATCGATCAGCTTCCAGCCGTCGGCTGTGATCGGTGCGTGCTCGCGCAGCAGGTGGCTCACAGGCCTGCACCCCTAAGGCTGCCGATGCCGAGCGAGTTGGCACCTGGCACGCTGCCCGTCAACTTCGAACCTGTGCCAGGAGCGTCGTCGTCATCGTCGTCAGCAGCTGCCTCTGCAGCCTCGCCGTGCTCGACGATGTCGCCCTCCTGAAACAGCACGCCCTTGGCAATCTCGCGCCACTTTGGCGTACGCCGCAACAGAAACTCGAGGTCCATGCTGAAGTGCTTGTACTCCTCGCCGACAGCGTCTGACATGACGGCGGCAGCTTCAGGGTCGCGCTCGACAGCGAGCCGTTGCTCGTACCAGCCGATCGCTTCTGCCTCCTCAGTCAGCGACGTGCACAGCCGTGCAAACGTACGCGTCTCCTCGGGTAGCTCCTCAGGTGGCTCGTGGTACTGATCGGTTCCCATGTCGCGATTCTATTGCTCTGAGTCCTGCGAGCTCAAACTGAGTGTCGCGACTCGCGCCTGCAGCGTCACGCTGGCGCGCGCCGGTGCAGCAAGCTGCCGCCGACAAACAGCACAGCGACAGCGAGCGCGCAGAACGCGAGCGCTGTGTCGAGCCGGAACGCGCTGTGCAGTCCGCTCACGAACGAGTCACGCACGAGCGACGACAGCCGGTGTGCGACGCCACTCGAAAACTGCCTGAGGACGTGCTCGCCCGACGCAGTCCCAGCGAGGATCCCGTGCACGAGATCCGATTGCGCTGTCGTCACAGTCGCTCCGACTTTGTCGAGATGATCGTTGAGATTCGTCTTCGACGACGAAGTGAAGATCGTCGTGTTCAAGCCGAGGCCGACTGAGCCTCCAGCGATCTGGAACATGTAGACGATGCCGCCTGCGAGGCCGGCGCGCGAGGCGTCGAGGGCGGTCACGCTCGCGGTCGTGATCGACGAGTAGAACAGCCCGAGGCCGACGCCCGCGATCAGCATGCCAGGGACGAGGCCGACGTACTCCGAGCTGCGGCTGATCAGCGACAGCAGCAGGATGCCGACCGCGATGCACGCACAGCCGAGCGAGACGATCAGCTTGGCGCCCAGTTTTTCGTACAGCGGCCCGGCGATGAACGAGGTGAGCGCAAACGTCCCCATCATCGGCACGAGCCCGACGCCTGACTTCAGCGGCGAGTAGCCGAGGATCTTCTGCATGAACTGCGGCAGGTACAGGAGCGAGGCGAAGAACACAGCTGACATCAGCAGCACCGCCAGGCAGGCAGTCGCGAAGTCGCGATTGGCGATCACGTCACGCGGGATCAGCGCCGCCTCGCCCATCCGCCGCTCGACAAAGCCGAAGCCGACGAGCAGCGTTGCGCAGAGAGCAAGCAGCACGATGATGCGCGGATCGCCCCAGCCCCAGTCGGTCACCTGGTCGAGCGCGACGAGCAGCGAGACGAGCCCCAGCGAGAGCACTGCGACGCCGGCATAGTCGATCCGGTGCTCGGCTGACTCTGGCTCCGTTTGGTGGATCGCGTACCAGGTCGCGAATACGCCAAACGCGGCGATCGGGACGTTGACGAAGAAAATCCAGCGCCAGCTGAGGGCATCCGTCAGAACGCCGCCGAACATCGGCCCGACAGCGTTGCCGATCCCTGCCGCGCCGAGGATCAGTCCGCCGGCCAGGCCGGCCTTGCTTTCAGGCAGTGCCGCGAACGTCATGCCGAGGATCGCCGGCCACATCAAGGCGCCGCCGATTCCCATCAGCGTGCGACAGGCGATCAGCCACGTCGTGTCCTGCGCCGCGCCGCCGAGCAGCGAGAAGCCGGCAAAGATCGCAGCGCCGATCACGAAAATGCGCTTGCGGCCAAAGATGTCTGCCAGTCGCCCGCCGACGACGATCAGCACGCCGAACGTCAACGCGTACGCGTTGATCACCCATTGCACCGTGCCGACGTCGGTGTCGAACTGCTTCTCGATCGCCGGCAGCGCGACGGCGAGCGCGGTGAAGTCGTTGGCGATGACGAACACAGCAACGCCCATCGCGATGAGCGCGAGGATCGTCTTGCGGTCGAGTGCCGACTCGGCGCCGGCAGGCGCAGTTGAACTGCCTGAGGACATTGACGCGACGATACCCACGACCCCCGACGCGTCAAACGGTTTGGACATGCGGTCGACCGACACCCGATTGCGGTACGCGTCTAGGCTGTGCAGCATGGAGGTGCGCTCCTACGACGAGCTGAAGCCGTTCACGACACTCGACGGCTCGCAGATCCGCGAGTGGGCCGGCAAACTGTCCATGCCTGCTTGCAACCAGAGCCTTGCCGAGGCGACGATCCCGGTGGGCGGGGCGACGACCGAGCACTACCACCGCAAGACGGAGGAGCTGTACTTGATCGTCGCCGGCAGCGGTCGTTTGGTGATCGACGGCGAGGAGCGGATCGTCGGCGAGGGTGACTGTGCGCTAATCGATCCAGGCGCACGGCACAAGCTGTTCAACGTTGGCAGCGAGCCGCTGCGCGTCGTGTGCGCGTGCGCGCCGGCTTACTCCGACGAGGACACCTGCCTGACCGAGTGAGCCCGCGCCTGGACCCGAAGACGGCGCCGCCAGAGCCGCTCGAGCTGCTCGAGCGTTGGCTGGCCGATGCACGTGAGGCTGACGTCCCTGGCGCAGACGCGGTTGCATTCGTGACCGTCGGAGCGGAGGGCCAGCCGACAGCGCGCACGGTCTCGCTCAAGCGTTTGCAGGACGGCGCGCTGATCTTCACGTCGGCGCTATGGACGCGTAAGGCACGCGAGCTTTCCGCGAATCCGCGCGTGGCGCTGCTGTTTCACTGGCCGTCACTCGGCCGCCAGGTGCACGTCGCCGGCGAAGCCGTGCTCGTTGACGATCGAGCACTGGCCGAGCAGCTGTTCGCCGAGCGCGCACCTGAGCATCGAGTGCAGACGCTCGTCTCGCGCCAGGGTGAGCCGATCGACGATCTCGCGCCGCTGCAGGCGCGCCACGCACATCTGATGGAAGCGATGGAGGCGCCGCCCGACTGCCCACCAGATTGGGGCGCGATCCGCGTAGCGCCGAGCGCTGTCGAGTTCTGGTTGCAGGCGCCAGATCGGATGCACGACCGCCTGCTCTATGCGCGCGACGGCGTGGGCTGGTCATTGGCGCGGCTGTCGCCCTGAGCGCGGCTCAGCGTCGGCGCGCCGTCACCAAGATCGCCTCGTAAGGGAGCTCGAACGAACCACCGAGCGAGTCGATCGCGTCGCCGATCTCTGCCAGCAGCTGCGTGCGCCGACCGGGCTCGAGGGCCTGATGATCGCTGTGCGTCTGCAGCAGGTCGAGCCATTCGCTCTTCATGTGCGTCTGTCGCCACGAGAACGTTCTCGTCGTCGCAGGCTCAAACTCCCCTGTAGCAGCGATTCCCTCGATTGCGTTCCCTGCGCGCGCGTCCTGGCCGCCTAGCAGCACCGAGTGGTCGTCCAGCCGCGGCGCGAGTCGGTCGTAGATCGGGTCAAACAGCTCTGCGACAGCGGGCGGTGGGACGCCGAAGTTCCAGAACAGTCCCAGACGTCCTGCAGGCTGAAGCGCGCTCGCGGCCTTCTCTGCGCCGACGAGTGGATCGATCCAATGCCACGCCTGCCCAGAGACGATCAGATCGAACGCGCGACCGCCAGCCCGCCAGTGCTCGAACTGCGCAACCTCGACATCGGTGCCGCGCGAACGTGCAAGCCGAGCCATGCGCTCGTCGATCTCGACGCCGAGCACGTCGCAGCCGCGTGCAGCGAGCAGCCGCGCAACGATCCCTGTGCCGCAGCCGACATCGAGCACGCGCGGTGCGAGGCTCGGACTGACGACGGATACGTCGACGAGCAGCGCGTCGAGCAGCGCGGGCGGGTAGGACGGGCGCACGCGGTCATAGAGCTCGGCGACCGCCCCGAACGACTCAGCGCGTGAGCGCTCGCGGTGCAGCATCCCGCTCATCATCGCACTCGCGCCTGGCCGCCCGCCGAGTCCGCGCGACGAAGGCCTGCGCGGTAGGCTCGCTGTGGGAGCGGCAGGCATAAAGGGCCTCTCAGGCAATGGCGATCGAAACCGGGACCATCGGCACGACCGAGACGCCGCTCCTCGCGGCGCAGCGGATCGCGCCCCTCGCGGCCGAGCTGGCCGAGCGGATCGAGCGCGAGCGCTGCCTGCCAAGCGGGCTTTTGCGTGAGCTCGTCGATGCTGGACTGTTCTCTCTGTGTCTACCTCGTGCGCTCGGCGGAGGCGAGACGCAGCCGCGTGAGCTCGTGCTGGCGCTGGAGGAGCTCGCCCGCGGCGACGGCGCGACTGGGTGGTGCGCGATGATCGCCTCGACGAGCAGCCTGCTCGGCGCCTACCTGCCACCGGCGGAGGCCGAGCTGATCTTCGCCGGCGGGCGCAATGTGACCGGCGGAGTGTTCGCGCCCCGCGGGCGTGCTGTGCGCAGCGAGGGTGGCTATGTGGTCGACGGCCGCTGGTCGTTCGTCAGCGGCGTGCAGCACTGTGACTGGGTGCTCGGCGGCTGCGTCGTGCACGACGGCGAAGAGCCAGAGCTGCTGGCCAACGGTGCGCCAGACGTGCGGCTGATGATGATGCCTGCCGACGCTGTCGAAGTGATCGACACGTGGTCGGTCTCAGGGCTGCGTGGCACAGGCAGTCACGACATGACTGCTGCTGCGCTCCTCGTACCGAGCGAGCGCGGCATCTCGTTGACGGCAGACGCGCCGCGCCACACGGGTCCGCTCTATGCGTTCCCGCTGTTCGGCTTGCTCTCGATGGGCATCGCTGCGGTCGCGCTGGGGATCGCACGCGGCGCGGTCGAAGACTTCCTCGAGCTGGCCGGCGCGAAGACGCCTGCCGGCGGTCGCAGGACGCTTGCCGAACGATCGACGGTGCAAGCTGAGCTGGCACGTGCTGAGGCGACGCTGCGCGCTGCGCGGGGGCTCGTTCTCGACGAAGTCGAGCAGGCATGGCAAGCGGCGCAGGGTGGTGCTGCAATCCCCGATCTACGCCGTGCTGGTCTGCGTATGGCTGCCAGCTATGCGACAGGTGTCGCTGCCGAGGTCACGACGGCGATGTACCACGCGGCGGGTGGCTCTTCGATCTATGACTCGAGCCCGCTGCAGCGGCGCTTTCGCGATGTGCACGTGGCCACGCAGCACGCGATGGTCGCGCCCGCCACGTGGGAGCTGACCGGGCGACTGCTGCTCGGGCTCGCAACGGACACGACACAGCTCTAAGCGAGAGGGAGGGGTAGGGATGGCACAGGTGCAGACCGTGGAGGGTCCTGTCGAGGCGGACGAGCTCGGGCTGACGCTCGCGCATGAGCACGTGCGCTTCCGCGACGAGGCGGTCGCCGAGCAGTGGCCGGGCCGCTACGACGATCAGCTCGAGCTCGAAGCGGCGCTGCTGGCCGTCAACCAGGCCAAGGAGCGCGGCGTGCGCACGATTGTCGATCCGACGGCGATGTTCGGCGGGCGCGATGTGCGCTTCATGAAGCGCGTCGCTGAGCAGACGGGCGTGCGGATCGTTGCGTGCACGGGCATCTACAGCTACGACTACCTGCCGCACTACTTCGCCAATCGCGACGTCGATGTGATGGCCGATCACTTCGTCGAGGACATCGAAATCGGCGTCCAGGGGACAGACATCCGCGCGGCCTTCCTGAAGTGCGCGGCCGACGCAGCCGGCGTGACTGAGAACGTGGAGAAGATCCATCGCGCGTGCGCGCGCGCGAGCGTGCAGACGGGAGCGCCGATCATGGCGCACTCAATGCCGGCCGTCGGCACAGGCCCGCGCCAGCTCGAGATCTTTCGTGAGGAGGGCGTCGACATGAGCAAAGTGCATGTCGCGCACTGCGGTGACAGCGATGACATCGACTACATCGAGGGCCTGCTCGAGCAGGGCGTGTACGTAGGGCTCGACCGCTATGGCCTGGAGATGTACCTGCCGATCGACAAGCGCAATTCGACGACCGCCGAGCTGCTGCGCCGCGGGCACGTCGAGCGACTGATGATCTCGCAGGACTTCTGCGCGACGATCGACTGGTTTCCGCCGGAGGCAGCCGAGGTGTTCGAAGGCCAGGGAGCGATTCGCAATTGGTCGATGACGCTCGTGTTCGACGAGGTCGTTCCGTGGCTGCGCGAGCAGGGCGTGTTCGACGATGCTGCTTTCGAGATGGTGTTCGTCGAGAATCCGAAGCGCTGGCTGACCGCGTGAAGCTGAACGCGATGTCGTTTGGTGTGCTCGTTGTCGCCCCTGAGCTCGAAGATCACCCTGCTTATCGCGCCGTGATCGGCTCGTTCGTGGCGACGAGCACCGGCTTCGTCGGCATGGCCGGCGAAGGTCTCAGGCGCTGGCGCGACGGCCGTTGATGCGCGGATTTCACGTGAGCATGCCTTGGTAGGGTGAGCAAGAGGTGCCTCGGGTGACTTCCAGCGAAGGCGAAAACGATCGCGGTCGGCGGTCGCGGTCGGTGACCGGGCCGACCCCCGTGACATCGCTTCCGGCCCAGTTCGACGAGTGGCAGATCGAGCTGCACGGGCGTCGCGTGATCTATCGAGTTGCGGGCAGCGGGCCGCCGATCGTGCTGATCCACGGGATGCTCAACTCGTCGAGCCACTGGCGCTCGGTCGCGCTGAACCTGGCGAGCGAATACACGGTGATCGCGCCCGATTTGATTGGTCACGGTGACTCGGCGGCGCCGCGCGGCGACTACTCGCTCGGTGCCCACGCGGCGAGCATCCGCGACCTGCTGGCGGCGATCGGGATCGACCGCGCGAGCATCGTCGGGCACTCGCTCGGCGGTGGCGTGGCGATGCAGTTCTTCTACCAATTTCCCCAGCGCGTCGAGCGCCTCGTGCTGGTCTCCAGCGGCGGTCTCGGTCGCGAGGTGAAGCCGGCGCTGCGCTCGGCCGCGTTGCCCGGTGTGTCGGCCCTGCTGGCGCTGACGATCCGCCCACGCCTGCTCGCCGGCCTGTATGGAGCGGGGGCGCGAATGCGCGAGCGCGGGGTGGGGGCGGGTGTGTACCTGCAGGCTGCTGCTCGTGCGCTGCGTCCGCTGGAGAACGCAGACGCGCGCGGAGCGTTCCTGCACACCTTGCGGGCTGTGATCGACATCCACGGCCAGCGCGTCAGCGCGACCGACAGGCTCTACCTGCTGGAGGCGCTGCCGACGATGATCGTGTGGGGTGAGCGCGATGGGACGATCCCGCTCGAGCACGGTCGCAGCGCGCATCAGGCGATCCCCCACAGTCGCTTTCGCACGCTGGCGGACGCGGCACACTTCCCCCACCTCGAAGACCCAGACGGACTCTCGGGACTGTTGCGTGAGTTCATGCGGACGACGCAGCCGGGCTTGATCGAGGACGGCGACTGGGGCGCGATCTTGGCGCGGCGCTCGCTGCCGTCGCGGCGCATCAGCAATGTCGCGTAGAGCGCCGCTCGCACTTGTGGCGCTGGCCGCGATGCTCGTCGCTGCGCTCGCCCTTGCGGCTCGGCCTGTCGGCGCGGCGCAGAGTTGGTGGAAGCCGCCACAGCATCTGAGTTGGTTCTGGCAGCTGCAAGGCGCGATCGACAACTCGAAGCCGGTTGCTGCTTACGACATCGACGGCTTCGAAACCGAAGCGTCAGAGGTCGCAGCGCTGCACGCAGAAGGCAAGCACGTGGTCTGTTACATCGACGTCGGCACGGCCGAGGACTTCAGGCCTGACTACGCGCAGTTTCCAGTGTCGACGCTCGGCCGCAAGAATGGCTGGCCAGGTGAGCGCTGGCTGGACATTCGCCAGCTGAGCGTGCTCGAGCCGATCATGACCAAGCGCTTTCAGATGTGCCAGGAGAAGGGCTTCGATGCGGTCGAGCCAGACAACATGGAAGCGTTCTCGAACAAGTCAGGATTTGAAATCACCGCCAGCCAGCAGCTTGCTTACAACGACTGGAGCGCCGATGAGGTCCACTCGCTCGGGATGGCCGTGCTGCAGAAGAACGATGGCGAGCAGACGCGCGAATTGGAGCCCTTGTTCGATGGCGCGCTCACCGAGGAGTGCAACCAGTTCCACGAATGTGACGATTTCGAGCCCTACCTGGCGGCAGGCAAGCCCGTGCTGAATGCCGAGTACGCGAAGAAGAACGCCAAGTTCTGCCCGGCCGACGAAGCCGCTGGGATCATGGGCGTGCGCTTTGCCAAGAGCCTCAACGGCAAGAAGTTCCTGCCCTGCTGAGCGGCGACGGGCCGAATGAGGCGGCCGTCGGCCCGGCGTGGGCAAGGTCCACTCGCCGGGGGACTCGGGTAGGGCCGCTAACGTGGGCTGGGATGACCGACACGAAGACGATGAGCGCGCGCAGCGCGCACTACACGGCGCTGCTCGAGCTGATCGAGCATCACGGGGCCGCCAAGCTGCACCCGCGCGAGCGGGAACAGTTGCTCGAGGCGGCCGACTCGCTGCTGTTCGGCGAGCCTGAAAGTGAGCAGCAGGTTCGCGCAGCAGAGGCGCAGATCGAGGCGCTCGAGACGAGCGGGCGTTGGTCAGCGGAGAGCTGCGATCAGCTGCGCGAGCACCTCTACGGGTGCGATGGGTCCAGCGAGGCTGTCTGAGGCGTGAGGCGTCGCGGGCTCAGCCCGAGCGCCGCGGTGCGCTGACGCCGACTGCTTCACGGAACGTTCCTGCCACCTCGCGCGTCTCGCGCTCGGCGCCGAGCGGGAAGACGTGCAGCGCATCGACTCCGTCCATTGCAGCCAGCTCGGAAGCGAGGTGGCAGGCGAGCTTCACGCCATCTCCACCCTCGATCTCGCGCCTCGCGCCATCGGGGATCACGACGCCCGGCAGCCGCGCTGCGCGCTCCGCCATCGCGGCACTGCGCAGCAATGCGACGCTTGCGTAGAAGCGCACGCCCGACATTACGTCGGCGGCGCGCGCAAGGAAGCGGGCAAGGGCGTCGAGGTCGAAGACCATCTGCGACTGCACAAATGACGCGCCCGCGGCGACCTTTCGCTCGAGCAGCCGAAGCTCGCGGTCGGAGTCTGCTGCGAAGGGGTTGACAACCGCTCCCGGCTCGAGCGTGCGCGGCTCTGCCCACTCGCGAACTCGAGCGATCAGCTCAGTCGCCTTCAGGTCGCGCACCGGCGGCGCCTCGCCTGCTGGGTCGCCTTGCACGCACAGCACGCCCTCGGAGCCGAGCGCGGCGGCGCCAAGCACCTGCGAGCGCAGTGCCAGGCGGTTGCGGTCACGACAGGAGACATGGACGATCGTGCGCACCCCCTGCTCACGCGCGAGCGCGACCGCGGCCAGTGGCGACATCCGCGCCTGTCCAGCATGGTTGTCGGTCAGCCCGACGATGTCGACGGTGTCGGCGAGCAGCGCGATCCGTTCGCGGACCTTGACCGGCTCAGCCGTTCCGGGCAGCGAGATCTCAGCGGAAGTCAGAGCATGAGTGGGCATTGGGTCAGGGTATTCGGCTCAGGTTCGAGTTGCCACAGCCGACGGCTGGGCGGCGGGTCGGCTACCTCAGGTCTTCATCTTCATCCACTCGGCCTTGCGCTCTCGCTTGGCCGCCTGATAGTCGACGAGCGCCTGCGCCGAGTCCACATCGCCAAGCGTCGGATGCGGTGGTACGAGCTCCTTGGCCACCTTGACTTTGAAGCGATTGGCGAGCACTGCGCCGAGTGACTCGACCTTCATCTCGCCAAAGCCGGGCAGCGCCTCGATGTTGGCGCGCAGTTGCTGGGCGTCCTTCGCGTCTTTCCACACGCGGGACGCGTCGCCGTCGTACTCGTCGCGGATGTAGACGGCGAGGTCGTGCACGCGCCCGGCCATCGAGCCAGGGAAACGATGGATCGCCGGTTTCTCGCGGAACAGCGGCTCGAGGTCGGCCGCCGCCAGCTTGTCCGCGTCGAGCGTGCCGAGTCGCTCTTGCAGTGCCAGCGGCCCTGAGAAGGCCTTCTGGACTGAGACCTGCTGGCCGGTACAAAGTTGATCCAATATCGACCACCGGCAAGGAGGTCCCGACGTGGGCACGATGGACGGATACCGGCGCGTGAGCCGCGGACGGAACGTCCAGCGCAAGGCGTTCTACTCCTGCGCGCGGAAATCGCGGATCGGGCAGCCCAAGTGCGAGCACCCGGCCAACGCCGACGCGAAGATGGTGGACGACTACGTGGTGTGGGTGCTCGGGCAGGACGTGTCCGGTGCGTGCGAGGGCGTCGGCACGGTCGAGCGCAGTGGCTCGAAGCCCGCGACGACCTGCACGCCGCGGAGGCGGACCTGGCCTTCTGGAAAAGCAGCGATGCGAGCGCGGAGACGAGGCGCGCCGAGATCGTGCGCGCCGACGCTGCGGTCGCCTCCGCGCGGGCGCGCATGTGGGAACTGGAGCAGCCCGCCGACATGCCCGACGAGACGGTGACGCTGGACGGCCGCCTGATCCCCTACCGGCCGTGGGGCGAGGACCGGGACGCTGACCGCCGCTTCCTGCGCCGCTACATCGGGAAGGTCACGGTCGCCAGGGGGCAACCGCTGGCAGCCGCTCGGCCAGCGGATCAAGGTCGAGTGGGTGGACGGCTCGCAGCCCGTAATGCTAACTGACTGAGTGCAGTAGGCAACTGACTTGGCAAGTGCCTTGACGTGACTTGCAAGTCGGCGTAGTGTGCGTGTCTCCATCAAGCGACACAGGAGGCGACGCACATGCCTATCGACATTCCACTCACGGTCACGATCCCCGACGACGGGATCGCGGCTCTACGCGAGGCCCTGCTCGGTGGGGCCGACCCCGGTCCGCCCGCACCGACGCTGCCGAGCGGAGAGCGCGTGATCGACATCGACTTCCCCAGCGAGTGGGTCACGGTCGAGGACCGCGAGGGCGAGTCGTACCAGTGGCCGAACGTGCCGCTGGAGCACTACGACCCGTTCACCGTGTACGAAGGCACGACGCCGAGAGGCTCCATCCGGCTCGCGATCGGCCGCTGCGAGCGTGCGCACGTGTTCGGCCGGGACCGCCTCTACCTCATCACGTTCCACATCACGGCAGGCGGGAAGCGGCCGCTCTGCGAGTTCGTCGAAGCCGATGACTACGAGTCCACGGGCGAGCTGGTGGCGGTCATCCGAGGCAACGGCACCGGCAAGCGCTCGATGTTCCCTCCCGGCAGCAACCTCCCCGGCGCCTACCGGAAGCTGCGGATCGAGACGTACAACGACCGCGTCGCGTGGCGCGGCTCCTACCGACAGCTCGCGGTCGTCGCCAACGAGAACGACATCGACTCTATGCTCAACCACACGCTCATCCAGGCGGCCTTCCGCTTCGCCATCGAGCCGTCATGAACTGAGCCCAGCCTCGCAATCAGGCCGCTGTAGCGTCGGCGCAACGCCATATGGTGTCTCGGCCATGATCACGCCGGACGACCAGAAGCGGCTAATCGAGATCCTGCAGCCACATTGGGACGCTGAGGTCGCTTCGCAGCGCTTCGAGGACATCGCAGCCGGGAAGGAGCCCGGCCACCGCATAGCCGACTACGCGGAGGAACGCACCAACGAGTTCGTCGTTGGGGAGAAGCTACCTGTCGCCTACCAGGTCAACCCTAAGAAAGCGCAGCGCGACCGAAGCATGGGGGACTTCTGGCTGCGCTCGGGTGATCCGGCGATCTACAACCCCGTCAACGTCAAGACCGGCATCGAAAAACGCGGCGGCCAGCCCAACATGGTCTCGCTGGAAAAGCTGACGCAGGCCCTCCTGGCCCGCGAAATCGACTCGTACTGGTTGCTGCTAGTGCGCATCAGCGCAGCGCCTCCCCGAACGGTGACACTGAAAATCATCAACCTGCTCGACTACCTTCAGTTCATTCACTTCGACGCAGGTCCCGGGCAGACCATGCTGAAGAATGACGTCTTTTATGCATACGACGGCGGCCCACAGCCGCTTTCAATCGATGACGCAGTCCATGCCCTCGCCGAGATCCGGCGCGATGGCAACCGACGGCTGCTCGCTAACCGTGAAAGCAAGCTCAACAGCCTTGAGGCGCGCCTATTACAATTCGATTCCGGCGTTGACATCAAACAGGAGTCGGCGCTCCTCGTTCCAGTGGAATACGCGGAGAAACAGTGATACGTTCGGCAAAGCGCGAGCGCTCGACAGTTCGTCAGCGCGGCCAGTTCATGACTCCGCCCGCAGTGTCGGAAAGCCTCATCAAAGGACTCTCACTCAGCGCCGCGACTACCGCTCTCGAGCCATCGTTCGGGGATGGTAGCTTCCTGGTACCGCTGATCGAAAAGCTCGTCGCTTGTACGCCGGGTGACCCACGGCAGCGCTTCGAGGAGGTCATGCGGGAGAACCTGTTTGGTGTCGAGCTTGACGAGGATCTCTACGCCACCGCGCTCGCAACGATCGCTGAGCGATTCGGGCCGCTCCCTGCAGACCACCATCTCGTTTGCGGTGACTTCTTCAGGACCTATCCCACGAGCTGGCCCGCGCAGTTCGACCTCATCATCGGGAACCCGCCTTTCGGTGGAACCTTCGACGCAGAGATCGAGGACACGCTCGATCGCCACTACGGCAGCTACGGCGGTCATAAGTTGAAGAAGGAGACGTACTCGTTCTTTGCGGCTAAGAGCATCGAGCATCTGGCGACGGGCGGCCAGCTCCTGTTCATATGCAGCGACACGTTCCTCACAATCAAGACGATGCGCGGCCTCCGCGAGCTTCTGATCGACTCCGGTCGGGTGAGCGTGAATCCCCTTCCGTCCGCGTTTGAGACTGTCGCCCAGCCGATGGTGGTACTCGACTTGCGAAAGGGCGCCCCGTCGGACTCGGTCGAGATCCGTAATCGTCGGCTGCCACGCAGCGCGATGGCGAAGACGGGCAACTTTTCGTGGGGCGTCGACCTGGAGAGCGCGCGGCTCTTTGACGGTCCACACCTGTCCGAGTTCATCGTCGCGAGCGGGGGCATGACGATCGGCCGAAACGACCTGTTCGTCCGCGAGATTCAGGCGGACGGAACGATCATTGAGCCCTTCACCTTTGAGTTCTTCGAGCGGCCGATCACCCTTGAGAGGGAACTCGCGTGCGCGCGGCTCCATCGACTGTCCGACAAAATGCAGGCGAAGATCCGTGAGCGCGAGGCGCGGGGCGAGACCCGACGCGCCGTAAACGTGGCTGAGCGCGGTGAGGCGATGACGATCGCGCTGCCGCATCCGAACTACCTGCCCTACAACAAAGCTTCCTCGGAGCGGTTCTATGCGTCGCCCACCCGCGTCGTCTACTGGAAGGACGACGGCGACGCCGTCCTCACGTTCAAGCGCGACGGCCCGTGGTACCTGCACGGGGTCGGCGGTAAGCCGTACTTCCTCCGCGAGGGCCTGACGTGGCAACTCGTCGCGCCGAAGCTCAAGGTCCGGTACCTCCCCTCCGGCTACATCCTCGATAGCGGTGCGCCCTGTGCGTTCCTCCACGAGGGAGTGGACCCCGATGAGCTGTACGTGATCCTCGCGTGGCTGCAGACGGAGCTGGCGACGACGCTGCTGAAGACCGTCATCAACCACACCCGCAACATCCAGGGGAAGGACGTCGAGCGGCTGCCGTACCCGTTCTGGGCGCCCCCGGATGCAAGAGCCAGGGCAGCGCAGATGGTCCGTCGAGAGGTTGACAAACTCATCGCCGGCGAGCCCGGTGAGGCGTCGCTCGTTGCGCAGCTTGACGAGGTGTTCGATCCAAGCAACGGCGACCTCACGGCGGAGCAGGGCGCACGGCGAATCACACGTCGCGCGAAGGTCCGAGAGGCGATGCCCGAGCGCCAGCTCTCGCCTATCTGAGCCCCGGGTTCGATCACGCGCAGCGACTGATCACGCGAGATGCGGCGAGAGCACGGCTCGGCATCAGCGCTACACGCGCCCGCGCATCTACAACAGTCTTGAACAAAGTGCCAAGTTGACGGCCTAACCGACCTGTGCCACAGTCGAGGTCCGAGAACAGGAACCTCCGGTGGCGAGGACTGCCGCCAGCAGCGCACCGTTACGGCGTCGTGGATTGCGCCGAATAGCAGCACATCAGCACGCCGCTGAGCGACCCTCGATGAGCGCCGCGTGGTGTACCAGGGCGCTGGCCGGGGGTCGCTCAGATGACGATTGCGCCCGCCGTTAGCGTTGCGGCTGCATCGCCTTCCACTCGGCCTTGTGCGCTCGCTTTGCGGCTTGGTACTCGGCCAGTGCCTCGGGCGAGTCCACATCGCCCAGGGTCGGATGGGGCGGAACGAGGCTGGCAGCCTTCTTCAGCCCGTAGCGCTTCGCCAGCACCGACCCCAGCGCCTTGACCTTCATCTCCCCGAAGCCCGGGAGCCCTTCGATGTTGGCCCGGAGCTGGTCGCCGTCCTTCGCGTCCTTCCAGACCCGGCCGGCATCGTTGCCGTACTCGTCGCGGACGTGAGCCGCGAGTTCGTGGACGCGTTCGGCCATTTTCGATGGGAACCGATGGATGGCCGGTTTCTCGCGGAACACGGGCTCCAGGTCCGTCGCCGCGAGCTTCGCGGCATCGAGCGTCCCGACGCGCTCCTTGATCGCCAGCGGACCCGAGAAAGCCTTAGGCACCGGCACCTGCTGATCCAGGCTGAACCCGATCAGGAGCGCCATCGGGTCCTCCGCGATGAGCGCGTTAGCCTCGTCCGAGGCCGTGAAGTAGAGGCGCCGTGGTTTCAACTTTGTACGGACCAATGCTGGCCGAGCACGAAGCCGATCAACAGCGCCATCGGGTCGGACGCGATCAGCCGGTTGGCCTCTGTGGACTCGGTGAAGTACAGCTGGGCAGGCACGCAGGCGAATGCTAGCCGCAGGGCTACTGCGGCGGCTCTTGCGGCGGTGGGGGTGGCGCCTCGCGTCGAGTGCCGACGGTCATCGCCATGCCGATCACGACGACGACTGCAGCCAAACCGAGGATGACGGCGATCAAGCCGACGATGCCGACGTTGCCGAGGACTTTCACGCCGGCAATCACTACGAACACACCGATCATCGCGGGCAGCCCAAGCACCTGGGGGCCGAAGGCGAAATACAGCGACCACGCGAGCGCTGCGATCAGCACGACATAGATCGCCACCCCGCCGAGCGCTTCCAGCAGTTCGGTCACAGCTGGACCGTAGCGCCTGTGCGCGTCAGGCGGGGACGGACTCGAGCACCGCGTCGAGCAGGCCCGGGAAGCGCGCGTCGAGGTCCTCGCGGCGCAGCGAGTTCAAGCGCGCCGTGCCGAGCGCCTCCTGCTCGATCACGCCTGCCTCGCGCAGCACGCGGAAGTGATGCGTGCACGTCGACTTGCTCACGTTCATCGCGAAGCCGCCGCATGGCCTTGGCTTTGGATCGATGGCCAGCTCGCGCACGATGTGCAGTCGCTGCGGATCGCTCAGCGCGTGCAGCACGGTCGGCAGCTCCAGCTCATCTCTGGTCGGGTGGTGAAGGCCCATGAGTTCATTGTACGACGATCATCAAACTTTTGCTACGATGATCATCGAACTTACGAACTGAAGGATAGCGCGATGCCAGAGAATGTGAACGAGAGCACCACCACGAAGTCGACTCCGAGCGCGCCTGAGCGTCAGCTGCTCTCCGCGTCGAGCGAGGCGCGCCGCGCGGCTGCAGTCGAGGCTGCCTACATCCTCGAGGCGCGTACACGATGAAGACGAGCAACCGCAACGTGCTGCTGGTGCTCGTCTGCCTAGCGCAGCTGATGGTGATCCTCGACGTCTCGATCGTCAACGTCGCGCTGCCGTCGATCAAGGGCGGCCTGCACTTCTCGACGACCGGGCTGCAGTGGGTCGTCAACGCGTACACGCTGACGTTTGCCGGCTTCCTCCTGCTCGGCGGTCGCGCCGCCGATCTGCTTGGGCGCCGTCGCGTGTTCCTCGCGGGCACGGCACTGTTCGGCTTGGCCTCGCTGATCTGCGCGCTTGCCGACTCGTCGGCTGTGCTGATCGGCGCGCGCGCCCTGCAGGGCATCGGCGGTGCCGTGATCTCTCCAGCGAGCCTCGCGATCATCGCGACCTCGTTTGCCGAGGGCGCGGAGCGCAACAAGGCGCTTGGCGTGTGGGGCGCGATGGGCGGCGTCGGCGGCTCGCTCGGCGTGCTTCTTGGCGGCGTGCTCACGCAGAGCCTCGGCTGGCCGGCGATCTTCCTCGTCAACGTGCCGATCGGCCTCGCCGTGATCGCGTTCGGGCCGCGACTGATCCCAGAGGGGCGCAGTGCGCTCGGGCACAAACACTTCGACGTGCTCGGCGCGACGCTCATCACGGGCGCGCTGACCGCGCTCGTCTACGGCGTCGTGCGCACAGACACGCTCTCATGGGGTGCACCCGGCGTGCTCGTGCCGTTGTCGATCGGCCTGACGCTGCTGCTGGCGTTCGTGTTCGTCGAGGGCCGCGTCGCGCTGGCGCCGCTCGTGCCGTTGTCGATCTTCCGCCGGCGGCGGTTGCGCGCGGCGAACATCGTGATCTTCCTGCTCTACTCCGCGGTCTTCGCGATGTGGTTCTTCCTCTCGCTGTTCGTGCAGCAGGTGCTCCACTACGACGCGCTCAAGGCCGGCTTCAGCTTCCTGCCGATGACACTCGCCGTCGTCCTCGGCACGACGCTTGCCCCGCGCGCCGCTGCGCGCCTCGGCGAGGCGCGGGTGCTCGCGCTCGGGATGCTGCTCGCGGCGGCCGGCCTGATCCTGCTGAGCGCCGTGCGACCGGGCGACGGCTATCTCGCCTCCGTCCTTCCTGGCGGCGTGCTTTCGGCGCTCGGCCTCGGCCTGTCGCTCGTCCCCGCGACGATCGCCGCCGTCTCAGGCGTGCCGAGCGAGGAGAGCGGACTGGCCTCCGGCTTGCTCAACTCCTCGCGGCTGATCGGCGGCGCGCTCGGGCTGGCGGTGCTGAGCACGATCGCGGCATCGCAGACGCACGGAGATGTCCAAGGAGGGGCGACTGCCGCCTCGGCCTTGAGCAGCGGCTTTCAGCTCGCCTTCGCCACCGGCGCCGCGTTGAGCTTGCTCGGCGCATTGGCCTCGCTCGTGTTGCTGCGCCGGCCGCGCGCAGTGCCGAGCACAGAGTCAGACGGTCCAACGGTGCTATTTGGCGATGTAGACGTTGTCGAGGCGGCAGACGGCTCGCATCGGCCGGTCGTGAGCGCTTACCGCCGACGCATTCGCGGAGGAGGGCAGCGGGCGCGTGCCCTGGCCGCTCGCGCCCGTGTGCGCCCGTAGGCGAATCGGGTCCAGCCGCGAGTTGGGAACACAGTCCGCCCCCAAATTTCCCCAAAGCAGCGGCGTGAGATGCGTGCCGTTCACGCCGCGCTAGGATCGTCGCGCACAATCGAATATTGCTCATGGATGAGGGGAAGCCGGTCTAAGTCCGGCGCTGACCCGCAACCGTAGGCCGCCACGCCATTCAAGCGTGACGGCGAGCCGGAATGCCTCTTCCGCGAGCAAGCTCTAATCAATCCCGTCGTGGTTTGCGGGACGGAGCCCGGATCAGGCCTGGTCCGCTTCCGTCCTCGTTCACGAAGTGCAGGTGAACGGGGACGTCTTGGTTTCGGGCCTGCCGGACCCCTCCTTCAGGACCACCTCGATGACACGAGGAGTAAGAGGTCCATGACACATATCCAACAGATGGCGAAGAGGCTCGCTCTCGCGGTCTCCGTGCTCGCATTGGCCGGCGCGCTGGCAGCGCCACTGGCGAGCGCCACCCCGGCATCTGAAGCGACCGAATGGCTCGCCTCGCAGTTGAAATCGACCCCGGAAGGCTCCGCCTGCGAACTGTTCGGCGAAGCGTCCGTCGGCGAGACGATCGAATGTCAGCTCGCGTTCAAGGCCGGCGCCCCGGGCTTTGAACCGCAGCGCAAAGCGACCTATGAATGGGTCCTCGCCAACAAGGCCAAATACATCGGCAGCGCTCCCTGCAGCACCGCCACGTCGCTTTCGGCGGGAGCGGTCGCCAAGGTCGCGCTCGCCGTCGAGGCTCAAGGTGAAGATCCGCGCAAAGTCGGCAAACCAGAACGCAACCTGATCGAAGACCTCGAGTGCCTGCAGGTGACTTCGGGGACCGAGGCGGGACGCTTCAGCGACAAGGGGGCGACGAACTTCTCCAACGTCACGACGCAGTCGCTGGCGATCATCGCGCTGAGGGCGTGTGAAGTGAACTGCTCAGGCAAACCGAACCTCAAAGCCTGGATCAAACCGGGCGCTGCCTACTTGCGCTCGCAGCAGTGCGCAGGAAGCACACCGAAAGCTCTCGATGGCGCTTTCCGCTCGGAAATGGGCCTGGCGGCGAGCACGTGCAACAGCAAACCGCCGTTCGAACCGGAAAACCCCAATGCGGTCGAAGTGGACTCGACCGGCACGGCCATTCAGGCGCTGCTGCAAGACGGCACAGGCGAATCGGCAGCTGCCGCCGAAGCTGCTGTCAAATGGCTGAAAAAAAACGAGGCCACCTCTGGCGCATGGGAAAACTACTGCAGCTTCGGCGAATCGACCGTGCTGTTCGAGAGCGCCAACAGCACCGCCCTCGGCGTGATGGCCGAGGTCGAGGACGGCGTCGCGTTCAAAAAAGGCCAGACATGGCTGAATGAACGCGTTGGAGCGCAGCCGAAAGGCGAACGCGGCCTGCCGGCGTGTGGCAAAGCAGGCGCGCCTGACGTGTTCGCCACCGCACAGGGCATCCTTGGCCTGTTCGGCACGTCCTACCCCCGACTCGTCGGCCTGCCGTAACCGTTCCGGCTGCTGGGGGAGGGCACTGCGCTCTCCCCCGGTAGTATTTGCGCCGCTCACGAGTGCGGGGAACCCGGTGAGACTCCGGGGCTGGCGCGCAGCGGTGTGGGTGACGAGCGGATCGAAGGTCCACTGAGCCGAGCGAAAAGAAGGCTTGGGAAGGAGATCCGTGAGGTCGAGCCCGAGCCCGAATACCTGGTCGTGAGGAGTTGACCGTCTCGCGAACAGGCGCCCGGCCCGACTCCCGCTCACCGTGCGGGAACGTGCTCGTCGCCCCAATCGACAGGAGCGACAGCATGACCGGACTCGTCAGGACTCGCGACCGTAGGTGGGTTCTTCTGCTTGGCGTGATCGCCGCGCTGGCGGTGCTGCTTCAGGCGAGCGCTGCGACGGCGGCAAACGTGGCCAACCCCAACCCAGCCCTGATCGCGCGCTGGGAACCATGTGAACCGAACGTGGGCGTGACCGTGATCGTCGATGACCGCTCGCTGGGCGAAGGCAGGGTCTACGTTCGCTGTGCGCCCGGTGAACAGCCGAGCGGCCTGGCGGCGCTGCAGCAGGCGGGCTTTGCGCTCGAAGGCACGTCGAGCTTCGGGCTGGCGTTCATCTGCCGCATCGACGGCGAGCCGACGTTCGCCGAACAAAGCTGCGAAACCACTCCCGGCGCCGGCGCTTACTGGTCCTACTGGCACGGTCAGCCAGGCGGCCGCTGGAGCTTCAGCACGCTTGGCGCGTCGAACCCGTCAACCCGCGCGCCGATCGACTCGGTCCAGGGCTGGTCGTTCGGCGGCGGCGAAGGCCCGCGGATCGAACCGATGAACGGCAGCGGGCCTTCCTCGTTCGTCCTGCCGGTCGCCCAGGAATCCTCGGCGATCCCGGCCAAGCTGGCGAGCCCGTGGCTCGTGTCGACGCTCAACGCCACCGCCACAGAGGGCGAAGCTCTCGAAGCCGACGGTGAATCGCTGCACGGCGGTCTGGAACTCGCACTGCGCGGTGCGGTCGTGCTCTCCCAAGCCGGCGCCGCGCCGGCCGCATTGAGCCCGCTCGCCGGCTGGCTTGCGCGAAGCGGCGAAGAAAAACACGTCACCGTCGAAGGCTTCCCGCTGCGCCAATATCTCCGGCTAGGGGAATCGCACGAAGTTCAGAGCACCGCCCATCTCGCGCTGGCTGTGCTCGCACTGCAGGCACTCGGACAGAACCCCTCGGACTTCGCCAGGTTGAACCTGCGCGAACAGCTCGAAAGCACGATCCAGAAGACAGGCCTCGTCAAGAGCCAGGGTGAAGCGAGCGAAGCGGCCGAAGTCACTGCGCCAACCGTGCTCGCCCTAGCCCGCACCGGCCCGCTCTCGGCCAAGGCGCTGAAGACCCTCGAACTGATGATCGCCGAACAGAGTCCCAGTGGCACGTTCGAAGGCGTGACCGACATCGACGTCGAAGCGATCCAGGCGCTCGCCGCCGCCCGCGAACAGGGCGCTGTGCTCGGAGTTGAACGGCTGCAAGCCCTCCAGGCCGCGTTGAGCAAGGCAGGCGACTACCTGCAAGGCATTCAGGAAGCCGACGGAGGCGTGCGCTCGGGCGAACGCGACGAACCGGTCTTCAACCCGACCGTCGTCTCGACCGCGCTCGGCGCCGCCGGGCTCGCGCTCGCCGGACGTCAGGCCTCAGCCGAACGCGCGGCGCGCTGGGTTTCGCGCTACCAGGTGACAGCCGAATACGCAGGCGTCGGCAATCGGGAAATCGGCGAAGAGACGCCCGCAGAAGACCTGATCGGCGCGTTCCTGCCAAATGAAGCGGCGCTGCGCACCGCGCTCGCATTCGGCGTGCAGAAGGAAGGCCCCGTCGGTGTCTTCGGCGAAGCTCAGCTGCCGACGATCGACGCGCTCTCGGCGCTGCTCACCGCCGGGCCATACGGCCCCTACGACGTGCTGCTGTCGGCTCCGGCGCAGTTCGAAGCTCGCGTGCTCGGAGTCCGAAGCCTGCCGAAGATCGCCACGCTGACCGACGAAGACGTGCGTCCGATCACGATCGCCGGCACACACGTGAAAGGCGAACAGGCAGGCGATTTCGCCGTAGAGGTCGACGGTTGCACCGGGCGCACGCTTGCGCCGAAGCAAAGCTGCGACGTGTCGGCGAGCTTCGATCCGACGGCCCCCGGCCTGCGCGAAGCGCAGCTCGTCCTCACGCTGCAGGGCGGCTCCCAGGAGATCGAGCAGCCGCTCACCGGTACCGGTGAGGCCGCGGCAGGAGTCGAGCCTGGGCCGGGTGAAATCGAACACGGAACGAGCACCGGCGAACACAAAGCCGACAGCGAAGAACCTCGCTCAAGTCCGGGCACATCTCAGACGCTCGCCTCCGCCGTCAGCCGCATGGCGGCGAAAGCGCTCGTCGCGAGCATCGGGGCCAGGCGACTGACGCTGCGTCTCTCCCAAGCCGGCTCGGTCACAGTCGGGATCGAGCGCAGCGTCCGACGTCGTGGACGTCATGACTGGCAAAGGGTAAAGACGATCAGAGCGAAAGCCCGCGCGGCCGGGCTGCTCTCGATCAAGCTACCTCGATTGAGCGCGGGCAGCTATCGGGCCAGCATCGTATTTGCCGGGTCCAAGCCCTTCACCAAGACGTTCCTGGTCCGTCGAGCGCACTGAGCGCACCCCGATGCTCGCTCGCTCACCACGACCAAGGGCCGATGCCGCGATCCGCTACGGGCGGCTTTGGGTGGTTTCAGCTTGCGCTCTGGTCGTGTCGATGGCCTGCGGCTCAGTGGCAGCGCAGGCGACCCGAAGCAGCGCCTCGCTCGATCGCATGGTCGCCTACCTGCAGAACGACCAGAACAAGGACGGCGGCTTCGGCGGGGAAGCGGGAGAGAAATCCGACCCTGGCTTCACTGCGTGGGTCACGCTCGCCCTCGCGGCCTCTGGGGTGAACCCGCGCGATCAGCGCCGCGCAGAACGAGGCGCCGCGACTGCGTACGGCTACCTGACCCAAGAAGCGGCGAAGAATCTGACGAGCGAAGCGCCCAACCACAGGATCGCGAGCACCGACCTCGAGCGCGAACTGCTCGTCGTCGATGCGGCGGGCACATCGCCGCACGAATTCGGTGGGGTCGACCTCGTCGCGAAGATCCTCGAACGCGAGCTCCAGGAACCGGGAGTCGGAGGGGTCGCTTTCCCTCACGAAAACGGCTCTCAAGAAGCAGGAATGAACGACACGGTATTCGCCGTGTTGGCCCTCGCACCCGTCCACGAACCGGCCACCGAAGTCGCCGTGCAGCAGGCGAGCACCTGGATCGAACACGAGCAAAACAAGAACGGCAGCTGGCCGTCGACCTGCCCCAAAACGGTCGGCAACTGCACGAACAACGGCAAAGACCCTGAAGGCGAAGCCGACATGACTAGTGCTGCGATCGAGGCACTCAACGCAGCGGGCCGTCATCGGACGAGCGCGCAGAACAAAGGGCTCGCATATCTGCACAAGACGCAAAACCTCACGGAAGGCGGCTTCGCCGAGCAGCTCGGCTTGCGCGAATCGGACGCCGACTCGAGCCTTGAAGCCAACGTCGGCTCGACCTCTTGGGTCGTGCAAGGGCTCTGGGCGGCCGGTGAAAACCCAGAAGAGTGGAAGCCGGGTGGCGTCGATCCGCTCACGTACATCGAATCGATGCAGCAGACAGACGGACACGTCCGCTGGAAGCGGGGTCAGGAACTCAACGGCGTCTGGATGACCGCTTACTCAGGGCCGGCAATGGCGGGCGTGCCGCTGCCGATCCCCGCGCCGGCCTGCACGTGCCGCCCGCCCGAAGAATCCGGCTCGCCCGGCAGCGGCGGCGAAGGCACCCAGTCGGGCGGCGGCGTCGACGCGGGAGGTGGAGGTGACGGCGCGCCACTGTTCAGCCGCCCGCAGCCGCAGAGCAAGGGGCATACATCGGGCGGCACCCGCGTGCTCTCGAGCAGAGCGGCGCGAGAGCGGCACAAGCGACGCAACCCGGGCGCGCCGCGCAAGGACCCTGCGCCCACTCTCGAGTGGGAAGCGCCCAATGCAAAACGAACGCCCTCGCCCAGCGCAGCCGGTTCCACGAAGGACCGCCTCTCGCTTTCGCCGCCGAGCGCCGGCGGGGCTGCTCGCAGCGGGCATGAGGTCACGGGCGTCCCGATCGGATCGCTCGCGGCTTATGAGACCGCGCTCGAACCTGGCGCGCCTGGTCTGCACGGCGGGGGGCAGAAGCCCAGCTCCTCGACGCTCGCGCTCGCGATCGCGGCAATCGCGCTACTGCTCGCGCTCGGAGGCTCAGCAGTCGAGCTGACGCGCCCGCAGGTGGCCCCTTGATCGTTCCGCTGGCCACCGACGGCATCGCCGAAGCGCTGGCGAAGATCGCCTCGGCGCTGCGCATACCAGTGCTCGTGCTCGCGCTGCTCGCGCTGCTCGTGTGCGCTTGGGAGGCGGGGCGCTTTCTCGCCGAGTGCTGGACTCGTAGGCGAGCAGGCCGAACTGCGCTGCGCGGACTGCTCGCCGCCACGGTCGCCTCGCCCCAGCAGGCCGCTGCCTTTGCGGCGAAGGCACCGGGAAGGCTCGCCGGACAGGCGCTGCTCGAGATCGGCCGCGCGGTCGGCTCTGGACAGCCTGACGAGGTCGAGCGAGCGCTCGCCGACTACGAGCTGGCGGTCCAGCGAACGCTCGATCGCACGCGCATCCTCGTGCGCGCCGGCCCGGCGCTTGGGCTGATGGGGACGTTGATCCCGCTCGCCCCAGGACTCGCCGCCCTCGGGCGCGGCGACGTCTCGACGCTCGCGAGCGACCTGCGCACTGCGTTCGCAGCGACGACGGTCGGACTGCTGGTCGGAACGGTCGCATTCGCGATCACGCTGATCCGAACTCGTATGTACGCAGAAGACCTTGCCGACCTCGAGCGTGCCTCCTCAGGTCATGCACCGCCGGCATCTGCGGTGGAAGCGAGCGAACCATCGCCACCGCTGCCGGTGCCGATCGTGCACGGCGCCGCTCGGCCCACCTCTACAGGCCTAGGGCAACCGCCGACACCGGCAGGCGGGCAGTGAGCTCTCGCATCGGCCTCGGGCGACACATCGACGGCGGCGATGCGAGCGGAGACCCGCTCGACGGTTTGGTCAACCTCTTCGACATCGGCATCGTCCTCGCGGTTGCGTTCCTGATCGCCGGCCTCGGGCTCACGCTCAACGCCAGAGAGCACCGGCTGCAGAAGCGGGCGCCGAGCGCCCGGCGCGGCCGGCAGCAGGCGCTCCCAGCCCCGACGGGCGCTCCGGCGAGGAGCGGCAGCGGCCAAGCGGTGGGGACCGTCTATCGCCTCGCCAACGGGCAGCTGGTCTTCGTCAAGAAGGGGTCAAGGCCGTGAATCCTCGTTTGACGCCTAGCTTTCGGTAGCCGCGGCGAGAGCTTCTTCGATGTAGGTGTCGGGCAGTCCACGCTCGCGCGCACCGTCGAGCAGCGCCTGCAGATACTCGCGGGAAGGCGGTACGTGATCGGGCTCAGGCTCGATCACGACATACGCAAACGCGTCGTGCTCGCTGCGACCATCCTCGCTGAACAAGCGCACGGGCTTGCGCTCATAAGCCCAGCCGTTTCCCTCTTTCTCGTCGAGCGCCGCGAGATCTGCTTCGTCGAGCTCATACAGCGCGCCCCACACGCTCGCGCCAGGCGCGACGAGCACGTCGGCGACGCCAGTGCCCGTCCGCAGCGAGCGGCGCGTGAAGGCGAGGCGATGGTCGCGCAGTTCGGCGACGCCGAGAAAGCGGCTGCTGGGGCAGGCGAGCTCCATCGTGCTCGAACCCATGTTGCGTCCATAGGCGAAGTAGAGGCTGTGCGGCACGTCTCGATTCTGCCTGGGGCCAGCGCCAGGATGCGTTGCTCGCGCTCGTTGACGGCGATCGCAATCGGTCCTATGACGAGGTTTGAGCACGTTTGTTATGGTCAACCACAGCCGGAGAGGGCCGGCTCTGGCGCGTCGCGTTCAGCGCACGTGAGCGTGGCAATGGACGAGAGTGGGGACGGCCGCCCACAGCTCACAAGGGGGATCAGGATGAGGACTCGCTTGTTGTTGACGGTCACGATGGCCGTCTTTGCGCTCGCAGCAGTGCTGCTGAGCGGCACAGCGCTCGCCGCGCCGCAGCGCGAACGCAGCGCAGCTAAAGCAGCTGAAGAACCGCTGCCGCCGATCGAAACGAACAGTGGCTGTGAGTTCATCGCAAACCCTGGCAGCCCGGTCTGCATGCTGCCGTTCCCGGACGACTACTACACGGCCGCCGACCCGACCAGCCCGACAGGTCGCCGGATCGCGTTCAAAACGGAATCGACGCCGACGAACGCGGCGAACCAGCACATCGATGCTTCGGCTTACAACGCCTCAGACGGCTTCAGCCCAGGCTCGGTGATCCTCGTGAAGATCCCAGGCATCGAAACGACGGCTGACGTCAAAGCGACAGGCGCGGTGCCGATCAACAAGTTGCAGCACTACAAAAAAGAAAAGGCGCCAGTCGTCGTGATCGACGCGAACACGGGCCAGCGCTGGCCGATCTGGGTCGAGATCGACTCGACGGCGAAAGAAGCAGGTGCGGCGGACCTCGAGATTCACCCAGCGGTGAACTTCACTTCAGGCCATCGCTACATCGTCGCGCTGCGCAACCTGAAGAACGCTGCAGGTGAGAAACTGCAGGCACCTGCGGGCTTCCGCTACTACCGCGACAACGTTCCCTCTGAACAGGAAGCGATCAACGAACGCAGGCCGCACTTCGAAGAACTCTTCTCGACGCTCGAAAGCGCAGGGATCGGACGCAGCAATCTGTACTTGGCGTGGGACTTCACGGTCGCGAGCGACCAGAACAACACGAGCCGAGAGCTGATTATGCGCAACGACGCGTTCGCACAGCTCGGCGATGCCGACCTCGAAAACAACGTGGTCGAAGGCACAGCGCCGGCGTTCACGGTGACGAAAGTCGAAAACGAACCGAACCCAGGCGAAATCGCACGCCGTGTGAAAGGCACGTTCACTGTGCCCTGCTACATGACGCCGAGCTGTGCGACGGGCGGCAGGTTGAACCTGAACGGCGAAGGCGTCCCAGTGCAGAACGGCACGTGGAGCGCGAACTTCGACTGCATCATCCCGCTGTCGGCAACGACTGGTCCCGCAGAATCGGCGCGACCGTCGCTGTACGGCCACGGCTTGTTCGGCAGCGCGAGCGAGGTGGCCTCGAGCCCACAGCGAGCGCTCTCGCAAGGGCACGACATCGTGCAGTGCGCGACCGATGAGATCGGGATGTCCGAATCGGATGTGTTCCCGACGGTGATCCAGGCGCTGCAGAACGTCTCGGCGTTCCCGGCGATCCCGGACCGCCTGCAGCAGGGCCTGCTCGACGAGCTCTACCTCGGGCGTCTGCTCGACAACCCAGCGGGCTTCGCGACGAATGCAGCGTTCCACCAGGACGGCACGCTGTCGAGCGGCTCGGTGCTCAACACGAGCCACCTGTTCTACAACGGCAACAGCCAGGGCGGCATCATGGGTGGCGCGCTGACGGCCGTTTCGCCGGACTTCACGCGGGCCTCGCTCGGCGTGCCGGCGATGAACTACTCGGTGCTGCTGCCGCGTTCAGTCGACTTCGACGAATTCGCGGCTGTGTTCTACCCGTCCTACCCGAACGAAACATCGCGTCCGCTCGTGCTCGACATGATGCAGATGCTGTGGGACCGCGGTGAGCCGGATGGCTACGCGGAGCGGATGACGAGCAATCCACTGCCTGACACACCTGCTCACCAGGTGCTGATGGACATCGCTTTCGGCGATCACCAGGTGAGCGACTACCAGGCGGACGTCGAGGCGCGTACGGTTGGCGCATCTGCGCACAAGCCGGTGATCTACAAGGGTCGTTGGCCGAACACGAACGTGATGTGGGATGTGCCAAAGATCATGGGCTACCCGTACACAGGTTCGGCTGCGTACTACTGGGACATCGGCCCAGTGCGCGAAAGCTCACCTGGTTCGGGCAAATTCATCGGCACTGAACCGCCGCCGTATGAAAACCTGCCGAACCGCACGGGCGAAGACCCGCACAGCTCACCTCGTGCGGCTCCGGCTGAGCAGCAGCTCGTGTCCGACTTCTTCAATGGAGCAATCCAGAAGTCAGACAACTGTGGCCGCAAGGCCTGCTTCGCAGGCAGCTTCACCGGGCCGTAGTCACAGGCTGCAGGCAGCGTTGCAAAGAAAGGCCCCGGGTGAGTCCCGGGG
>FTBE01000002.1_pt1 | contig 38490 bp, 35 predicted proteins | sample 1639291 | NCBI WGS metagenome assembly FTBE01 (sample SAMEA3914864, study PRJEB12502) | metagenome | biome: forest; material: soil | place: USA | collected 2012-03-12 | depth 0.3 m | reverse complement strand
TCCTCTGCGAACAGGCGCGTGCCAGGGCGCTGTACCTCTATCCGACGAAGGCGCTCGCCCAAGATCAAGCGCGCGCGCTGAACTCGTTCGGCCTGACCAAGCGCATCAGGCCAGCGATCTACGACGGCGACACGCCACGCGAGACGCGCGCTGAGATCCGCAAACGGGCCAACGTCGTGCTGACCAACCCAGACATGCTGCACGTCGGGATCCTGCCCAACCACGGCGCGTGGGCCGACCTGTTCGCCAACCTCGCAGTCGTCGTGATCGACGAGGCGCACGTCTACCGCGGCGTGTTCGGCTCACACGTCGCCGGCGTGCTGCGCCGCCTGCGCCGGATCGCGGCGGCCTACGGCACGACGCCAGTCTTCCTGCTGACCTCGGCGACGATCGCCAACCCTGTCGAGCTCGCTGAGCGGCTGACCGGCCTGGAGGACGTGCAGCTGATCGACGACGACGGCTCGCCTGCACCGTCGCGGCAGATCGCAGTCTGGAACCCGCCGCTGACCGACGAGGCGCTCGGCGCTCGGCGCTCGGCGCTTGGCGAGGCTGCCGAGCTGCTTGCACAGCTCGTGCGCGATGGCGCGCGGACGATCTGCTTCATCAAGTCGCGCAAGGGCGTCGAGTTGCTCTCGCGGCTGGTCAAAGAAGACCTGCACGACTCCCATCCAGAGCTCGCCGAGCTGATCGTCCCCTACCGCGCCGGTTACACCTCGCAGCAGCGACGCGAGCTCGAGGGTCGGCTGATGCGCGGCGAGCTGCGCGCCGTCATCACAACTGACGCGCTAGAGCTCGGCATAGACATCGGCACGCTCGACGCAGCTGTCGTCGTGACGTTCCCAGGCACTGTCGCGTCGCTGAAGCAGATGTGGGGGCGCGCTGGGCGCTCGACGATCGCACGTCGCGGCAGCGGGCTCGCCGTGTACATAGCCGGCGAGGACGCTCTCGACCAGTTCTTCTGCCGCCATCCAGACGAGTTCCTCGAGCGTCCTGTCGAGGCGGCGATCCTCGACCACGAGAGCCCGCTGATCTTTCGCCAGCACCTGCTCTGCGCTGCGCACGAGGGGCCTGTCTCGCACGACGACGCTGAGTTCCTCGGGCCCCGCTGGGAGGCGCACGCTGAGATCCTCGTCAGCTCAGGCGTGCTGCGCAAGCGCCCAGCCACGAGTGCGTCTGGCGTTGCGACGTCTGGCTCCTACGTGCCGCGCAAGCCTGGCAGTTACCCGGCCGCTGAGGTCTCGCTGCGCTCAGCGTCACCTGAACGCTTCGACATCATCGACGTCTCCTCTGGCGAGCTGCTCGGCTCGACTGAGGCGGCGCGTGCGCACTCGACTGTGCACCACGGCGCGATCTACCTGCACCTCGGACGCTCCTACGAGGTGCGCGAGCTCGACCTCGAGCGCCAGCGAGCGCTCGTCGCACCGTTCGACGGCGATTGGTACACGCAGCCCAAGCGCACTACAGACACCGAGATCATGAGCCTGCTCGACCGACGACAAGCACTAGGGGTGACGCTCTCCTTCGGCCACGTCAGCGTCACAGACACAGTGCTCGCCTACCAGCGCAAGGGCGTCGCAGATCACGCCTTTCGCGAGCTGCACGCGCTCGACCTGCCACCAGTGAGCTTCGAGACGCAGGCGCTGTGGTTCGAGCTGCCCGGCACAGGCTCTCCGCTGGATCTCGCTGCCTCGCTCTCAGACACACGCACCCCGACGGCTGACACCGGCGAGCACACGCTCGGCGGCCAGATCCCCCTGGAGGTCCTGCTCGGCGCACTGCACGCGACAGAGCACGCACAGATCGCCGTGCTGCCACTGATCGCGATGTGCGACCGTTGGGACATCGGCGGCCTGTCGACGAACTTCCACCCGCAGACTGGCGTGCCGACGATCTTCATCTACGACGGCCACCCTGGCGGCATCGGCATCACGCGCACCGCCTTTGAGCGCTTCGAGGAGCTGTGTCAAGACGCGCATGCGCTGATCGCTGAGTGCCCCTGCGCGAGCGGCTGCCCTTCGTGCGTGCAATCGCCCAAGTGCGGCAACCTCAACGAGCCGCTGTCGAAGGCAGGGGCACGCCTGCTGCTCGAGCAGATGCTCACTGCAGGCACTGACGGTGCGCAGCGCGAGCCGATCTCGGCGCAGCGCTCCGAACACGACGACGCGCTGTTGAAGACATAGCAATGCCCAGCTTGCTCAAGCGGGCGGCACTCGCCGCCCTGATCGTGTGCGTCGCCTGCGCAGCCACAGCAGCGTCAGCGCAGGCGCCACCTGCCGGTGCACAGCTCGGCGAAGGCCCAGACGGACGGAGCGTGCTCGCGCACTGGACGCTCGCACTCGACCCTGGCAACAGGGGGCTTGCGCGCGGCTGGTCGCGTGGCGGCTTCGCTGGACGCAGCGTCAGCGTGCCCAACGATGTCGACCCGATCCACATCAAAGGCCACGGCGGCCAGCGCAACTACGAAGGCTCCGTCGCTTGGTATCGCACGAGCGTCACAGCTCCAGCGTCAGGGACCTACGCGTTCTCCTTCGCGTCGGCCAACTACAAGGCAACAGCGTTCGTCGACGGCAAGTCGATCGCCTCGCACCACGGCTCCTACCTGCCCTTCGAAGGGCGCGCTTCGCTGAGCGCTGGGGCGCACACGCTCGTCGTGCGGATCGACTGGCGCGATCCTGCGGCGCAGAGCAGGCAGGGCTTCCACCGCACGTGGTTCAACTGGGGCGGGCTCAACGGCCAGGTGACGATGCGGCCAATCGGCGCGAGTGAGCTTTCAGAACCGAGCATCCAGACGGCGCTGCACCCCGACACCCCTGATGCAGCACAGGCGACGGTGACGATCGGGGTGCACGTGCGCAACAACGGGCCGACGCGGGAACTGGCGCCACAGGGCAGCCTGCTCGGCGGGACAGCCAGCGCACAGCAGATCCCGATCCAGTTCCCTGCGCAGACAGTCGCGCAGGGACAGACGGTCACGATGCAGACGACAGTCGCCGTCGCCAACCCTGCCGTATGGTCGCCGAGCAGTCCCAGCCTGTACACGCTGCACCTGTCGATCGCACAGCCCAGCTCGGAAGCGCCAGAGAGCGGATACACCGCCCGCGTAGGCCTGCGCGAGCTGACGTGGAACGAAGGCAGGATGCTGCTCAACGGCCGGCAGCTGCGCCTGCACGGCGCTTCGATCCAGGAGGACGCGCAGGGCCACGGCGATGCGCTCACGCCTGCTGATCAGGCAAAGCTCGTCGCTGAGCTGAAGGCGATCGGCGCGAATGCTGTGCGCTCGCAGCATCCGCTCGACCCTGCGCTGCTCGAACGGCTCGACGCAGCAGGGATCGTCGTGTGGCAGGGCATCGGCCCTGTCGAAGGCGCGAGCAACTGGTACTCGACGACACCAACGCTGTTGCGTGAAGCCGAGCAGCAGGCGCGCACAGCAGCGATCGCCGGCCAGCTGCACCCCTCGATCATCGCCTGGAACCTGGTCGACGAGGTCGCCAAGAACGGCCGCGACGCAGCTGAGGTCAGCTACGTGCAGACGCTGACCCGCTGGCTGCACGAACGCGACTCAACGCGAATGGTCGCTGTCGACGTATGGGGCGATCACCCACCTGCGCACGCCGGCTCGCTGTATCGCGGCGTCGATGCAGTTGCAGAGACTGACTACACCGGTTGGTATGACTTCCCGCAGGACTCGGCTGCGCAGCAGGAAGCGATGATGCGCGCCCGGCTGCGAGCGCAGGAGCGCACGTTTGCCGGCAAGGTGCTCGTGATCAGCGAGTTCGGCGCAGAATCGAACACGCTCAACAAGCCTGGCACGCCAGGCAGCTACAGCTTCCAGTCAAGCCTGCTCGCACGCCACATCCGCGTCTACGCAGCCGACCCCAAGCTCAGCGGCATGCTCGTGTGGGATCTGCGCGACTACCCGCTCGTGCCTCAGTTCTACGGCGGCTCGATCACGTTCAAGCTGCCGGCGCTGCGACTGATCGAAGGAATCAATCAGAAGGGGCTGTTCACGTACGGCGACGCAGCCAAGCCAGCGGCGTCGACGGTCGCACGCATGTTCAAGCAGCTGCCGCAGGACTAGGGACGCCTGCGACTGCAGGAGTCAGCTACGGCCACAGCTGCGCATGTCGCGCAAGCGCACTGCGTCGACAGCGAGCTCGCCACCAGCGACCTGCTCGATCTCAAGCTCTGCGCCATCGAGCGCTGTGCCGACGGTCAGCAGCGAGAACGCAAAGTCGAGCGACACTGGTTCGACATCTCGCTCGTGCCCGACGCGCAGCTCGATCGTCGTCACTGTGCGCCCATGCGCATGGCGCGTCACGACATCGACGATCGCCTGCGCGACCGAAAGCTCAGTGATCGTCGCAATCGTCGATTCTTGGACTTCTAAGCCTGTGCCGCTTCCATTTGCTTGCGTGTCGTAGTCGCCATGCAAATTGTCACCCACTTTTTCCCGCGCGGGACCGTCGTTTCGGTTACCCGAACGCCCGCTATGTAAAACAGGTCAGCTGGTATGAGATGGGCTAGCGCGCGACGAGCACGTACACGCGTACTGAGCCGCCTGTCGCAGGCGAGCTGAACGACGACACTTCGTAGTCCGCGCCGTGGTAGCTCAGCGGGCCTGAGTCAGGGAGCTTGTTTGGCGAGCTGTGCGTGCTGCCTGCAAGCGTGCGCGAGCCAGAGCGCACATAGACGAGCGCGTGCGTCAGCGTCTGCGTCAGGCGAATGTAGGAGGCGAAACTCGACTGCGACAGCGTGAAGCGACGTGAGATCCGCTGTGCAACGAGGCCAAGCTCGGCAGCCTTGATCTCATCGCAAGTCTTGCTCGCAAGCGCGCTCGAGACGGGCAGCAGCAGCGAGACGCGCAAGCGCCCGCTCGGGTAGGCGGCAGCATTGAACGAGTAGGCCTCGTACGCTACCCCGCGGTAGCTGACAGGTCCGTGCTCAGGAATGCTCGGCGGACCTGGGCTGAGCAGCCCTTCGACGGGCACCTGTCCCGCTTCGGTGCGCAGTATGAGCGGCGCACCGATGAAGCGCGCCTCGAGCTTGACGTAGCCGAGATCGTCCTGCACGGAGAAGACGAAGTGGCCGATCTCCTTGCCGTGCGAGCGCAGGCGCCCTGTGATCGGAGCGAGGATGTATGGCCCGCCGATGTCAGAGACCAGTTCTGAGCCGCGATCGACGCGCAGACGGACGATGTGCGTGTGCGAGTAGACAAGGCTGTGCACCGCCGTCTCGATCGCCGCCTTGTCGCCGCTTTCGACGGCGCTCAGCAGTGGCGCATACGTTTCGATCTGCCGTTTGTCGCTGTCGGTCTCTGCGCTGTGCACCTCAGCGGCATAGACCCGCTCAGCGACTGTGCCTGCAGTCGTGGCGAGCTCCTCAGGCGCGTGTGCGCCGCAGGCTGCGCGAGCTGACGGCGTCGTTGGAGTGGGCGCCGGGACGCCAGGGTCAGCGGACGGAACGACGCTGGGCGGGCCGGCGGCCGGCGCGACGGCAACGATGGCCAGCGTCAGCATCGCCGCTGCCGCCAGCACGAGCGCCACGAGGCGCGCCCCGACCCGCCTCCTCCTGCTCATCGACTCAGGCCTTGTTTCCGCTGGCGATCTTGCGCAGGTCGATCGTTTCGTCATACAGCTTGGCGTCGACGCCCTCCTCGAGCGCAATCTCGCGCAGCGGCCTACCGCTGTCAGTCGCCTTCTTGACGATCACAGTCGCCTTGTCGTAGCCGATCGCCCCGTTCAGCGCTGTGGCAACAGCGAGCGTCGCGCCAGCGGAAGCCTCAGTGCCCTTCTTGTTGACCTTGATCCCATCGACGCACTTCTCGGCGAACACGCGGGAGGTCGAGCTGAGCAGGTTGAGCGACTGCAGCAGGTTGCGCGCGATCAGCGGGATCCGCACGTTGAGCTCGAACTGCCCCTGCATGCCGCCGACTGTGATCGCTGTGTCGTTGCCGATCACTTGAGCTGATACCTGCAGCACGACCTCTGGGATCACTGGGTTGACCTTGCCAGGCATGATCGACGAGCCCTTCTGCAGCTCTGGCAGGAACAGCTCGCCGATGCCTGCGCGGGGACCTGAGCCCATCAGCGCGAGGTCGCCTGCGATCTTCGTCAGCGAAACGGCAATGACCTTCAGGGCGCCAGAGAGCTCGACGAGCGCGTCGCGGTTGGCCTGCGCCTCAAACGGGTCGAGCGGAGCAGCGATCTGTTTCAGCCCAGACTCTTTACGCAGCCGCGCGCGCACCTTCTCAGCGAACTTGGCGTGCGTGTTCAGCCCTGTGCCTGTCGCGGTGCCACCGAGCGGGATCTGCCCGACGTGCACGAGCGCTGCCTGTACGCGCTCTTGGCCGAGCGCGATCTGCGCGGCGTAGCCGCCGAACTCGTGACCGAGCGTCACTGGCACGGCGTCCATCAAGTGCGTGCGCCCTGACTTGACGACGTTCTGGAAGCTTTTCGCCTTTTTTGCGAACGCGCGCTCGAGCTGCTTCAGCGCTGGCAGCAGCTCGTTCTGCGCGACGTCGAGCGCAGCGAGATGCACGGCTGAGGGAAACACGTCGTTCGAGGACTGGCCCATGTTGACGTGATCGTTGGCATGCGCGCCGTCGCCGGCGAGGCTGGCGATCACCTCGTTGGCGTTCATGTTCGTCGACGTGCCAGAGCCAGTCTGGAAGACGTCGATCGGGAATTGGCCGTCGTGCTTGCCTTCGGCGATCTCGCGCGCCGCTTTCTCGATTTTCCCGGCTGTGCGCTTCGGCAGCAAGCCGAGCTCGCCGTTGACGGCAGCTGCGGCACCCTTTACGCGCGCGAGCCAATGAACGACTGCAAGGGGCACCGTCTCACCTGAGATCGGGAAGTTCTCGACGGCCTTCGTCGTCTCGCCGCCCCACAACTGCTTTTCCGGCATCTGTTCTCCTTGGATAGCGCTCTGCTCGGAACCCTACCCACAGAAGGCGGACAGCTCGCGCGCCAACCCGACAGGGTCGTCGTAGGCGAGCAGGAAACCGGCGCTCTCGAGCACACGCAGCTGGCCGTTGGGCATCAGGGCGAGCGCCTCTTCGGCGATCGCGAGCGGATACATCGGGTCACGGTCAGCCCACAGCAGCAGCACAGGCATCTGCAGTCGCGGGTAGAGGTCGAGCAGGTGACGCTGCTCTCCGCGCGGCCAAGTGCGCGCGCACTTGGCCCACGAGCGCGCGAGGTTGGAGTTGCCAGGCACGTCGGCAAAAGCGTGGCGCACGACGTCGGCTGCCGCTGGATTGCCGCGTGCGGAGAGTCGCAGCCCGCGCTGCGGCGTGAAGGCAGCGCGGGCAGCGTGCGAGACGAGGCGATCGAGACCGGGCACGGCGGCGGCGCGCGCAGTTGCCCGCCACGCAGAGTGCAGACCTGAGCGAGCAGGCTTGGCGTGCATCCGATTGCTCATCAGCACGATCCGCGCAGGGCGCACGCTGCCTGTGCGCACGGCGTGCAGCAGCACCTCTGCGCCTGCATCGTGTCCAGCGATCAGCGGTCGCCGGCCGAGCACCTCATTGGAGAAGCCGCCGAGCACCTCGGCGAACCAGTCGAGCGTGTACGGGTGGCGCGGGTGGTCCTCTGAGGCGCCGTGCAGCGGCAGGTCGGGCAGCACGACGCGAAAGCGATCGGCGAGCGAGTCGACTGCCGGCTCCCACTCCATGTGCGAGAGCAGCCCAGAGTGCAGCAGGGCGAGCGGCGGTCCAGTGCCGAGCTCGCGATAGGCGATGCGCGTGCCGTCAGCGTGATGGTAGAGGCGCAGCCGCATGAGTTCATCGTAGGTTCGCCGCTGCCGTACCGGCGTGCGCCGGCTGAGGCTTCCACTGCGCCGACGCCGTGCGCCACGGACCACAGCGCGAAGGCGCACCTAGAATGGGCCGCCCTGTGCGCACGCCGTCCCGACACCCGCTGATCCCACGCCGCGAGGTCGATCCACGCCGCGAGCTGCCTGAGCTCGAGCAAGAAGTGCTCGAGCGCTGGCGCGAGCGCGACGTGTTCGCAGAGTCGCTGCGCATCCGCGCGGGCGCCAAGCGCTGGGTCTTCTACGAGGGCCCGCCAACGGCGAACGGACCGCCTGGCTCCCACCACGTGCTCTCGCGCGTGTTCAAGGACATCTACCCCCGCTTCCAGACGATGCGAGGACACCTCGTCGAGCGCAAGGGCGGCTGGGACTGCCACGGGCTGCCGGTCGAGATCGCAGTCGAACAGGAACTGGACATCAAATCGAAGGCTGAAGTGGAGGCGTACGGGATTGGCGCCTTCAACGAGCGCTGCCGCCAATCGGTGTTCACGTACCTGGAGGAGTGGAACAGGCTGACCGAGCGGATCGGCTTCTGGATCGATCTCGACGACGCCTATCGCACGCTCGATGAGAGCTACATCGAGTCGGTCTGGTGGGCGCTGTCGCAGATTCATCGTCGCGAGCTGCTGTACGAGGGTCACAAGGTCAGCCCGTACTGCCCGCGCTGCGAGACGACGCTCTCCTCACACGAGGTGGCGCAGGGCTACAGGGACGTCGTCGATCAGAGCGTCTACTTGAAGCTGCCAGTCAGTGGTGGCGAGGAGCAACTGCTGGTCTGGACGACGACGCCGTGGACGCTGCCAGGCAATGTGGCGGTGGCCGTATCGCCGAGCGCGACATATGCGAGGGCGAGGGTCGGGGATGAGATTTTTTTGATCGTCGATGACCGCGTGGCTGCGGTGCTGGGAGAGCAGGCAGAGATCACTGAGCGCATCTCGGGCGGAGACCTGGTCGAGCGCTACGGCTCATACGACGGTCCGATCTTCGCGGCGAGCGACCGCGAGCCGAGCCCACTGCCGATCCTCGCCGACGACTTCGTCACGACAGAGGACGGCACGGGCATCGTCCACCTTGCGCCTGCCTTTGGCGAAGACGACTATCGCGTCGCGGCGGCGGCAGGCATCGTCAAGGGCGACGACCCACGCACGCTGTACAACCCGGTGAAGGCCGACGGCACGTACGACGAGCGCCCGCACAGCCGCGACGGAGAACCGTACGAGGGCCGCTTCGTCAAGGACCCGCAGCTGACGAAAGAGCTGATCGAGGATCTCGACGCGCGCGGCCTGCTGCTGCGAGTCGAGGACTACGAGCACTCCTACCCGCACTGCTGGCGCTGCGGCACCCCGCTTCTGTACTACGCAAAACCGTCGTGGTACATCGCGACGACAAAGCTGCGCGAGGAGCTGCTCGACGCGAACGAGACGGTCAACTGGCACCCACCCCACGTCAAGCACGGCCGCTTCGGCGATTGGCTCGGCAACAACATCGACTGGGCGCTCTCGCGCGAGCGCTACTGGGGCACGCCGCTGCCCGTATGGCGCTGCGCGCAGGGCCACGTGCACGTCGTGGGTTCCTTCGAGGAGCTGTCCGAGCGCACAGGCGCCGAGCTGGCAGACCACCACCGACCGTTCGTCGACGAAGTCGAGTTCGCTTGTGCTGAGGGGGACTGCGAGGAGCCGATGCGACGTGTGCCAGAGGTGATCGATGTGTGGTTCGACTCTGGCGCGATGCCGTTCGCCCAACATCACTTCCCGTTCGAGCATGCAGAGCGCTTCGAGCACGCTTACCCGGCTGACTTCATCTGCGAGGCACAGGACCAGACGCGCGGCTGGTTCTACTCGCTGCTCGCAGTGGCGACGTTGCTCGGCGAGGATCCGCCGTACCGCAACGTCGTCTGCCTCGGGCTGATCCTCGACGAGGACGGGCAGAAGATGTCGAAGTCGAAAGGCAACACGGTCGAGCCTTGGCAGGTGCTCGACTCATACGGCGCTGACGCCTTCCGCTGGTACTTCTTCACGTCCAAGCAGCCGTGGGACGGCTACCGCTTCTCAGCGCAGACGATCGGCGACGGCGTGCGCCTGTTCCTCAAGCAGCTGTGGAGCACGTACTTCTTCTACACGCTGTACGCGCACGCGAGCGCCGATCAGCTCAGAGCTGCGCCGATCGCGGAGGAGTCAACCGACACGCTCGATCGCTGGGCGCTGTCGCGCACGGCCGGCACGGCAGAGCTCGTCGCAGAGCGGCTCGACGCCTACGACGCGACGACAGCTGGCCGCGCGATCGCAGATCTCGTGGAGGACATCTCGAACTGGTACGTGCGCCGCTCCAGGCGCCGCTTTTGGGACGGCGATCCGACTGCATTCGCGACGTTGCGCGCCTGCCTCGTGACGATCTCGAAGCTGCTGGCGCCGTTCTGTCCGTTCATCGCTGACGAGATCTACGACAACCTCGACGGGACGATGCAGAGCGTGCACCTGTGCGACTTCCCGGCGGTCGGCGATCGCGCGGTGGGTGCTCGTCTGATCCGCGACGAAGAGCTCGAGCGCGAGATGGAGCTCGCACGCGAGACGGTGCGCCTCGGCCTCGGCGCGCGTGGCAAGGCGAAGATCAAGGTGCGCCAACCGCTCGGCGCTGCCGTCGTCGTCGCAGCAGGCCAAGAGCGCGTGGCGATCGAACGGCTCAGCGACATCGTGCGCGAGGAGCTCAACGTAAAGCACGTGCGCTTCGTCGCTGCAGCAGAGGAGTTGGGCAGCTACGAAGTGAAGGCCAACTACCGCAAGCTCGGGCCTGTGTTTGGCAAGTCGATGCCGCTCGCTGCTGAAGCTATCGCGGCACTCGACCCAGCGCGCGTCGCAGCAGCTGTCCGCGAGGACGTTGAAGGACCACGCGAGACGGTGGGCATCGCAGTGGACGGACGCGAGCACGCGCTTTCAGCCGACGATGTGATCCTGACGATGCGCGCCCCTGACGGCTACAGCGTCGAGCGCGAGGGCTCACACGCGGTGGCGCTCGACCTCACGATCGACGATGAGCTGCGCGAAGAGGGCCACGCGCGCGAGGTCGTGCACGCCGTCCAGAACGCGCGCAAGGCAGCAGGCTTGGAGGTCGAGGACCGCATCGAGCTCGCGCTCAGCGGCGACCCTGCGTTGTTGCGTGCAACCGAAGCCCACCGCGACTACATCGCCGGTGAGACGCTTGCGGTCGAGCTCCACCTCGCAGACGGAGCGATCCTCTCCGCCTCAGAGTGGGGGTACTCGGATCAGATAGCCCTCGACGGGCTCGGGCTGACGATCTCCCTGCGCAAGGCTTGAGCTGGCTCCGTCAGCAAGCCTGCCTGGATGACGCACCTTGGGCGTCGAGGGCCGAGCGCAGCAATGACGCACGGAGCGTGGCGCGCTCGCACGGAGCGACAGAGGCGCCGCTGCGCGCCGCGCCACCGGGCCCAGGCCTACTCCGAGAGACGCTCGTACAGCGCGCGCTCCTCTTCATGGCGGCGCCGTAGTCGCTCCTTGAAGTCCTCGTCTCGGCGACGATCCTCGATGTGAGCGTCGATCGCTGTGCGCACAGCCTCTGTAACCGTCTGCCCATCGGCGCGCGCGACGAGATCGAGCGTGGCTGCCTGCTCGTCGGTGAGTCGCAAAGTCATCGTCCTTGGCATCAGAACCCCTCCGCGAGGACTCGAAATGTCCGCCGCGGCAGCGAATCATAAGCGGCCCACCCTTAGGTGTCAAGATTTTTAGCAGCTAGATGTCAAGCCACTATTCAGTAATAACTATTCAGTTCTGAATATTGCCACCATGCCACCATATGATTGGATTGCACGGTGCGGCGCATCGAGATCGGAGACTTCCTCTTGATCGCTGAGCTGCACTGCGGGATCACAGCCGAGAGCCTTGCGCGAATTCCGCGCGTCATCGAGCTCGCTGAGGCCGCGCTGGCAGCGCCGTTTGCAAGGCTCGGCGGCCAGCAAGCGTTCCCAGCAGTGCCTGAGAAGGCCGCTGTGTACTGCTCGCGGATCGCGACCTACCGCCCGCTGCCAGACGGGAACAAGCGAACGGCGTACGACGTGATGCGCGAGCTGCTCTATCGCAACAGAGTGCCCTTCACGCATCCAGCCGACGGACTAGAGGGCACTGCGCGGGCAGTCGAAGACCTCGCTGCAGGGACGCACGGCGAGCGAGAGTTCATCGCTTGGGTGCTCGCACGCACCAGCCAATAGGCCGGCGCGTGCGAGCGAATCCGCTGGGCGCTCAGGCGCCGGCAGCGAGCGCCGGCTCGAGCTCCTGCTCGAGCTTCTTCTTCGGGTAAGCGCCGATCACGGTCTTGACCGGCTGGCCGCCCTTGAAGAGGATCATCGTCGGGATCGAGAGAACCTGGAAGGCAGCCGCCGTCTGCTGGTTCTCATCGGTGTTCAGCTTGACGATGCGCAGATCGTCTGGGCGCTCTGCTGCGATCTCCTCGAGCACGGGGGCGACGACGCGGCACGGCCCGCACCAAGGAGCCCAGAAGTCGACGAGCACAGGCTTGTCCGACTCGAGGACCTCAGCCTGGAAGTTGTTGTCGGTGACTTCGCTCAAAGTGCCTGCCATGGGTCTCCCTTTCTCGAAAGCTTTCCTATCACTATACAAAGTAAAGGAAGGGTGTCGGACCCCGGCGTGGCTAGCGAACCGTGACGATCCAACCTTCTGAGGCGCGTACGATCGGGGGGTGGATGTGGGTCAGCGTCGTGAACAGATGCGGCGAGACGTAGACCTCGATCAGGGCAGCGATCACGAGCAACGGCACGGCCAATGCGACAGTCACGAACGTCGCTGCAAGCAGCTGCTCCCACTCGCCGCGACGGCTGGCGATGATCCACGCAGCGAGCGGCAGGAAGAGCGCGATCAGCTCGAGCACCGCATGCGGCATGACGCCCAGCAGCAGCGTGCCTGGTGCGACGTGCAGGAAGGCAGCGACGCCACCGAGCGTGTGCCCGAGCAGGTAAGCCTGCGCGCTCAGCGAGAACGTCGTGGCAAGGACGACGAAGCCGATCGCAAGGCGACCGCCGTGCTCGTGCACCCAGCGTGAGACGCCCGCCCGGCCCTCGACCTGGAGCGGCAGCGAGCTCCCTGCAATGAAGCCTGCGACGCAGGCCATCGCGTGGAGCGCGAGCACGAGCATGTTGCGCGCGAGCACGCCAAGGACGTCGTCAGCGTTTCCAACGGCAAACGGCGGTCGCAGCGAGACGACCTGTTCGTGCCCGCCGCCCAGCACAGCGATCACCCAGACTGCGGTGAGCAACCCCGCTGCAGCGAGCGCTGCGCCCGCAAACCAGCGCCCGAGCACCTTGCCAGGCGCGTTGTGCCACACGCGCAGCGTCTCGCGCGTGTGACGGACGCCATAGGTGAACGCATAGGCCGAGGCATCCATCGGCTTCTGCATCGGCGAGGGGGTCGCGTGACTGAAGCGGATGCACCCTGTAGGCGGCGAAAGTCCTGCTGCGCGCGGAAGGCAGGCGAACGCAAAGTCCGGTTGAACGCTGTTGCCGCGTGGGCGCGCGGCTAACGGAAGCGCAGCTGCGGCACGACCCACATCGCCTCAGCCGCAATCTTCCAGGACATCTTGCTCTGCCCCTCCTGGCGATCGCGGAAGACGATCGGCACCTCGACCACGCGAAACCCTGCCCGCACTGCGCGATACGTCAGCTCGACCTGGAAGGCATATCCCTGTGAGCGCACGCTGTCAAAGTGGATCGCTTCGAGCACCTCGCGGCGAAAGCACTTGAAGCCGCCTGTGAGGTCGCGGACCTGCAGCCGCAAGACGAAGCGCGAATACGTCGAGCCACCCTGGCTGATGAAGCGCCGCAAAGGCCCCCAGTCGCTGACGCCGCCGCCGGCGATGTAGCGTGAGCCGAGCGCGAGATCGGCGCTGCCTGTGGTCGCGCGGTCGACGGCGGCGAGCAGCCGCGCGAGGTCTGTCGGGTCGTGGGAGAAGTCGGAGTCCATCTCCATCACATAACCCGCGCCGTGGTCGAGCGCATGCCGAAATCCGGCCAAGTAGGCAGGGCCGATGCCGTTCTTCTCAGAGCGGTGGAGAACCTGCACCCAGTCGTGCTCTGCCGCTAGACGATCAGCGATCTCGCCTGTTCCGTCGGGCGAGCCGTCATCGACGACGAGGATGCGGAAGCTGCCGCCGAGCGCCCCATCGGCGGTCGCTTCGCCGAGCGTCTCACCGGCGGCAGCGATGATCGCCTCAATGTTCTCTGCCTCGTTGTACGTCGGCAGTATCAGCCATGGCTCGCCTGACATCAGTCGGCGTACCCTAACGGGCGTGGCGACAGCAGAACTCTCCAACGGCGCAATCGCCGATGCGCTGGAGGAGCTCGGCGATCTGTACGAGCTCGACGGCGCGATCGTCCATCGCGTGTTGGCCTACCGCACAGCAGCCAAGAGCGTGCGTGAGTCATCCACGTCAGTCGCTGCGCTCGCGCGACAGGGTCGCGCCCGCGAGCTCCCTGGAATCGGCGCGACGCTCGAAGAAAAGATCCTCGCGCTGCTCGATCAAGGCACGATTCCAGCGGCAGAGCGACTGCGCGCGCAGTTCCCAGCAGGTCTCGTGGCAGTCACGCGGTTGCCTGGCCTCGGCGCCAAGCGCGCGCGGCTGCTGCACTCAGAGCTCGGCGTCGATTCGCTGCAGACGCTGCGAGAGGCAGCACTCGCGCAGCGCATCCGCACCGTCCGCGGGCTCGGGCCGAAGCTCGAGGAACGAGTGCTCGTCGCGCTCGAGCAAGGCGCAGGCGAGCGTGCCGAGCCGCGACTCGTCCTGTCGAAGGCGCTCGAGCTCGGCGAAGCGCTCGTCGCCGGCTTGAGCGAGCTCGGCGGCGAAGACACGCACGTGCAGCTCGCAGGGTCCGCGCGGCGCTCGGCTGACAGCGTCAAGGACATCGACTTGATCGCCGTCACCAACCGCCCGACGACGCTCGCCAAGAGCCTCGTCAAGGTCGAGCAGATCGCGAACGTCTCCTCAGCGGGCAAAGCAGGCGCTCGCGCCCGCACGCACTCGGGCATCGGCGTCGATCTGAGGATCGCCAAGCCGTCGCAGCTCGGCAACCTGCTGCAGCACTTCACTGGCTCAGGACGACACAACGCTGCCCTGCGCGAGGCCGCAGTCAGGCGCGGTCTGCACGTATCCGAGTATGGCCTGCTCGACGACGCGATCGGTCGCACGCGCACGTGTGCCACCGAGCAGGAGGTCTACGAGCTGCTCGGACTCGCCTACATCGAGCCAGAGCTTCGTGAGGCTCGCGGCGAGCTCGAGGCAGCACTCGCCGACTTCGCCGCACGCGGGCAGGAGAGCAACAGCGATCGCGCGCTGCCAGAGCTGATCGAGCTGGGCGACATCCGCGGCGACCTGCACAGCCACACTGTTGCCTCCGACGGCCACAACACGATCGACGAGATGGCTCACGCTGCGCGTGAGCTCGGCTACGAATACCTCGCGATCACTGATCACTCGGCCACACACGGGTTCGGCAACGACGTCTCGCCCGAGCAGCTGCGCCGTCAGATCGAGCTCGTGCACGAGGCCAACGAACGGATCGACGGCATCGAGCTGCTCGCAGGCAGCGAGGTCAACATCCTGCCCGACGGCTCACTCGACTACGAAGACGATCTGCTCGGCAAGCTCGATTGGGTGATCGCCAGCGCGCACACCTCCTTCGGCATGCCAGAGCAGGCGATGACAGAGCGCTTGATCACTGCGATCGAGCACCCGCTCGTCGATGCGATCGGCCATCCGACGGGACGGTTGATCGAGCGGCGTGAGCCTTACGCCCTCGACCTCGATGCCGTGTTCGCAGCCGCCGCTCGCACAGGCACGTTCCTCGAGATCAACGCCAACCCCGACCGGCGCGACCTCTCTGACATCAACGCGCGCGCTGCTGCACGGGCCGGCGTGCGCCTGCTGATCGACTCCGACGCGCATCGCACGCGCACGTTGCAGAACATGCGCTGGGGCGTTGCCACAGCGCGACGCGCGTGGCTGCGTGCCACTGACGTAGCCAACACGCGTACATGGCCTGAACTGCAACGGCTGCGCAGGCGGCCACCGGCTTAGCGACGTCAAGCGAGCAGACGGGGCAGCAGCTGCTCGGCGACGATCGCATCGACCGACGCGCGGCTGAACGGCGCGAGCGCTGCGCGTGCGCGATCCGCATAGTCGGCAAGCGGCTGCTCCAGCGCTGCACGCAGACCTGCACTGAGATTCTCGCCGACGAGACGCGCGTCGAGCTGGCGCGCGATCGGCAGCGCTGCATATGGACCAGGGGCTTCTGTCGTCACCAGCTGGCAGCCATCGGCAAGCGCCTCGAGCTGCACGATCCCGTAGTCCTCCCGGCGCGGCGCACAGACGAAAGCACGGGCCCTGCGCAGCAGCGCCCGAAACTCGTTCGGCGGAACTGCGCCGAGCACGCTGACCCCTGACTCACCGGGTTCGAGCATGCCGGCTGCGCGCAGCTGCTCCGCAGAGGCGCCCGCTATCAGCAGCTCGTCGCTGTCCGTCGACGCACGCGGAGCAGTGGGCGCCTGCAAGCGCGCGCTCCGCAGCTGCCGCCAGGCTGACAGCACCCGGTCGAGTCCCTTCTTCGAAGGGTTCGCTGCATACGTGATCGCTGCGATGTCCCGCTCAGCGGCAGGGGGGCCCGACGGTTCGACAGGCACAGGCAAGACGAGCGTGCGATCGCTCGCTGCCGTCAGCGAGCGTGCCTCGTCGAGCGCTCCTTCGCTCCACGGCAACAGCAACGGCGCTTGACGCAGGCGCCGGCGCTCGAGCGGTCGTTGCCACAGGCCGTGGCGACCCCGACGGTTGCCGGCTGCAGTGGCGTCGAAGCGAATTGCCCCTGGCTGCTGCCAAAGCAGTGCGGCAGTCGTCGTCGAGTAGATGACTGCGCGCGCAGGCGCGAGCTTCTGCTGCTCGAGGATGTCAGCCGCTGCACGACGCGCTGCGCGTGCCCACACGAAGTCTGTGAGCATCATCGTCGGCAACCCTTCCTCTGGATACGGCCGCGCCACAGCAACGCGGGCCCCTGCCCGCCGTAGCGAGTCCTGCAGCTCGTCGTCAGCTCTGCGCAAGCCCTCAGTCGAGCCGAGCGAGACAAGCAGCACGTCGGTCGCGTGCGCTCGCCGCATCTCAGGTCACAACGCCGTTCGTGCGTTCCGGACGCAGCGCCTTGAATCCAGGGGTCCGCTCGAGCGACATCGGCCCTATCGGAGAGGTACGGCGCACGTAGAAGAAGGCCCCATCGCGCTCCTCGATCGCTGCGACCGCCGCATCCTGACGGCGCCACGCGAGTGCCCAGATGATCGCAAAGCCAGCCGCGATCCCAGGGATCTGTGGAGCGAGGAACGCCAGCCCACCTGCGATCAGCGTGAACAGCAGCAACGGCCACAAGCGATTCAGCAGGACCGCCCCTGGATGGTGCTCAGGCAGCGCAGAGCTCGCTTTCGCGCCGGCGAGCAGCCGCGCAATCGGTGGGTTCGTCTCTGCCCGCCTGCTGAGCCACAGACCAATCAACGTCGCCAAGATCCACCAGCCAACGGCGATCGGCAGCAGGGCCTGTTCAGAGCTTGCGCTCGCAGCAAGCGCCGTGACGCCTGCCAACGCCGTCGCAGCGCCAGCACTCATCATCACGGTGCTCCTGAGGAAATCGACGAAGCGCACTCGCCTACTACAGCAGCGCCTCGAGCAGTTCACGCACACCGTGCGTGCCTGCCAGCGTCAGGTCCGCCTCGCGCGCCAGCTCTGGCGGGGCTTCGTCGGAGTCGACGGCCACACACAGCGCCGACTGCAGCGTGCCGGCTTCGACGAGCCCGCGCAGCCCACGGAAGGCGTCGAGGTCGGTCGTGTCGTCGCCGACGTAGAGCGCCGCCGTCGCCGGCGAGCCGGCAAGCAGCTTGGCGACGCCGATGCCCTTGTCGAGCGCCACAGGCGGGCGCACCTCGAGCACCTTGCGCCCCCAGTGCACGACGAAGCCCTCTGCCTCGGCCGCAGTGGCGATCTCTCGCACTGCAGCCTCCGCTGCCTGCTCGTTTGGAGCGCCGCGCCAGTGAAAGGCGGCGATCGCATCCTTGTCCTCGCCGCGAACGCGCAATCTCTGCCGCTCTGCCGTCATCGCCTGCGCAGCAAACGCGCGGATCCTGGCTGCCCACGCAGCCAGCTCTGGGTCGACCTCCGCGCGGGTTGCCCCTGGCGCGAGCAGCTCGCCGCCGTGGTTGCCGACGTAGGCGAGCGTCCCAATCGCCACGATCTGCCTGGCTGTCGCCGCACGACGTCCGCTCACGCATCCGACCACGCCATAGCGCTTGGCGACCTCGATCAGCAGCGCGCGCGTCGCCTCTGGCACGTGCGCGTCTGCAGCATGGCGCACGATCGGTGCAAGCGTGCCGTCGATATCGAGCAGGACCGCACCACGATCGGGGTCTGCGCGGAGCGGCTCGAGCGCCTCCACGAGCGTGGCAGCGGGGGACACGAGGTCTAGTATGCCGCGCATCGTGGCCGGCCACTCAGCTCGCAAGCGTGGTTGCTGAGCACCCCGCCGAGCGGTCCACAGGCCGCACGCTGAAGCTGATGGTGATCGGCACTGCCGCCGGCCTGTTCAGCGGCCTGTTCGGCGTCGGTGGCGGCAGCGTAATCGTGCCGCTGCTCGTGCTCTGGCTCGGCTACCAAGAGCGCAGCGCGACCGCCACCTCGCTTGCCGCGATCATCTTCGTCGCCGGCTTCGCCGCCGCCACGCAAGGCCTCTACGGCAACGTCCACGTACTCGACGCCGTGCTTGTCGGCGTGCCTGCCGTCGGCGGCGTCCTGATCGGCACATGGCTCGCACAGCGGGTGCACAACCGCGGGATCTCGCTGATGTTCGCCGCCGTGCTGATCGCAAGCGCAGTCGAGCTCGTCACGCAATGATCGGCGCGATCGCGATCGGCCTCGCCGGTGGCGTGATCGCCGGCCTGCTCGGCGTCGGCGGCGGCGTGCTGTTCATACCTGGCCTCGTCATCTTCCTTGGCCTCAACCAGCACCAGGCCGAGGCGACTTCGCTGCTCGCGATCGTCCCCGTCGCGATCGCCGGCGCGATCACCCAGGACCGCTATGGCAACGTGCAGCGATCGGATGCGCTGCTGCTCGGCGTGCTCTCGATCGCTGGCGCAGCAGCAGGCGTAGCGCTCGCCAACGCCCTCTCCGGCGAGGTCCTGCGCGACTGCTTTGCCGCCCTGCTGCTGCTCGTCGCCGCGCAGTTCATCCGCCGGGCGCTTGGCCACGACGAGCGCTAGCTCACCAAATATTCGGGTCCGAGCGGACTGCCTGGTCGATCGTCTAAGCTAGAAGCAGTTCATGGGCCTTGACAACCCACTGCACATCGCGTTCCTCGTCGTAGTCCTGCTCTTGATCTTCGGCGCCAAGCGGCTGCCTGAGATCGGACGTTCGCTCGGCAGTGGGATGCGCGAGTTCAAGCAGTCCGTCACCGGCGAGGCCAGCTCGCACCAATCACCGCCGCTGCCAGCTGCAGAGCCGCAGGCCCACCAGTCGGTTCCTGCTCCTGTGGCAGCGCCGCCTGTGAGCACACCTGCTCCTGCGCCCGCTGAGCACCAGCAGCAGTCCTAGCCGACGCGCTCAGCGCTTGCGCAAGATCGGTCCGCTGCGCACGGCCTCGAAAGCCGCGCCAGGCACCGTCTTCAGCTGATCGAGGTCTTCGTCGTTCCAGCGGCTGTCTGGCGCGCCTGTGATGTACCAAGAGGAGCCGTTGTCCGCGACGATCAGCCCGTAGCGCTTGAGCGCGCGCAGGATCACGAGTGCCTGACCGTGATAGCCGCTGAGCGCAAAGCTCGCCTTCAAGCGCAGGCGCAGACCCATCGGCGGAAGGCTCGGGTCATCGCTCGAAGATGCCAGATGCGTCGCTGGGTGGATGTAGCCAGCCTGCGTGCGCGACACAGTCACGCGCAGCGCGTGGTCGATCTGCCCAGCGTGGACCTCTGGATAGCGAGCCAAGAGCGGCAAGATCGGCAACCCAGCGGCATCTGCAGAGGTCCAGCCTTCCGGTCGCAGCGCGTTGCTGCGCAAGTTGAAGACCGCCCCTGAGCCCGCTTCCCAGCCGCTGCCCAGACGCTTCGCTGCATACAGCTCATACAGCTTGCAGCTGCCCCGCTGCAGCACGAGCACGTGCCTGTCGCCTTCTTCGCCTGCGCCCTCGACCGGCGCAGTCATCGGCACCGGGTAGGGGCCAGGCTCTGATTCTGCGCCGTATTCGCTGAACTCGATCGGCACCTTCGGCTGATTGCGCGCGACGACGCTGTACGGGATGCCGTACGACTGGTTCGTGCCGAAGTCAGCGTGCAAGTGCAAGCTTGCGCCGATTGAGTCGATGTACGCCGCCGAGTTCGGATCGACCGGCGCGCGCGAGATGTCGCGGTTGAGCGCATTGCCTGCTGGGAACAGCGGGCAGCCGTACTCCTGCGGCCCGCCGCGAGCGCCTGCGCCCTCGGCCGAAGCGCCCGAAGCAGTCAGACTCGACAGCGCGAGCAGCGCCAGCAGCGCGCTTGCCCTGCGCGTTGAACCGATCATGCGACTAGACGCTAGGCCATCGAGAGGCGCTGCCGTACTTCACTGGACGAGCGGCCGAGTGACGCTCGCGCTACGCCGATGCGCCCTGAGGCTCGCTCTCGAGCGCCTTCGGTCTGGCCTCCTCGAGCAGCCCTGCGCCGCAGTGCCAGCAGAACGACGCCCCGCGACTGTGCACAGCGCCACACGAGCGGCATTGACCGTGCACTCCGGCGTCAGCGCCTGCGAGCAACCGCTGCACCTCTCCCAGTTGCGCCTCCGCCTGCTGCAGCTCTGCTGCGCGACGTGAGAGCACGTCGAGGCGATAGTGATCGCGGATCGCCATCTCATACGTCAGCCCGCCAAGGTCCCACGTCAGCTCGGCCACGCGCTCAGCCAGCTCCTGACGACGTCGTCGCAGCTCAGCCGTCATGCCGTCATCCCGTTTCGATCGGCGCTGCGCCGAGTTCGTTGATTTCTTTTTGATGCTGCGCGCCGCTCGAGTTGGTCAGTTTTTTGATCTTCGTCGGCGCCACTTTTTTCGGTGCCGGCGGTGGCGCTTTTTCGGCTGGCGTTTCTTTTGCTTCCGCCTTCTTCGCTTCCGCTTCTTCCTTTGCTGTCGCCTTCGTCGACGTGTCCGTCGATTCTGCGCCAGTCGTGCTCGTCGGCGTCGTCGACGCTGCTGCCGGCGCCGCTGCCAGCCCTGACAGGCCCTTCACTTCGACGACCTGCTTCGCCGGCGTCTTGTTGCCCTGGCTGGCCCAGTGGCCGACGAGCAGACCTGCGATCAAGCAGAGCACGAGCACCGCCAAGAGGCTCAGCAGGCCCGAGTTGCGCCGCAACCACCCGTTCGCGCCACGGGCGCCATCGACTGGCACATAGCCGGCAGGCGTCATCTCGAGCGTCGGCTGAGCAAGGCCCGTCGCCTGGTCGTTTTGGAGCACGTCGAGGAACGCCAAGCGGACTGGCGAGGCCGGCTGACCGCACGACAGGCAGTAGCGCTGATCTGCCACCAGTGCCGCGCCGCAGTGCGCGCACGTCGACGCTCCTTGCTCCGATGGGACAGGTACGAGATTCATGCTGCTCAGCTCCTCACGACGCCGCCGGCACGGCAGTCAGTTCGATCTTTGCGCCCGCCGGATTGCCGACCAGCCGGACCTCGAACGGCGCTGAGGAGCTCTTGCCCGCTGCCGCCAGCGTGGCCACGAGCGCGCGACCCGCCGCGACGACCTTGCCGCGCCGCAGCGCCACCGCGTACACCGAAACGTCGCGCTGCGCTCGGTGTGCGTGATTGACGAGCTCGCCGCTGACCGTGCCGCTCGCCGAAACGCCACCCGCATGGCCAACCGACACCGCAGAGGCATCGCTCGACTTTGCGTTCTTGCCCGATCCCACGCGCACCGTCACCGACGAGCTCGGCTGGTTGATCAGCACCTGGTCGTCGACCCACCAAGCACTCGCATGCGGGGACAGCAACGCGACGTGCTGCAGCTTTGTGTCCGTGCCACCAGGCTGGTTTGAGTAGAGCAGCTTGCCTGCCTTGCCCTTGACTTCAACGAGCACCGGGACATTCGCCTCTGCGCGCGTCGAGCTCGACGTCAGCCGCAGCGCCACCGCACCCCGTCCACCGCCGCCGAGCAGCGTCACGTCCGAGGCGCGCACCGTACGGCTGGGCGTGCCCACCTTCAGCGCACCCGGTTCGTGTTCGCGCGCGAGCACAGCTTCGCGTTCGATCTTCGCGCTTTCGCTCTCCGTGCTCTCGCAGGCAGCGAACGTCACGGTCAGGGCGCCACAGCCGACCACGACGAGCGCCCGCTTCAGGACTCCCGGCCGCATGGCCAGGATGGACGGTCGAGGGCGCTCATCCGAAAGCTCCCCCCACGTAGTCGCGTGTGCGCGTCGCGCGCGGTTCGTCGAACACCTGCGCAGTGCTGCCGTACTCGACGAGGTCGCCGAGGTACATGAACGCCACCTTGTCAGCCACGCGATGGGCCTGAGCGAGGTTGTGCGTCACCACGACAACCGCCAAGTCGCGGCGCAGCTCACCGATCAGCTTCTCGATCGTCGCCGTCGAAATCGGGTCGAGTGCACTGCATGGCTCATCCATCAGCAGCACCTCCGGGCGCGGCGCGATCGCACGCGCGATGCACAGCCGCTGCTGCTGTCCGCCCGAGAGGCGCAGCGCAGGACGGTCGAGATCGTCGCCGACCTCGTCGTACAGACCTGCCCGCTTGAGCGCTTCGATCACCTGCGGTTCGAGCTCACGACGGCGTGGGCGCTTGCGCGACTGTTCACGCAGCGCGAAGGCGACGTTGTCGAAGATCGACATCGGAAACGGATTTGGCTGCTGGAAGACCATCGCAACGCGCGCGCGCAGGCGCGTGTCTGGCATCCCGTGGATGTCCTCGCCGTCGAGCAGCACACGACCAGCGCGCGAAGCGCTCGGCGTCAGCTCTGTCAGCCGGTTGAGCGTGCGCAGCAGCGTCGTCTTGCCGCACCCAGACGGTCCGATCAGAGCGAGCACCTCGCCCTGGTGGATCGACAGCGAAACCGACTTGACCGCCTTTTTCGTGCCGTAGCCGATGCTCACGTCCTCCAGCCGCAGTCGCTCTGGGCCGGACGAATGCGCTGCGCGAACCGACTCGCGCTGCTCTGGCGGCGTGATCGGCAGAGGAGCGCGGTCGACCACGATCGTGCGCACAGGCGGCACCGTCTCTGGCGCTGCAGGAGCAGGGGCGATCGATCCGAGCCGGTGCTCGGCGCCTGCCGCGCCAAACGCAGTGCCCTGCGTCGGGGCGATGCGGGGCTCGCTCTGATCTGACTCGTCGCTGGTGTTCATCTGCTTCTCAAGACGCTCCAGCAGCAGCTCTTCTGGGCTCATGAAGCACCTTCCCCACCAAAGTTGTCCAACACAAACTCCATAGAACCGCTCAGGTTAGCGGGGTTTAGCGACGTTGTAAAGGTGTGCTCGCCGCGTAGGGGCCTGGCGTGCTCAGCGCCTGGACGGCTGCCTCGCCGGCGCGTCAGACGACCGCGCCGGCAACCGTCAGCCCCGTCGCATCTGCCTGCGAGCGCCCGATGCGGTCGACGACCAGGTTGAGCGCGAGGACGAACAGGAGCAGCACGAACGCCGCCGCGTACGCCTTCTGCGGCGCCGCCCCTTCCCCCGCTGGAGAGTTTCCGTAGACGTAGCTCGTCAGCGTCGAGCCCGTGCCACGCAGCAGGCCAATCCCCGGTATGCCGCCCTGCGGGTCCAAGCGCAGCGATTCGCCGAGCAGCAGCACGATGATCGCCGTGTCTCCGATGATCCGGCTGATACCCAGCGTCACGCCCGTCGCAATGTTCGAGCGCACGCTCGGCAAGAGCACGCGACGGATCGTCGCAATCCTCGTCTTGCCCAGCGCGAAGGCAGCCTCGCGCATGTGGGCAGGAACCGCCTGCAGCCCGTCGCGCGTAGCTGTGAACATCGGCGGCAGCGCGATCAGCGACATCATCGCGCCTGCCGCGATGAACGACTTGCCGAACACGCCGCCCCCTTCAGCCCTGAACGAGAGCGGCGCGAAGATGCCGAGTTGGAAGATCGACAGGCCAAACAGCGCAATCACGATGTCAGGGGTGCCGGCGACCATCTCGATGCTCGACTCGACGACTCGCGCAAGCCACGTCGGACGGCCATACTCGGCGACCCACAGCGCGCCGCCCACCGCCAGCGGCACCGCCAGCACGACGCCGATCAGCGTCAGCAGGGCCGTGCCGATCAGCGGGTCGAGAAAGCCCCCCGTGCCGCTCTGGCTCGTGCTGATCGCAGGGCGCTGCACGAGCAGCGACGGACGCAGATACTCGAGCCCGCGGTAGGCCATGTAGCCGACGATCGCCGCCGCGATCACGCACAGGCCGATGCCTGCGAACCAGGCGAACGCCAGCGCCAAGCGATCGATCCAGCGCCATTCCAGCGGCGAGGAGCGCTTGCCTGGCCCTTGCAGCGTCGGCCCGCGCTGATCGAGCGCGCGCTCGACATCCCTGAGGCGTATCGAGACTTCCGCGCCAGGTCTCATCCGCGCACCTGGTTTCCGCACCCACGCCCGGATGAGCGGGCAGGCCAAGCCAGACAAGGACGCAGTGAGCGTTGCGTGCGAGAGCACGCGAGCGAGCGAGGACGCCGTATGGCGCCGGCATGCGCGCTCATCCGCGCACCTGGTACTTGCGCAGCGGCAGCTTGATCAGGTAGCCCGCCACCGACAGCACGAAAGCGCTGAACAGCAGCAGCAGCGCCCACGCGTACAGCGCTGAGCCGAGCGCCGGCGCACCGATGCCTTCGTGGTAGTCGACGATCCCAGAAGCCAGCGTGCGCAGCGGCTCAAAGAAGAACACGAGGCCATCGATCGGCTTTGGCGTGAATGCACGCGAGCCAGAGACCATCGAGATCATGATCGCCTCGCCCAGCGCGCGTGCCGTCGCCAGCACTGCCGCCGCAACGATCGCTGGGCGCGCCGCGCGCAGCGTTACCGCGAGCATCGCGCGCACCGGGTTCACACCAAGCGCCACCGCCCCCTCGCGCCACGAGTTCGGCACCGAGACCAGCGCCTCGCAGATCAGCGCCACCATGATCGGCGTGATCATCACCGTCAAGATCACAACCGTCACCGACAGGCCGGCGCCCGTCAACTCGACCACGTTCTGCACCGATTCGCGCTGGCCCGTCGTGATCAGATGGTTGCCGACGAACGGCACCAGCACGAGGATCCCGATCAGGCCATAGATCACCGACGGCACCGACGCGAGCAGACGGATCACAGGAATCGCCACGCGCCTCAGCCTGGCCGAGGCCAGCTCGACGATGAAGATCGAAGAGAAGATCGCCACCGCCAACGCCAGCACCACTGCGACGCCCGTCGTCAGGATCGTGCCGTAGATCAGCGGCCACGCGCGCAGGTGATAGGCCGACGGCGGCGGGTGCTGCGTCGTGTTCTGCATGTCCGCCACCTGGCGCCCGACGTCGCCACCCGAGCCCAGCCAGGAGAGACCGTTGTGTTCAAAGATCGGCCACGCATGGATGCCGACGAACACGACCATCGCCACGACGACGACGCAGACGAGCAACGACACCGCGCCGAGCGTGCGCTCGGCGCGGACGTCTGGCCAGGGGTGCCTGAGGCGCTCCAGCACTTACGTCAACTCATCTGCGCCTCAGACCCCCGGACAGCAGCGGCTTAGATCGTCAGCCACTGCGTGTTGATGATTTTCGCCGCAGCCGCCGAACGCTCGATCCAGCCGATGAAGGCAGAAGATGCGCCCGTCGCCTTGCCTTTCGTCACCTCGTAGAAGCGGGCCGTACCCGAGTACGTGCCAGCTTTGACGTTTTCGTGGTTGCAAGCGACGCCGTTGTAACCGACCGCGTTCACCGTGCCTTTGTCCGACTGGTAGTTCGACACGAAGCCGATCGAGTTCGGGTCGCTTTCGACCTTCGCCCGCATCAGACCCTCAGACGGTTCTTCTGCCGCTTTCGTCGAGACTTTTTTGCCTTCCAAGAACAGCGTCGTGAAGTTCGTCAGCACGCCAGCGACCGACGTGCGGCTGATCACGTCGATCGGGCCACTTGCCGTCGCCCCTGGCACCGCACTCCACGCGACTGTTTTACCCGTGAAGATCGACGAGACCTGCGCTGAGCTGAGGTTTGCCAGCGGGTTCGACTTGTTAGTGATCACGCAGATGCCGTACTTCGCGATCGGGTAGAAGACGAGCCCTGCCGGGTCAGCTGCGACCGGGTCGCGTGAGACGTCACCGATCGAGACGCGGCCGGCAGCGACGTCGTTGACGCCGATCTGCGCGCCGCCCTGGGTGATTTTGAACTTGACTTTTTTCGGGTGGGTCTTGATGTACTTCTGGGCCAGCAGCGAGACGAGCGGGTAGGAAGCAGTCGCCCCGCTGATCGTGATCGTCGTGAGCGCAGACGCGGCCACCGGCGCCGCGACCCCCACGACGCCAGCCACCGCGAAGGCTAGGGAGAGGCGGCGAAATCGATTCATTTAGGAGTTGCTCCGTTTCTGGTTTTGACAAATGGTTGACAGCGTCAGGGTGCGAACATATCATAATCCCGATAGATTCGATCCGGATAAGCTAGTTTGTCCGCAACCTGTCGGGGATAGCCGGGTTAACGAACTCGGCAGGACAGAGTTGCGGCGCTTTTGCAAAACATGGACAACTTCGAACATCAGACACAGCCCACGCCGGCTGACGGAGCCACGAGCGCGTCCGATGCGGCCGCCTCGCCGCCCTCCGAGCCGCTGCCGCCCAGGCGCACGCGTCTGCCCTCGCTGCGTGCCAGCGCCGTGCTCGCCGTCGCGATGCTCACGATCGGCGTTGTCGTCGGCGCCGCCATCGGCCCCACACCTGCCCCTTCACTCGCCGGCGACGGAAACATCGTCCAGAAGCTGCCCGCGCTGATCGCTGCCGTCGCTGCGCGCGGACACTCAACGACGCCATCGCAGCCTGCCGCCACGAGCACGCAACCGCCGCCGATCACGCCAACAGCGACACCAGCGGCTAGCTCAACTCCCGCGGCCACAAGCAGCGCTCCGGCAGAAGAAGCGACGCAGCCATCATCTGAATCTCAAAAAAAATCGGCCACCACGCCGAATAAACCGCAGAGCACCGGGACCTCGAACCTCCCACCGATCACGAGCGTCTGGCTGATCGAGCCCTCCGGCAGCTCGTTCAACGAAGCGATCGCCAACCCGACCGCCGCGCCCTACACGACCAGTGAACTGATTCCCAAGGGAACGTTCCTGACCAGTTGGACGGCACTCAGCGCGAGCGCGTTTGCCGGCGACGCAGCGCTCGCCGAACACCGCGCCACTGTTGGCGGCACGCCTCCTGTGCTGCACACGATCGTCCAGCCCGCCTGCCCTGAAGGTCCGACTGCCGCCACCTGCCTGCCTGGCACGCCGGCCGGGATCGCCGCCGCCGACGCCTTCCTCAAGGCCACAGTCGCCTCGATCACGCAGAGCACGACGTACACCGAACACGGGCTGATCGTCGTCACTTACGCCACCGTCACCGACCCAGCGACGGCCGAACTTCCTGCAGGCTCCGCCTCCGCAACGCTCACTTCACAGCCCCCTGCAGGCGTCGTGCTGCTCTCACCTTTCGCCAAGGCTGGCGCCAAGCCGACCACGGCGTTTGACCCGATTTCACCAAAGCAGAGCCTCGAAAAGCTCCTGCACTGATGCACCCGATCAACGTCCCACAACAACGAACGGAGACCCTGTTGCACGCATCACGCACCGCCCACCGAAAGGCCACGCTCTGGCTGGCCGCGATCGTGGGCGTGCTCGCCCTGTCGCTCGCGAGTCCCGCTTTCAGCCAGGCCGAAGAATCGAACCCGAACAACTACAACTGCCTCGGCAGCACCTCAGCCGGCCAACGTGAAGCTGGAAGTGAAGAACAGCAGGTCCAGTACACGTTCTACTGCAACGGTCCCATCACCGGCTTCCAGGTGCAGTCGCAGATTCCCGTCACCGGTGTGTCGAGTCCGCCGATCGTCACCAACCTCGAAAAAAAGGAACTCCCTGACACGTTCCAGTGCTCAGGTGAACTTCCAGGCTGGGCCGCCAACTGCGTCGGCTCGACCGTCAACGGCTACGAGAACGTCACCGGGCAGATCGCGATCGGCACCAAGCTGTGCGCCGAGCCGCGCGTCGACCTGCTGTTGACCGTCGTCTATGCGTACCTCGAAAAAGGCAAAGTCACGCAGGCGATCTCCGGACCGTACGACCTCGGGCGCCCCAAAGGCTGCAAGCCCGACTTCTACTCGAAATACAACCGCTTCAACCCCCAGCCGCTGCCGCAGAAGAAGCAGGCCGCGAAGAAGGGCAAGAAGAAGTCCAGCAAGAAGAAGGCCACAACGAAGAAGAAGTAACACCGCAGGCCCCAGCGACGGGTCTGCGAGGGCAGCGAGGCGGCGTCGCAAGCAGCGCAGCGCCGCCTCGCGCCACCTTAGGCTTGCAGCGTGAGCTGCCCGCCTGACGCCCACCGCTCGCCCACTGCGCGGCGACCGGCGGTGCTGCTCGCAGGGCTTGTCTGCTGCGGCGCTGCAGTGGTTGCACTGCTGAGTGCCTGCGGCTCGAGCTCGCAGTCGCAGCACAAACCGACCAGCGGGAACGCCAACGCGCACGGCCACACGCTTCTCGACGAATCACATCCGTCGGCGCGCGTCTGCGCACAGACCGTCGCCGGCACGATCGGCGAAGTCGCCATGCGCATCTACCGCGAGGCGTCCACCGGCGAGAACGTCACGCAGGCTGTGCACCGCGTCGTTGGCTCTAGGAGATTGCTCACAGCGATCAGCGCCAACGACCCCGCCGGTGCTCGTGCCGCGCTGCGCGCCCTGCTCGTAAACCAGATCGTCGCCGTCCGCATCACACGGAAGGGCCGTCCTTTCGCTCGAGTCGGCAGCACTCTCTCAGCGATCGCACCCGTCGAAGGCTCGATCCCCCATACAGACGCGCACTTCGTTCTCTCCACGCAGGCCGCAAGCAGCTACCTCGACGTGACCAGGCAGGTCACTGGTGCGCAAGTCGTGATGCTCCCCGAAGCAGTGAGCAGCGCGGCGCGCCCCAGCGCACGCGTCTTTGCCACGACGCTCACCGGCCCACGTGCCACGCAGCTGCCGCTGCATGGACCTTTCAGCTATCGCAGCCGCAGCTATGAGGTGTCTTCACTGCGCGGCTCCGCCTACCCTGCCGGCGCGCTGCGGATCGCGCTGCTCGTCCCGTCCACTTCGATCTCCTGTCCTGGCTCCGTCACACAGGCCACCGTCGAAACGCTCGGCCACGTCGGCGAACGGATCTACAAAGAGGAGGCAGGCAGTCCGTATGTGCGCGCCACACTGCGCCACATCGAAGCCGATCCAGCCTTTCAACAGGCCGTCGCCGAGCGCGACACGCGCGCCATCAGGGCCGCCATCGTCAGCTTCTTCGCTGCCCACATACACGTCGTGCGCGTGCGCGCATACGGCGTCGAGCCAAGCGGTGCGCAACGCCTGCTCTACGACCTTGGCGGCCCCTTCGTACTCGCACCTGTGCACGGCAGCGTACGCAGCGGTGGGCGACTCGTTGGGCGCTTCTCCTTCGCCATTCAAGACGACGCCGGCTACCTCAAGCTCGCCCATCGATTCACCGGCGCCCAGGTGCTGATGCGCACCAGCTCGCGTCAGGTGATGGGCACGCTGCAGCCCGGTCCCACGCAAGTTCCCAAGCGCGGGCTGATCAGCTATCGCGGCAACCACTACGCGGTCTACTCGTTCACCGGCACCGCCTTCCCGTCCGGTGTGCTGCGCATCTCCTTGCTGCTCGGCGTGCTGAAAAAGCGCGAGGACTGATGCTCGCAAGCAGGCGCTTACAGCAGGCTGTTCGTCATCCGTTCGACCTCAGCGATCGACGTCAGGCCTTCGCGAACCTTGTCCATCCCGTCGTCGCGCAAGCGACGCATGCCTTCGCGTACTGCAACCGTCACCATCACGTCGACCGACGCCCGCTCGAGGATCAGCGCGCGAATGTGCTCTGAGACGGTCATCACCTCGTACACGCCCACGCGGCCGCGGTAGCCAGAGCCGCCACAGCGTGAGCAGCCGACCGCTTCGAACGGTTCCGTACCCGCCAAGCCATGCTCTGCCAACACCGAGTCTGAGACCTTCAGCGGCTTCTTGCAGTGCTTGCAAAGCAAGCGCACCAATCGCTGGGCGACGATGCAGTCGACCGCCGAGGAGACGAGGAACGGCTCGATGCCCATGTCGATCAGTCGACCAAGGCCGCTCGGTGCGTCGCGCGTGTGCAACGTCGTCAACACGAGGTGGCCCGTCAGTGCAGCCTCGACCGCGATGTGCGCCGTCTCGCGGTCGCGGATCTCGCCGACCATGATCACGTCAGGGTCTGCGCGCAGCATCGAGCGCAAGCCGACGTCGAACGTCACGCCCGCCTTTGGCGCAATCTGCATCTGCTTGATGCCCGCGATGCGCTGCTCGACAGGGTCCTCGATCGTGAGAATGCTGCGCTCGCCGTCGTTCAGCTCGTTCAGCGCCGCATACAGCGTCGTCGACTTGCCTGAGCCCGTCGGGCCCGTGACGAGCACTGCGCCGTTTGGCTTCTTGATCGCAGTCTTGAAGTGCTCGAGCTCCTTTGCCGGCATGCCCACCGACTCCAGACCCTGCACGACCGTGCCCTTGTCGAGGATCCGCAGCACCACGCCCTCGCCATAGACCAGCGGCAGCGTGACCACACGAATATCCACACGACGTCCGTCGACCGTCAGCGCGAAGCGCCCGTCTTGCGGGACGCGCTTCTCCGAGATGTCGAGGTCACCCATGATCTTGATCCGAGAGACAACTCCCATTGCCATCTTGCGCTTGACAGTCGCCGCTTGCGAGAGCACGCCGTCGACACGGAACAGCACACGCGTGTCGCCCTCTTCAGGGTTTACGTGCACGTCAGAGGCGCCTTGCTGCACAGCCTGCGCGACGATCGAATGCACGAGCTTGATGATCGGCGCGTCGCGGTCAGCCTCGTCGACGTGCAGGTCCTGCTCTTCTTCGCTTCCGATGTCCTCCTCGACGATGTCCTCGATCGACTCGTCCATGTGAGCGAGTCGATTGAGCAGCAGGTTGAGGTCTTCCACCGACGCTGCCACCGGCTTCACCCTGCGGCCAGTCATCATTGCCACGTCGTCGATCGTCAACACGTTCGTCGGGTCCGCCATCGCGAGCAGCAGCGTGTCGTCGTCTGTGAAGCCAATCGGCATTGCCTGGTAGCGCTTGCAAGCCTCCGCGTTGAGCAGGTTCGTCGCGCCTACGTCGAGGTCGAACACCGCCAGATCGACGTAGTCCAGACCGAAGCGCTCCGCCACCACGCGCGCCAGCTGGTCGTGGCGCAGCACACCCTGCTCGACCAGTACAAGCCCCGTCGGGCGACCCTGTGAGCGGGCCTGCTCGACCGCCTCGTCGACCGTCTCGCGGTCCGCAAAGCCAAGGTCGACGACCACTTCGCCGATCATCCGCGTCGAACGGCCTGTGCGGCGCGGCGGGTACAGACCCGTGCCCGGGTGAGTGTTGGTGCTGGGCGCCTCCTCGGCCGAGTCCGCAGTGGTCGGCTCAGCCGTCGGCGTGCCGACGTCGCTCATAGCTACTACATCGGCAGCAAGGCTGCGCGGCTTGACCGACGTCGCCGCAGGCGCTCTCGCTGGGCGTGGCTCGAGAGGGAGTGGAGTGTGGTGGACGCTTTCAGGACATCGATAGCCATGGCATATACGGGCGTATAGACCATGGCTATCAATCGTCGCAATCGACGCTCTACCGCCGCCGCCGCCATGCCGCGCCCGCCAGCCGACCGCCCAGCCCCACCAGCCCGCCCCGCCAGCCGCGCTTAGCGGCTTCGCCGGCCCGGCCGTCCCGCACTCGATCCGGTCGGTCGACTTCGAATCACACGCCAGACGAGGCTGGTGCGCCGAGCCCCTGCTCGAACGCCCCCTTGACCTGCGCGTCGAGCGCGTTCACGCGGTGCAATGCGAGCGCCTCGGCCGAAGCGAAGCGTGCGCCGCCCGCGCTGTCTGGGCCGTGGTGCATCAGCACACAATGCTCGAGCGCCAGCCGCCGCTCGCCCGAGAGCGTGCCCGGGATGTGCGGAGCAATCGTGCGCAGCCCGAGCTCGACATGACCCAGCATGCGCCCCTCTGCGCTGCGTGCAATCTCCGCGCCGTAGGAAAACTCGCGCGTCTTGCCCAAGTCATGAACGATCGCAGCGCACAACAGCAGATCGCGATCGAGACGCGGGTGCAGCACGCACAGCTCATGCGCCAGCGTCGCCACGCCGACCGTGTGCTCGAGCAGCCCGCCCAAGTAAGCGTGATGGCTCGCGCGCTGCCCCGGAATCGAGCACGGCGCGCGGCGCACCTCCGCTCGCAGCCGCTTGTCCGCCAGCAGCGATCCGAGCAGCAGTCGCAGAGGCTCTTCATATACCTCCCCAGCGAGGTGCTCGAGAAAGCCTTCGAGCTCGTCGAGGTCGCGATACGCGCTCGGCAGAAAGTCCGCCGGATCGGCCTGCTCGTGCTCGGCGCGTGCGATCGTTGCAATGTTCACCTGCAGCCGCTCGCGGTAGCGCTCGACGCGCCCACGCACGCGCACGAGATCGCCCCGCTCGAAGCGACCCGCGAGCAGATCAGCGTCATTGAATGCACGGGCGAGGATCGTGCCCGTCGGGTCGCCCAACTCGACGGTCAGATAAGGCGTACCGGCGCGGGAGAGCTGACGATCCTTGCGCGTGCACGCGAATACGCCGTCGACCTCACCCTGCTCGCGCAGCGTCGCGATCGTCTGCGACGCACCAAGCTGCTCGCCCCGCGGCTCTCCCACGCGGTAACGGGCGTGCTGGATCTCATCCAGCACGCCTTCTGACGATGGTGGGCTCGTGGCGGAGGCCATCGTCCCATGATGTACGGTGGTTCGGATGCAGCCGCTCATCTGGGACCGCCGTCCCGACGGCCTACGTGCGCCGGCGATGGTATGCGCATTTCAAGGGTGGAACGACGCTGGCGACGCTGCCTCGAGCGCTGTCTCCTTCCTCGCCTCGGCGCTCGACGCGCGCCGCTTCGCGCGGATCGACTCTGAGGAGTTCTACGACTTCCAGTCAAACCGCCCGAGCGTGCAGTTCAACGGCGAGAACGAGCGCGAGATCGTGTGGCCGACCGTCGAGGTCTTCGAGGCCTCCGCGCCGCGTGCGCCGCGCGATCTGGTGCTCGTCCAGGGCGTCGAGCCGTCGCTGCGCTGGCGCGCCTTCACCGGCCACATCGTCGACCTCGCAGAAGCCCTCGGCGTGCAGGTCGTCGTCTCGCTCGGCGCCCTGTTGGGCGATGTCCCGCACACGCGTCCAGTGACGATGTCAGGGCATGCCTCAGACCCAGCACTGATGGAGCGTCTTGGCATGCAAGGGTCCACCTACGAGGGACCGACTGGGATCGTCGGCGTGCTGCACGCCGCCTGCGCCAAGGCCGGTCTGCCCTCGGCCAGCCTGTGGGCGGGCGTGCCGCACTACGTGGCAGCCGCAGCAAACCCGAAGGCTGCACTCGCGCTCGTCCGTCGCGTCGAAGGGCTCGTCGGCGTGTCCGTCGATGTCTCAGAGCTGGAGTCGGCTGCCGCCGACTACGAGCGCCAGGTCGGCCTCGCCGTGCAGAGCGACCCAGACATCCAGGCGTTCGTCGAACGTCTGGAGCAGGCCGCAGAAAGCAACGAGGAGGTCGGCCCCGAGGACGTCCCGTCAGGCGATGCCATCGCGCGCGAATTCCAGCGGTTTCTGCGCCAGCGCGGGCGCGAGGGCTGAGACCTACTTCTCAGCGACTGGACAGACGATCCGGTAGTCGCAGATCGAGCACGCCGAATGCGACGGCGTCGGCTCGAACTGCTGGGCGAGGATGCCCTCGCCTACGTCCATCACGAGTGCTTCGACTGACGCCTCGTCCTGCGCGCCGCGCGGAACAGGCACCTTGAGGTCGTCGAGCACGTAGTAATAGGCCTGGCTCGACGAGGCAAGGCCCCAATCTTCTCGCGCCGCCAGCGCATAGAGCGAAAGCTGCACGTCATCCTCCAACTGCGCAGCGCTCTTCGGCCGCGACGTCTTGTAGTCGATCAGCTCGTATCGCTCCTCCCCTGCTGAGTCGTCAGAGATCCGATCGACGCGATCGACGCGTCCGCGCAGATGGTGCGGACCGAGCTGGAACGAAAATGAGCGCTCGAACCAGACTGGCTCCGCCTCGTGCACAGCCAGACGTTCGTAGTAACGCTCGAGCGCGTCGCGCGCCTTCTCGAGAAAGCCGCGCTCCTGCTCGCTGTCGCCAAAGCCTGCCCTGCGCCAGCTCGCGTCGAGCAGCTCGTGCATCTGCGCAAGTGTCTGCGCGCCATCGCAGTGGAAGCGCTCGAGCACCTGATGCACGACGATGCCAAAGCGCTGCTGCGGCGTCTGCTCAGTCGGGATGCGCAAGACTCGCGCGAACTTGTAACGCAGCGGGCAGCTGCGATAGGTCTCGATGTCAGAGGCCGAGAGGGCGAGACCGACACCCTTGCGCGGCAAGAAAGGATCGAGCGAATGCTCTTCGCGCGCGCCGAGCTCTGAGCGGTGCGTGAGCGCCTCGTCGAGCGGCGAGCTCTGCAGGATCTCGCGCTGCACAGGCGTCGTCGCGGCGAGCAGTCGCGCATTGACATCCGCAAGCGCCTCCTCGAGCTCCTGTCCAGCAGGTCGCTGCAGCAACGCTGCCAACTTGACCAGCTCCAGGTAGCGCACGACGCCATGGGAGATGTCCAGTTCGGTGTCCAAGCGCAGCTCGCCGAGGTGGCTGCCGATCCGCGCAACGCTCTCGAGCACCTCCTCGCGCAGCAGTTGGAAGGTCGCCTGCAGGTGCTCGTCCGTCGTCGTCGCGCTCACAGCAGCGTCAGCGTCCAGCGACAGCGCGATCGCCTCATCGCCAACTGCGCCGCCGTCAGTAGTCGACGACTCAGGGGTGTCAGCAGCACCGCCGCTGCGCGCACGTGGGACGACTGTCGCCAGATGACGGGCCAGCTCGCGCGGCGTCGCTTGCGGTTCGTCGGCGACAAACTCGACAGCCAATCCCCGCAGCCCCTGCAAGCTCGACTCTCGAGCTGCCTCCTCAGCAGGCGAGCGCAGCGCCCGCCCGCGTGTGCCGAGCAACTCGATCAGCTGCACGATGAACGCATCTGGAGCAAGCGCGTTCAGACCCTCTGCTGCGCTGCGATGAACTGCGACGAACCGCTCTATTCGTTCGCGCGCCTCGGGAGGCACCTGCGGCGACTCGCTCGCCGCAGTCAATCCACTGACAAGGTCCAGCTTGCGCCGCCTGGCGACCTGAATGACGCGCGCCAGATGGGTCTGGCGCAGCTCGATCGGTGGGCGTGCGAGAGCGCGGACGACGGCCGCTGCATCCTGCGGATCGACGAGCAGACGCACCCACGCAAGCACGTCGCGGACCTCTGGCCGGCGCAGAAAGCCGGCAGTGCCCACAGCGACACGACCCGTCTCCTCCTGGGTGACGTCCTCGACGACAGCCGCAGGCGTCGAGTCTGACGTGAGGCGAGATGGCGCAATGCGCGAGGCGGACACCATCCAAGGATACGAATGCCTGCCGGCTGTGGCCAGTGGCCTTGATCGAGAAGTGCCCAGCGTGCGACGTGTCTGCTCGACTGCCGTAGCCGGAGACGAGCGGATGAAACTTACGAACTGCTGATGCGCTGGGGCTACGCTCTGTTGGTGGACCCGATCGATTGGCGGACAGCGCAGAAGATCGGCGAGCGAATCGCCGGCTCGCCGATGGCAGGGGGCGTGAAAGCATCAGCTGTCGAGCCACGCGCGTATGACTTCGCTCGACGCGTCAGCGTTTACAGCGGCTTGCAGACACCCGACTCGCTGCCGCCGATCGAAGCAGTCGATCGTGCTGCATGGATCGCAGCGAACTTGAGCACGATGCGCCCGATGCTCGCCGGCCTCAGCGAGCGCCTCGGAGAGGGAACCGGACCGCTCGCTGGACCCTTGCGCTCGGCCTCCGGATTCCTGCTCGGTGCCCAGGTCGGCGCGCTGACCGGCGTGCTTTCTCAGCGCGTCCTCGGTCAGTACGACCTCGCGTTGCTCGACGACACAGTGCAGCCACGACTGCTGCTGCTGGCACCCAACCTCGCGATCGCCGCCCGCAATCTGTCAGTCGACCGCGACGAGCTCGTGCTGTGGGTGGCGATTCACGAGATCACCCACGCTGTGCAGTTCACAGGGGCACCGTGGCTGCGAGGGCACATGGGCGGGATGCTCAGGGAGTTGATCGACGGGCTGCAAGTGTCGCTCGGCGGCAGCGACCACGCCGACGACAACGGCAACGGCTCCAGCAACGGCACCGGATGGCGTGAGCGCATCAAGCTCCCCGATCCTGCCGAGCTGCGCGAGCTGGCTGAGCGCGCACGTCGGGGCGAGCTGCTGCGACTGACCCTCGGCGAGGATCGCTGGGCGCTCGTCGAGCGGATGCAGGCGGCGATGTCGCTGATCGAGGGACATGCGGAGCACACGATGGATGCCATCGGTGAAGAGGTCCTGCCCTCGCTTCCTCGTCTACGCGCCGCAATGACGCGCAGGCGTGAGTCGCGCGGTCTGCCGTGGCGCGTGCTCGAGCGGCTGCTTGGCCTCGAGATGAAGATGCGCCAGTACGAGGTTGGACGCCGCTTCTGCGACGCAGTCGTCGCAGAGGGCGGCACAGCTGCGCTGGCCCGTGTTTGGAGCGGCCCGGAGCAGTTGCCGAGCAATGACGAGCTCACCGACCCTGGTCTCTGGCTCGCTCGCACGAGCGTCCCCGCCGGCACATAGCTCGCGCTTCGGGTCCGCAGCCCGCCCCGTCGACGTCGCTGTCGGCGTCCTGCCAAACCTGTTCAGCGTCGCGAAAGCCCACCGAATGGGGCCGAACGCACGTTCCGCCTGTTACAAGCAACAAGGCGGTAACACCCGCTCAACATTGGGTCTTTGCCCCGTGGTACGATTTCGTTGTAACAAAGTTCCAGGGACGGGTTACAAACAGGTGTTCGATCTTGCCAATCGGGTATCGAACACCGAGCGAACAAACCCGGACCTCCTCGCAAAAGGCGAGGAAGAAGAGGAGATCCCCTCCACATGCCAAGCGACACCACAACTTCTCCCCGCACCTCCAAAGCGGGCGCAAAAACGACCAAAGCCAAAAAACCGGCTCGTAAAGCACAGGCGAAAGCGACGACGGCCAAGGCCGCTCGCACGCGTGCGATCCACCAGTCGGAGTCGGCCGCTAAGCAGGCCCAGACGGCGACGCGCGAGACGGTCGGCGTGTTCGGCGACTACGCAGAGCGCGCGCTGCTGATTCCTGTCGGCGCCGCCCTGACGGCCCGCGAAAAGGTCGTCACGACGGTCAACGACACGATCTCGAGCTACTCCTCGACGAGCAAGGCTCAGGCTCAGCTGCGTCGCTTCGAGCGTCGCGGCGCGACAGCTCGCAACCGCCTCGAGCGCGAGGTACGCAAAGCACGCGTCCGCGTCGAGCGCGAACTGCGCCAGCGTCGCCGTGAGATCGAGAAGACGGTCTCAGACCTCGAAAAGCGTCGTGACGCCGTAGCGAAGAACGGCAGCGACCTTGCCAGCCAGGTCCAGGAGCGCATCGCCAGCCTGGTCTGAGCACATTCAGCTTCCCCCGCCCGGCCAGGAGAGACCGGCAGCGGGAAAGTCTGTCGGCCTCATATCCCGCCGGCAGTAGTAGCACCCTCTCCTCCCTCGACTCGCGGGGCGGTCCCCATCGCCCCGCGAGTCTTTTAATTGGCCGGTTTGCAGCGAGATGACCACCGGTTCGGCCTGGTCGTCGCCAAGCCTTTCGGCGCAACCAGGAGCCGGCCCGGATGGCCGGCCACGTAACTGTCGTGGCAGCCGGAGCGTTCAGAAATTCAACCCAAGAGCGGAGGCCGGCTCGACAAGAAGGCTGGATGCCGGTCTCAGCAAGGCTGGATGCCGGTCTCAGGCAGGGCTGGATGCCGGTCACATTCGCTTTGTTTGGCACAATGACCCAGCCCGTGCCCACCAGAGAAGACATCCTCCAAGCCCTAACCGTCGTAATCGACCCCGAGCTGCACCGTTCGATCGTCGAGCTGGACATGGTCCGCTCGATCGAGATCAGCCCGAATGGCGTCGTCGACGTCACGGTCTCGCTGACGACACCTGGCTGTCCAATCAAGGGCCACTTCCAGACAGCGGTGGCAGACGCGGTCACGAGCCTCGAGGGTGTGACGCACGCAAACGTCTACTTCGACGTGCTCACTGACGAGCAGAAGCTGGCGCTGCAGCAGAAGCTCGGGCGCGGTGGCGGCCTCCCCGAAGGCTCGCTCGCCCAAGTGCAGAACGTGATCTGCATCGGCTCAGGCAAGGGCGGGGTGGGCAAGTCGACGCTGACTGCGAACCTCGCAGCGGCGCTGGCAGGCGAAGGCAAGCGTGTCGGAATACTCGACGCTGACGTGTGGGGCTATTCGATTCCGCGCATGTACGGGCTCGGCGCAACGCGCCCGCCGGT
>FTBE01000060.1_pt1 | contig 45378 bp, 36 predicted proteins | sample 1639291 | NCBI WGS metagenome assembly FTBE01 (sample SAMEA3914864, study PRJEB12502) | metagenome | biome: forest; material: soil | place: USA | collected 2012-03-12 | depth 0.3 m | reverse complement strand
TTCTTGAACACTTCATGAGCACCCTTACGCCACCCTTCTCCGACGAGCACGAAGAACTGAGACAGTCGATTCGCGGATTCATCGAACGCGAGCTGGCGCCGCATGCGCCTGAATGGGAGGAGCACGAATGGTTTCCTGACGACGTCTTTCAGAAGCTCGCCGCGCAAGGCCTGCTCGGGCTGAAGTACCCGGCGGAGTACGGCGGGCAAGGCGGTGACTACCTGCACGAGTCGGTGCTCTGCGAGGAGATGGCGCGGATCGGCTCTGGCGGCACAGCGGCAGGGATCGGTGCGCACACGAACATCGCTACGCCGCCGATCTGGAAGTTCGGCACTGACGAGCAGAAGCAGCGCTACCTCGTGCCGTCGATCGCCGGCGAGCTGATCGGCGCGCTCGGCATCACCGAGCCAGGCGCAGGCTCAGACGTCGCCTCGCTGAGCACGCGTGCAGAGCGAGTCGACGGCGGCTGGGTGGTCAACGGCGAGAAGACGTACATCACAAACGGCGTACGCGCGAACTTCATCGTGACTGCCGTCAAGACGACTGCTGAAGGCGGCCACCACGGCATCTCGTTCCTGCTGATCGATCGCGGTGAGGGTGTCAGCTCGTCGAAGCTGCAGAAGCTCGGCTGGCACGCTTCAGACACGGCGACGATCGCCTTTGCTGACGTGTTCGTGCCAGTGGAGAACCTGCTTGGCGAGCTCAACGAGGGCTTCAAGCTGATCATGGCCAACTTCCAATGGGAGCGGCTCGCGATGGCGCTCGGCGCTGTCGGTGCGATGACGATCGCGTGGGAGCGCACAGCGCAGTTCGCGCGCGAGCGCGAAGCTTTTGGGCGTCCGCTGTCAGGCCATCAGACGATCCGCCACAAGCTCGCAGACATGGCGACGTCGGTGCACACGTGCCGCTGCGTCACATACGACGCGCTGCGCCGCTTCGTCGCAGGCGAGGAGCCGCTGAAGGAGGTCTCGATGGCGAAGCTGCTCACCCAGCGCGCCTGCTTTGAGCTGATGGACGACTGTCTGCAGATCCACGGCGGCGCTGGCTACATGAAGGAGTATTGGGTCGAGCGCGCCGCGCGCGACGCCCGACTCGGGCCGATCGGCGGCGGCTCAGACGAGATCATGCGCGAGATCCTCGGGCGCGTGCTCGCGCTCTGAGCGCCGCCGCGCTGCGGGGCTCCGCCGAAAACTCGTCCAAGCGACGCAAACCCGCTCAGGCCAAGACACACCGGCTCCGATGTCGGCCGTGTGGCCAGTGGACGCAGGGCATATGAAGCGATCCGGCATCACGTGCTGCAGGCGGCTGTCTGCGTAGCGCTGCTCGCGCTGTGCGTCGTCTGCTGCGGCCTTGCCTCGACAGCGCCTGCAGCGCCGCTGAAGAAGCACGCCAAAGACGCCTCCAGCCGAGCGAGCGCTCCCGTGCGGAAAAGCCAACGCCGCAGTTCGTGCGCGAAGCGCGCAAGCTTCCACAGCAGCAAACGTCCTGGCAACCACAGCAAGAGGCGACGCGCCACGCACCGTCGCCGCTGCATGCGCTCGCTCCGCCGCCACCACGTGAGAGCCCATCGCGGCGCCTCGCAGCACGAAACGTCGTCGTACAACTCAGCGCCCGTCGTGCCCGAAGGCGGCGTCTGCCCGAACGCGCAGCTGCGACCGAACGCGCAGAACCTCGAGCTGATCCGCACAGCAACGCTGTGCCTCGTCAACGGCGAACGGCTCAGCCACGGCGAGAGCGCGCTGGCACCCAACCAAGACCTGCAGAGCTCAGCACAGGCGCACTCTGACGACATGGCTGCAGGCGACTACTTCGAACACAACGGCCGCAACGGCGAGACGCCGCTTTCGCGGATGCGCGCTGCCGGCTACATCCCGAGCCCGCACGTCGGCTACGCCGTCGGCGAGAACATCGCCTGGGCGACGCTTTGGCTCGCTTCACCAAAGGCGATAGTGGCGAGCTGGATGTCAGACGCAGGCCACCGTGCGAACATCCTTGACGCGAGCTTCAGAGACACAGGCATCGGCGTCTCACCGCACCCGCTTGCCTCGCTGGCGCATGGTCAGCCAGGCGCGATCTACACGCAGGACTTCGGGCACATCATCACTCGTTGATCGCCACGCCCCCGGCGTGCAGCGGCGCTCGGATAACCTCCGGCGGACCCTCAACGAGAAGAAGGAGACCAGAAGAACATGGGAGTACTCGACGGCAAGTCGGCCATCGTCACCGGCTCTGCGCGCGGCATTGGCCGCGCGACTGCAGAGCTGCTCGTGGCGCAGGGCGCGCAGTGCCTGATCAACGACCTCGACGGCGACGTCGCCGAGCAGGCGTCCTCAGAGATCAACGGCGAGACAGCTGTCTACGCAGGCGACCTGACCAAGCCTGGCGCAGCAGACGACCTCGTGCAGAAGGCCGTCGACTCGTTCGGCAAGATCGACATCATCGTCAACAACGCCGGCTACACGATCGACGGCCCAGTGCACAAGCTCAGCGACGAGCACTTCCAGGCGATGCTCGACATCCACACAGTTGTGCCCTTCCGTGTGATCCGCGCCGCAGCGCCCTATCTGCGCGAGCCAGCCAAGAAAGAGCGCGAGGAAGGCAACGAGGTGTTCCGCAAGATCGTCAACGTCTCCTCGACGTCAGGCACGTTCGGCAACGCCGGGCAGGCCAACTACTCAGCAGGCAAGGCAGGCGTCGTCGGCTTGACCAAAACAGTCGCCAAGGAGTGGGGCCAGTTCAAGGTCAACGTCAACGCAGTCGCCTTTGGCTTCATCGACACGCGCCTGACGCAGGCGAAGGTCGACGACAACACGATGGAGAAGGACGGCGAGAAAATCCAGCTCGGCATTCCTGAGCAGATGCGCCAGATGGCCTCAGCGATCATTCCGCTCGGCAGGCCAGCGACGCCAGAGGAGGCAGCAGGCGGGATCTTCTTCCTCTGCTCACCGTGGTCGAACTACGTGCATGGCCAGACGCTGCACGTGACCGGCGGGATCTTCGGCGGCATGACTGGCTGACGAAGCGATGCTGTCAGCGGCGCCGGCGCTCAGCGCGTCGGCGCCGACAGTGCAGCTGGCCTCTGTGATGCGCAGCCGCCTCTGCGGCTAGCGCGCGCTCGCGCCCCGCAGATCGAGCTGGCAACCAGAGAAGTAAGCGCCAGCAGCTGAAGCCAGATACGCGACGACGCCAGCGAGCTGCTCAGCTGTCGTGTGCGGACCAGTGGCAATCGAGACTGGCGTGATGCCGTAGCGCGCCCACTCGATTGAGAGCGTGCGCGCAAGATTCTCGAGTCCCGCTCGCGTCGCATCAGCATGCGCAGGCAGCTCCGCCCCAGCGGCAGTCGGCGGCGCGACATAGACGATCCGTCCCCCGCCGCCCTCCCTGCCGATGAAAGCGGCGTTGGCCACTGCTCTCGTCACCCGCCAGCTCGCCTCGAGCGCGTCGATCAGCCCGTTTGCCTGCGCCGCGCCGTTATCGCCCTGAGCGCTCGCTGCAGACTCAGCAGCGAACAGGGCAGCAGCATCGACGACGAGCATCTGCACGCCGTCACCTTCAGCGAGCGCAGCGGCCACAGCCCGATCAATGGCAGCATCGTCCTGCTCGGGCGCCCCACCGGCAAGCAGCGCGCACGTGTGCACGCTCGCGCCGAGCTTCGCGCACGTATCGCCAACCGTCGGCGCCGCGCCAGTCAACCCGCTATCCGATGCAGCGCCGTCCGATGGCACGCCGGCGAGCAGGATCGATACGCCCTGCAGCAGCCCATCGCGCAGGACGGCAGTCGCGTTCACCTCAGCGCTCACTGCCAGGAAGATATGTGCTCGCTGCTCAGAGCGCGCTCGGCGGGGCGTCCGACGCGGGCGAGGACTGCTCCGGCGTCGCAGCCTCACCTGAGGCTGCACGCAAGTCGAAGTACAACACCGCAGCCGCAAGCGCTCCAAGCGGCGCCGTCAGCACGCCGACGATCACCCGCACGACGATGCCCACTCCCGTGCTCGCCGACGTAGCCGCGCCATCGAGCGCCGCCGAGATGATGCCGACGAGCACGTACAGCACGAACAGCACGCCAAACACCTGCCAGCCATTGCCGCGCACGAGCTCGCGGCTGCGACCGAGCGAGCTCAGCCCAGGTGCCCGCTCGAGCACGATCACCGGCACGAACACCGACCAGATCGTGATCAAGATCAGGCCTGGCACGATCACCAGCACGAAGCCGATCACGATCGCAATGCTTGCGACGAGGCCGACGAGGATCAGCTGGCCGAGCACTGGCACAGCCGCGCGCAGCAGCTGCCCCGGACTCGAATCACGCCGCCCGTCCTGCACGTCGGCGACGAGCTCGACGACCATCCCAGTGAAGAGGATGCCGGCGACGATCGAGATCACCTCAGCGAGGACGATTCCCGCGACCGAACCGCTCGCGGCGAGCAGCGCCGCGAGGATTCCCTCGATCACGAACACGACTGCAGCCGCAGGCATCAGCACCGGCGCCTGATCGACGTAGATCCGCCAGACCCGACTGATCACGCCACCGACGTCAAGGCGCTGCGACATGGACGCTCCTCTCAGCTTGCCTGCCCCGCACGAGCACGAACCCTAGGCGACGACGGCGACGGTTCTGTCGCGCCGGTTCAAACGACAGCGGCGTCGCGCGTAGTCGTCCCGTCGCCACCCTGCTCGCGCAGGCGACGCAGGATGCCCTTGCGGCCGTGGGCTTCGAGACCTGCGTAGAGGCTGCGGATCTCGAGCAGGATCTGGTCGGCGACCTCCTGCTGCTGCTCACGTGTCGGGTTCTCGATCGCCTCCCAGCGCATCGGCTCGCCGTACTGCACCGTTACGCGCGGGAACTGCAGACGCTTCCAGTTACGTACGCGCGATGAGCCAAAGATCGCGATCGGCACGACCGGCACGCCAGTCTCGAGCGCAAGCCGCCCAATCCCCCGCTTGGCCTGCTCGGCGACTTTGCCCGTGCGTGAGCGGCCGCCCTCGCAGTACATCGTGATCGCGCCGCCGCGCTTGAGAATCGTCTCAGCCGTGACGAAGACCTCCTCGTCGCGCGCGCCGCGGCGGACCGGAAAGACGCCGCCGTGCGTGTACACGAACTGCATTGGTTTTTTGAACAGCTGCGACTTCGCCATGAAGCGCACCTTGCGGCGAATGAAGCAGCCCATCAGGAAGTGATCCATGAACGAGAAGTGGTTCGGCGCGAGGATCACTGCGCCATTGCCAGGAACCTTCTCGCTGGAGATCGACCGCGCGCGCAGCAACGTGTACGCGTACAACGACGTGATCACCCTGACGACGTCGTACACCCAGTCTGGCTCGCGCGTACGCGCGCGCTCGTGGAAACGATCGAAGTACTCCTTGGGGCGAGGGTCTGAATAGACCTGCTCGCGCATTGGTGCGAGATCGCTCATCTGACCGCTGTACCTCTCCTGGGTCCGAAAGTTACGCGCTTCGCGCGCGCGCAAGCGCATCGTCCCAGCCTGCCAGCAAGCTCGCGCGCTCGTCGTCGCTCATCGTAGGCTCATAGCGACGCAGCTCACGGGCGCTGAGGCGCCCGTGCTCGCCCCGCAGATCGTCGACCGTCCACAGGCTCGCGCCGACGCCCGCCAAGTAGGCAGCGCCAAGCGCAGTGACCTCTGCCAGCTCACCGAGCACGACAGGCACACCGAGCACGTCGGCCTGAAACTGCATCAGCCAGCTGTTCGTGCTCGCCCCGCCATCTGCCCGCAGCTCTGAGAGCGGCTGCGGCAGCACAGGCTCCATCGCGCGTACCGCGTCGACCGTCTGGTAGGCGATCGCCTCGAGCGTCGCGCGTGCGAGCTGGGCTCGCCCGCTGCCGCGTGTCAGCCCGACGATCGTGCCGCGCGCCGTCGCATCCCAGTGCGGCGAGCCGAGCCCCGTCAGCGCCGGCACGAAGTAGACGCCGTCGTTGCCGTCGAGCCCAGCGGCGAGCTGCTCTGTCTGCTCTGCGCGCTCGATGATCCCGAGCCCGTCGCGCAGCCACTGCACAGCAGCGCCCGTGACGAAGATCGAAGCCTCGAGCGCATATGCGCGCGACCGACCGATGCCGCACGCCACCGTCGCGAGCAGCCCTGGCGTCGGCTCAGGCGTCGTGAAGCCGGCGTTGACGAGCACGAACGAGCCCGTGCCGTAAGTGTTCTTGCCCATCCCTGGATCGACACAGGCGTGACCGAACAACGCCGCCTGCTGATCGCCGGCGACGCCGCACAGTGGGACCTCGTGTCCGTGCAGCGAAGCCGCACGCGTCTCGCCGAAGAAGCCCGCGCTGGGCAGCACGCGCGGCAGCGCCTGCTCAGGGATGCCGAACAGCTCGAGCAGCTGCTCGTCCCAGCAGCCCGCGTTGATGTCGTACAGCAGCGTGCGCGACGCGTTCGTCGCGTCCGTTGAGTGCTCGCCTGTGAGCTTGAAGATCAACCACGCGTCGACCGTGCCGAGGAGCGCCTGCCCGCACTCTGCGCGCTCGCGCAGACCGTCGACGTGCTCGAGCAGCCACTGCATCTTGGTCGCAGAGAAGTACGGGTCGAGCACGAGCCCAGTGCGTGCACGCACAAGCGGTTCGTGACCGTCAGCGCGTAGCTGCGCGCAGCGATCGGCCGTGCGCCGGTCCTGCCAGACGATCGCGTTGTGCAGAGGCTCGCCGCTGTCGCGGTCCCACACGCAGACCGTCTCGCGCTGGTTGGTGATTCCCAGCGCCGCCAGATCACCTGGCCGCACGCCGGCATCTGCGAGCGCAGCGGCGGCGACAGCCGATGTCGTCTCCCAGATCTCGCGCGGATCGTGCTCGACCCAGCCTGGTCGGGGGAAGTGCTGGGCAAGCTCGCGATAGGCCCTGCCAATCGGCTCGGCCTGCTCGTCGAAGACGATCGCCGTCGTACCCGTCGTGCCCTGATCGATCGCGAGGATCATCCGCGCGCGAGCCTATCCCCGGCCGCGCCGGTCCGCTTGCGCCCGTTGCGCCGCCTCATATAGACGCGCGTGAAGTCGATCAACTGACGGCCGCGGTGGACGAAGCCGCTGAGCGTGCGCCCGCTTGCACGATGCGCGAGATCGAGCTCGACCTCAACCAGCTTGTGTCCAGCGCGCACGGCGTCGATCGTCATGCCGATCTCCATGCCAAAGCCGTGCGCGAAGGGCAGCACGTCGCGCAGCGCCTGTTCGCTGAGCGCTCGCTGACCGGAGATCGGCGCGCGTGTCTCGAGGCCACAGCGCCGACGAATCGCCCAGCGGGCAAAGCCGAGTGCGAGACCAACGCCGCCACCGACGCGCGTGCGGAACACCGCCACAGCGAGCTCCGCCTGCTCTTGCTCGACGACCCGCACGAGCGCCGCCAGCTCCCCCGCGCAATCGCCGAGATCGCCGTCGCAGAGCAGGAAGACCGACTCGCCGCGCTGCGCGCGTTGCACCGCAGCAGCACTCAACGCCTCGCGCGCCGCCTGCGTAGCCGCCTCCCCCTTGCCGACCATCCGCGCGCTGCTCACCACCCGCGCGCCACGCGCCTCAGCGATCTGCGCCGTCGCATCGGTCGAGCCGTCGTCCGCCAGCAGCACGCGCGCCTGTGGCAGCTCGCGCGCGAGGGCGTCGAGCGTCGCCGCGATCGAGTCCGCCTCGTTGTATGCGGTGACGATGACGAAGATGTCCCTGTCCATGCCTGTCATCCGCGGAGGCTATTGTCCCCGCCGTCAACGATGATCGGCGAGCTCGATGGTCTGGAGGTTCTGAATGACTGCAGTTGAGGCCCACATCACCGGCACCGTGTGGAAAATCGAGTGCGCCGTCGGCGATCAGATCGAGGAGGGCGACACGGTCGCGATCCTCGAGTCGATGAAGATGGAGATGCCCGTCGAGGCCGAGGACGCCGGCAAAGTGACCGAGATCCTCTGCGAGGAGGGTCAGGCGGTCAACGAGGGCGACACGCTCGTCGTGCTCGAGTAGGCGTGCCACGCGCTTGAGCCAATAGCCTCTCGGCGCAATGTCCGAGATTGCACCTCCCAGCGAGCTGGCCGACGGCAAGCTGCTCGTCGATCAGCCCACCGACGGCGTCGTGCGGCTGACGATCTCCAACCCAGCCAAGCGCAACGCGCTCGACCACCCGATCCTCGATGCGATCACAGCGACGCTCGCCGAGCTCTCAGACAAGAACGCGCACGCACGTTGTCTGCTGATCACCGGCGCCAACGGCATGTTCTCGGCCGGCTATGACATCGGCGAGATCCCAAGCGACGAATTCGAAGAGCGCGCCGAGAAGCTCGTCGCGCACCCGTTCACCGAAGCGATCGACGCGCTCGAGGCGTTTCCCTGGCCGACGCTCGCGATGCTGCCCGGGCACACGATCGGCGGCGGTCTCGAGCTCGCGCTGTCGTGCGACATGCGCGTCGCCCAAGACGGCATCAAGCTCGGCATGCCGCCGGCCAAGCTCGGGCTCGTCTACTCGCACACCGGTTTGCGCCGCTTCATCGACGCGATCGGCGCAGCGCGCACGCGCGAGCTGTTTCTGCTCGGCAGCTACATCGACGCGCCCACAGCGCTCTCGTGGGGACTCGTCAATCGGATCGCATCGGCCGACGAGCTGGAGCAGACGACGCTCTCATTCGCAGCCGAGCTCGCCGGCAACGCCCCGCTCTCCCAGCTCGGCAACAAGCGCGTGATCGCTGCGCTGCTGTCAGCTGAGTCCCAGTTGGAGCCAACCGTCGAAGAGGAGCTGATCGAGTTGCGCCGTGCCTCGTTCGCTTCGCAAGACATGCGCGAGGGGATGCGTGCGTTCGCCGAGAAACGCCCCCCGCGCTGGCGCGGCGAGTAGCGTCCGCAAGGCTCCATAACCTGCGGCGCATGCCGCCTCTGATCACTCGTGAGGAGGCCTCCAAGCTCGGCGAGCTGGAGGACCACGCACAAATCGAAGCGCTCATCGAGCGCGCCTGGCATGCACGCGTCGAGCGCTTCGCCGACTCGACCGACATGTGCTCGCTCGTCAACGCCAAGTCAGGTGGCTGCGCTGAGGATTGCGGCTTCTGCGCGCAGTCGCGTTTTGCCGAGGCCGAGACCCCACTGCACGCGATGATGGAGCCAGAGCAGATCCTCGAACACGCGAAGGCGGCGGAAGCCGCCGGAGCTCATCGCTTCTGCATGGTCACCCAAGGACAGGGGCTGTCCAAGCGCGACTTCCAGAAGTACCTGCAGGGCGTGCGTCTCGTCTCAGAGCACACGAACCTCAAGCGCTGCGCCTCGATCGGGCACATGAGCGTCGCGCGCGCGCAGGAACTGCGGGAGGCAGGCGTACAGCGCGTGCACCACAACGTCGAGACAGCCGAGTCCTACTACGACGAGGTCACGAGCACAGTGCGCTACGAGGGGCGCCTGCGCACGATCGACGCTGTCCGCGAGGCGGGTCTGGAGACATGCGTCGGCGGCATTCTCAACCTCGGCGAGACGCGCACGCAGCGCGTCGAGATGGCCTTCGAGCTCGCCGAGATCAACCCCACGTCGGTGCCGATCAACATGCTCAATCCGCGCCCTGGCACGAAGTTCGGCGACCGCGAGTACATGGACCCGTGGGAGGCCGTCAAGTGGATCGCGATCTTCAGGCTGATCCTGCCCGAAGCGCTGTTTCGCCTCTGCGGCGGGCGCGTCGAGAACCTCGGCGAGCTGCAGCAGCTCGCCGTGCAGGCCGGTATCAACGGCGTGATGATGGGCAACTTCCTGACGACGCTCGGCAACGACCCGGAGACCGACCGCGAGATGTTCGAGCAGCGCGGTCTGAACGTCGCGCGCCAGCCCGACAACGCCGCCAACCCACGTCCCGACAACCGCTCCGGCTGGCTCGCCGGCGAGACGCCCGACGTCGTCAGCGCGTTGATCGATGCCGAGGCAGGCGCTGACGTCCAGCCGGATGACGCAGTGATCAGCGACGGCGGGCTGAAGATCAGGTTGTGGGATCCCTCGACGCAGCTGCGCTTCCGCGCCAAGCGCGTTGTGCCGCCGCGTCCCGACGGCGCCCCTAACCGCTCGCGCGACGAGCGCACAGCTGAGCCCAGCGGCCACCCACCCAGTGCGGTAGCCAGCGGCTGATAACCGACGCAGCGAACAAGGAGGGAGCAGCGCAGCGATGTATGGGGAGACGGGGACAGCAGAGCTTGAAGATCGTCTGGCCGAGCTCGAGCGCCAGGGCCTGAGCCGACGACTTCGCCTTGTGTCGGGGCCACAAGGACCAACGGTGCTGCTCGACGGACAGCCCGTGCTGCTGCTCTGCTCGAACAACTACCTCGGCTTGGCCGACCACCCGCAGGTGCGTGAAGCAGCCGCCGACGCAGCGATGCGCTGGGGCGTCGGCGCCGGCGCATCAAGGCTGATCTCGGGGACGATGACCGTCCACCGTCGCCTCGAGGAGCGCTTGGCCGAGTTCACCGGCAGGCACGCTTCGCTGCTGTTCGGCTCTGGCTACCTCGCCAATCTCGGCGTGATCGGCGCGCTCGCCGGACGCGGCGACACTGTCTTCTCAGACGAGCTCAACCACGCTTCGATCGTCGACGGCTGCCGCCTCTCACGCGCCGAGGTCATCGTCTACCGCCACCGCGACTGCGAACACCTGCTGTGGAGCATGCGCCGGCACAGCGGCCGTCGCGACGGGAACGGTGGCCGTGTGGTCGTGACCGACTCGATCTTCTCGATGGACGGCGACGTCGCGCCGATGCACGAGCTGATCGAGCTCGCCCAGGCCAGCGGCGCGCGGATCGTCGTCGACGAAGCCCATGCCGTCGGCACGTTCGGTCCAGGCGGACGTGGCGTGCTCGCCGAGGCTGGGCTCGAGGGCGAAGTCGACGCGATCGTCGGCACGCTCGGCAAGGCGCTCGGCTCCTATGGTGCGTATGTCTGCGGCGATCAAGAGCTGACCCGCTACCTGCTCAACGCAGCGCGCTCGTTCATCTTCTCGACTGCCCCGCCACCGCCTGCCGTCGCTGGGGCGTTGGCTGCACTCGATCTGCTCGAGGACCGGCCCCATCGCGTCGAGCGTCTCGCCGCCAACGCGCGCGCGCTGCGCCGCTCGCTCGCAGCCGAAGGCTTCGATGTACCTGAAGGCGAGATGCACATCGTGCCGCTGATCGTCGGCGACGAGCGCCAGACGCTGAGCCTCTGCCAAGCCGCGCTCGAGCAGGGTGTGTTCGCACAGGCGATCCGCCCACCGACAGTCGCCGCTGGAACGTCGCGACTGCGTCTCGCCGCGATGGCTTCGCACACGGCGAGCGACATGCGCATGGCAGCCGGGGTGCTCGCTGCCGCAGCGCGTAAGCTCGGGCTCGACCCAGCCGAGATCGGCTCCCCAGCCGACCCTGAGCCGGTCGAGGAGGTCGAGCACGCCACACTGCACGAGGCGCCAGCGACGAGTGTCTCGCTGACCCGGCCGCCGAGTGCGCCATTCGACATCGACGCCCCGCGTCCACCACGCCCGCCAGCGCCGGTGCTCGCCGAGCCCACCAGTACAGCTGCGCCGTTCGACGGCGAGCGCGAGGGCAGCGTCGCGCACGCCGCCTGACGCCTCAGCACGCAAGCTTCGATGCGCGGGCTGTTCGTCACCGCAACCGACACAGGCGTCGGCAAGACCGTGCTCAGCGCTGCGCTGCTCGCCGCGATCAAGGCCGACGGCGAGATCGTCCGCGCGTACAAGCCAGCCGTCACCGGCCTCGACGAGCCAACTGAGGACTGGCCTGCCGACCACGTGCTGCTCGGCGCAGCTTCAGGGCTGCCAGCGGAGCAGGTCTCACCGCTGCGCTACGGGCCAGCCGTCTCACCGCAGCTCGCCGCCGAGCTCACCGGCGAGCCGCTCGCCAGTGAGACGCTCATGACGACGAGCGCAGCTGTCGCCCGCGAGGCACAGCACGCAGAGGCGACGCTGATCGTCGAGGGCGTCGGCGGCCTGCTCTCGCCGCTCGCAGAGAGCTTCACCGTCTGCGATCTCGCCGTAGCGCTTCGTCTGCCGCTGCTGATCGCCGCGCGCCCCGGGCTCGGCACGATCAACCACACGCTGCTCACGCTGCAAGCGGCACGCGCCGCCGGGCTCGACGTGCGCGCCGTCGTGATCACGCCCTGGCCTGAGCAACCTTCACAGCTGGAGCAGTCGAATCTGGAGACGATCAGGAGCTTTGGCTTCGTCGAGGTGGACACGCTCTCACAGGCAAGCGGTCCCGACATCGGCGAGCTCGCCCGCGTCGGCGCAGCGCTGCCGTGGCGTCGCTGGCTGGGCGAGACCGTCACCGTGCCCGCGCCCGCCCAGTAGCTGCGCCCGTCCGTGATTGCGTCAGCCGACGCCGGTGCGGACTGCCGGCCCCTTGCACGGCGGGGCGGCAGCGGTTTATGGTTGACGCATGGCGCTCAGCCCGCCCGCCTCGGAAGCTGCGCTCGACATGCACGCCTTCGTCGCGCGCTACGTAGCCGCATGGAACGAGTGCGACACGCACGCGATGGCAGAGCTCGTGACCGACGACGTCGTCTGGGAGGATCCCGCACTGCCCGTGCCCGCGCGTGGCGTGGCCGAGGTCCAGGAGTTCATGCGCACGAGCTTCCGCTCTTTCCCTGATCTGCACTTCGGCGAGCCAGACCCGCCTGTGCTCGCAATTTCCGACGACGGTGTCGTGCTCTGGCGCTGGCACATGGAAGGCACGAATCGGGGCGCGATCGACCCGCCAGGCTTTGCCGCCACCGGCAAGCGCATGCGCGTCGAAGGCGTCGACCAGTGGACGTTCCGTGACGGGCGCATCGCGCTCTACCGTGCCTTCTACGACATGAACGACCTGGCCCGCCAGCTCGGGGTCGTGCCGCCCGCCGGGAGCGGGGCCGAGCGCGGGATGGTCGTGCTGCAGCGCCTGCAGGCCCGACTCGGGCGGCGATGAGCGCCAGCCCTGGCGCAGCTGAGCACTACGACGTCGCGATCGTCGGCGCAAGCGTTGCCGGGTGTACCGCCGCGCGCTTCTACGCCCAGCGTGGCGCCCGCGTCGCGCTGATCGAGCGCAAGCCGTCGCTGGACGCCTACAAGACGACGTGCACGCACTTCATCCAGTCGAGCGCCACGCCGACGGTCGAGCGCCTCGGGCTCGCGCCGCTGCTCGACGAGCGCGGCGCCGTGCACAACGGCATCGACCTGTGGACCGCTTCCAGTGGCTGGGTGCAGACGGCCGAGAACGAGCACGGGGCGTACGGCTTCAACATCACGCGCCGTAAGCTCGACCCGCTGCTGCGCCGGCTCGCCGCCGAGACACCTGGCGTCGAGCTGATCTCCGGCTGGAGCGCCGTCGGCTTGCTCGGCGACTCACGTCCAACTGGCGTGCAGATCGAAGACCGCACGCACGCCCGTCGACAGATCCACGCGAAGCTCGTCGTCGGTGCCGACGGCCGCGACTCCAAGGTCGCGCGCTGGGCACGCGTCCCAGGGCGCGTCAAACCGCACGGCCGCTTCTTCTACTGGGGCTACTGGCGTGGCGTGCAACCCGTAACGAGTCGCTCGAAGATGTGGCTGATCGACCCCGACGCCGCCTACACGTTCCCCAACGAGGACGGGCTGACCGTCGTGCTCGTCGGGCCTCATCGCGACCGCCTGCCCGAGTTCCAAGCCGACCTGCACGGCGCCTACCGCAGGATGCTTGGCTCGCTGCCAGGCGGGCCTGACCTGCGTGAGGCGACGCTCGAGGGGAAGCTGCTCGGCAAGCTCGAGCTGCCCAACGTGTACCGCCCAGCGGCGCGCAACGGCGTCGCGTTCGTCGGCGATGCAGCGTGCGCAGGCGACCCGCTGTGGGGGATCGGCTGCGGCTGGGCGATGCAAAGCGCTGAGTGGCTCGTCGAGCAGACCGCCAACGCGCTCAACGAGCCGACAGCGTCACTCGACGCTGCGCTCGAGCGCTACCGCAAGCTGCACCGCAAGCGCCTGTTCGGGCACTACTCGATGATCAGCGACATCGCCAGCGGACGCCCGCTCAACCCGATCGAACGGCGCATCTACCGCGCAGCCACCCGCGACGAAGCAGTCCGCGAGATGGTCATCCGTGTCGGCAGCCGCGAGCTGCCGCCATCGAGGATGTTCAGCCCGCGCATGCTCGCGCGGATCCTGCGCTTCGGCTCAGCTGCGCAGCCCGCCTGAGGCGGCCACAGCCGCCGCCTCGACGACTGCATCGCACACATTCGCGAGGTCCTGCTCGTCGATCACGTACGGCGGCATCGTGTAGATCAGATCGCGGAACGGTCGCAGCCAGACCCTGCCAGCGACCGCCGCCGCGGTCGTGGCCACCATGTCGACCGGTTGTTCGAGCTGCACGACGCCAATCGCGCCGAGCACGCGCACGTCAGCGACGCCCGGCAGTTCGCGCGCCGGCTCGAGCCCCTCGCGCAGACCCTGCTCGATTGCGCGCACACGCTTCTGCCAGCCTCCCCCGCCTGCCGCCGCGTCACTCTCACCCTCCAGCAGATCCAGGGAGGCAAGCGCCACTGCGCACGCGAGCGGGTTTGCCATGAACGTCGGCCCATGCATCAGCCCGCCCCCCTCACCGGCAGCGATCACCTCGGCGACACGGCGCGTGCAGAGCGTCGCAGCGAGCGTCATGTAGCCGCCTGTGAGCGCCTTGCCGACGCACATCACATCTGGCGATATGCCGGCGTGCTCGCACGCGAACAGCGCCCCGCTGCGCCCGAAGCCAGTCGCGATCTCGTCGAGCACGAGCAGCAGACCGTGCTCGTCACACAGCTCGCGCAGCAGCTTCACGCACGCAGGCGAGTGAAAGCGCATCCCACCTGCCCCCTGCACGACCGGCTCGACGATCACCGCCGCAAGCTCCCCCGCGTGACGTGCCGCCAGCTCACGCACACCAGCCGCCCAGCGCTCGTCGAGCGGCGCCTCGAAGCCGTCCGGCGGACGCTCAGCGAAGACGTGCTCCGCCAGCACGCCCGTGAACAGGCTGTGCATCCCGCCGACTGGATCACACACCGCCATCGCCCCGAACGTGTCGCCGTGGTAGCCACCCTTGACCGTCAGCAGGCGCGTGCGCTCGCGATGTCCCAACGCCCGCTGGAACTGCAAGCTCATCTTGATCGCCACCTCGACCGACACCGACCCCGAGTCGGCGAAGAACACGGCCTCGAGCGGATCGGGGGCAAGCTCGAGCAGTCGTTCAGCCAGGCGCACCGCCGGCTCGTGCGTGAGCCCGCCGAACATCACGTGCGACATCTTGCCGAGCTGCTGCTCGACGGCCGCGTCGAGCGCCGGGTGGCGATAGCCGTGGATCGCGCACCACCACGACGACATCCCGTCGATCAGCTCGCGCCCGTCGGCCAGCTTCAGCCGCACGCCCTCCGCCGAGACGACCGGCAACGGCTCCATCGCCCCCGGCAGGGCGCCGTACGGGTGCCACACATGCTCGCGGTCGAAGGCGAGCAACTGCTCCCAGTGGCCGCTCATCGAGACGCGGTCCTAGGACGTTCCCCGCAGGCCGGCGAGCGCCTAGTCCTCGTAGGGGACGAAGTCGCGCTTACGGGCGCCGCACACGGGACAGAACCAGGTGTCTGGGATGTCCTCGAACGCGGTGCCGGCGGGAATCCCGCCGTCGGGGTCGCCTTCATCCGGGTCGTAGATGAAGCCGCACGACTCGCAGATCCATCGCTGCAGGGTCTTCGTGGAGGTGCTCATGCGCAAAAGACTAGCGGCCGGTAGGGTCAGCGGATGAGCTCGCCCGGGGAGAGCGGCCAAGCCAACGACGGCGGTGATGCCGTGCACAGCGACGCAACGACAGGCGAGGAGTACAACCCAGGCCCTGTCACCGCGCCGCGCCAAGCGGCAACAGTGATCTTGCTGCGAGGCGGCACAGAGCGCCTTGAAGTCCTGCTCGTACGGCGCACGCCCAAGGCACGCTTCATGGGCGGCGTGTGGGTGTTTCCTGGCGGAGCCGTCGACGCCCACGAGGGCGATGGCGACCAAGCCCACCGCGCAGCGGCGATCCGCGAGCTGCGCGAGGAGGCGGCAATTTCGCTGTCCGATCCCGATGCGCTGGTCAAGTTCTCGCGCTGGATCACGCCTGCCCAGGTGAAGATCCGCTTCGACACGCACTTCTTCCTTGCTCCGCTGCCCGACGGGCAGGAGCCTCAGGTCGACGGCGAGGAGGTGATCGAGCTCGGCTGGTTCACGCCAGAGCAGGCGCTCGACGCCCACCGAGCTGGACAGATCGCGCTCGTTTTTCCGACGATCAAGCACCTCGAACAGCTAGGCGGCTTTGCGAGCGTCGAGCAGCTGCTCGAGCATGCGCGCGGGCGCGACGTGCAGCCCGTAGAGCCGCGAGTGTTCCTCGAAGGCGAGGTCGCGCGCGTGCTGCTCCCCGGCGATCCCGGCTACTGAGCGACGGCTACTCCGACGACTGCCGCGACGACAGAGCGCTCAAGCTCGCTGCTGTGCGGCGATCACGTGCGTGACCGCGTTGATCAGCGCCAGGTGGGTGAACGCCTGCGGGTAGTTGCCGAGATGACGGCCGCTCGATGCCTCGAGCTCCTCGGCGTACAGCCCGAGCGGCGATGAGTACGACAGCAGGCGCTCGCAGAGGTGTTCGGCGTCGCGATCGTCGCCGATCTCCGAAAGCGCCGAGACGAGCCAGAACGAGCAGATCAAGAACGTCCCCTCCTTGCCCTGCAGGCCGTCGTCGGTCGCTTCGGTGCGGTAGCGCATGACCAGGCCGTTTTCGGTCAGCTCGTCGCGGATCGCACGCACCGTCGCGCAGACGCGCTCGTCGTCGGGGGGCAGGAAGCGCACGAGCGGGACGAGCAGCGTCGATGCGTCGAGCTCGTCCGTGCCGTAGTGCTGGCGGAAGACCCCGCGCGAGTCGACACCCTTCGTGAGGATGTCTTCGCGCACCTCCTCGGCGAGCGCCTGGAACTCTTCAGCGGTCTCGTCGTGCCCGCGGCGTTCAGCCAGCCGCGCGCCGCGATCGAGTGCGACCCAGCACATCAGCTTCGAGGAGACGTAGTGCTGCGGCTTGCCGCGCGCCTCCCAGATCCCTTGGTCGGGTTCCTTCCACACGGCGGCAGCGCATTTGCCTTGGTCGATCAGCACCGGCCAGAGACGCTCAGGGATGTGGTCGCGCTGCTTGGAGTGCAAGTAGACCGAGTCGAGCACCGCGCCGAACACGTCGTTCTGGCGCTGGTTGTAGGCGCCGTTGCCAATCCGCACCGGTGTCGCGCCCTCATAGCCCTTGAGGTGATCGAGCGTCGACTCCTCGAGATCCTTCTCGCCGCGAATGCCGTACATGATCTGCAGAGAGCCGTCCTCGTTGCGCGGGATTTCGGCGAGGTACTCGATGAAGTCGTCCGCCTCCCAGTCGAGGCCGAGCGCGTGCAGTGCCCACAGCGTGAACGTCGCATCGCGCATCCAGCAGTAGCGGTAGTCCCAGTTGCGCTCGCCTCCCGGCGTCTCCGGCAGCGACGTCGTCGGCGCGGCGACAAGTGCGCCGGTCGGCATGAACGTCAAGCCCTTCAGCGTCAGCGCCGAGCGCTGCAGCTGCGCGCGCCACGGATGATCGGGATACGTTCCTTCGGCGAGCCAGCCCCGCCAGAAGTGACCGGTGCGCTCGATGATCTTTTCGGCTTCGTCGGCCGTGTGCGGGCCGCCACGCGCCTCTGTCCAGGAGATCGCGCAGAACCGTTTCTCGCCTTCGACCATCGTGTGGCGACCGTGCGTGCGGTTGCCCTCGATGCCCATGCGAATGTCGCTGTAGAGCCTGAACATCGTGCGGCCGTCGGAAGCGTCCATCGCGATCGCGTCGTGCGCGTGAGGTGAATCCTCGGCATCGGCGTCCAGCTCGACCTTCTTCCACTCGGCCGGGGTCGCGCCGTAGTCGAGCATCGGCTCGCAGACGATCTCGACCTGGACTTGGCCTTGCACGCATTCGACCATTCGCACGAGCAGATGGTCGGCGTCGAAGTCGGTCGGCGGGCGCGTGTGGCTCGAGCCGTGCTCGTTGTCGTGCCATTCGCCGATCGCAAGCGCGTCGACGACACGGATCCATCCCTGCGGCGTCATCCACGTCGTCTCGATCATGTTCGTGCCAGGGATGTAGCGCCGGCCGGCCGGCACGTACAGGCCGTACGGACCGACGCGCCAAGACCCCGCGCCGCGATCGAGCAATGCCCCGAACACCGACGGCGAATCGAAGTATGGGATGCACATCCACTCGATCGAGCCGTCCGAGGCGACCAGCGCGCCAGTGTGGCAGTCCGAGAGGAAGCCGTAGTCCGCGATCGGCGGAAACGGTGAGGTTTTGCCGAAGCTCCTCGCCGCAGGAGTGCTCGCAGGCCGGGCACCCGCCTTGGGCTTTTCGCCTGCCCCAGCTCCTTCGCCCCGGCTCCGCGTGCGCTTTGCGGAGGAAGGAACGCGCGGGGACATCTGCAGACACGGTAGCGAGCGACGCAGCGTGACGGGCCGTCGTGGCAAGTAGGCTTGTAGCCGAGCCACCCGTGACCGATCGATCATTCGCCTTGCACCCCGTCGATGCCCGACTGCTCGTCGGGCGCAGTGCGCTCGTCACCGGCGGCGACTCTGGCATCGGACAGGCCGTCTGCTTCGAGCTCGCCGCCCACGGCGCCGCCGTCGCGATCAACTACGTCGGCGCACCCGACGAGGCCGAACGAATGGTCGCCCAGATCGAGGCCGCCGGCGCCAAAGCGCTCGCCGTGGAGATGGACGTCGCCAGCGAGAGCGACGTGCAGCAGGCCTTCGCCAAGGCCAACGATGCCTTCGACGGCATCGACCTGCTCGTCAACAACGCCGGCGTCGAGAAGCCGTTCGTGCTGCTCGACATGCCGCTCGAGACGTGGCAGAAAGTGCTCGACGTCAACCTCACCGGGGCGTTCCTCTGCGCACGCGAGGCGGCGCGCACGATGCGCGACCGCAAAACGCCGGGAGTGATCGTGAACATGTCGAGCGTCCACGAGCAGATCGCCTGGGAGCGCTTCTCCCATTACTGCGCTTCGAAGGGCGGCATGAAGCTGTTCGCGCAGTCGATCGCCAAGGAGCTCGCCCCGCTCGGCATCCGCGTCGTCAACGTCGCGCCCGGCGCCGTCGACACGCCGATCAACAAGGCCGTGCTCGAAAACGCCGAGGAAAGCGCGATCGTCCTCGGCGAGGTGCCACTCGGACGCTGGGGCCATGTCAAAGACATCGCCAACGCCGTCTGCTGGCTCGCCAGCGACCAGGCTTCTTACGTGACCGGCGCGACGCTGTTCGTCGACGGCGGCATGACGCTGTATCCGCGCTTCGTCTAAGACATGAATTATTCCGGTTAACGGAAAACCGGTCTCGCTGCACGCGACGGTTTGGAGCAATAGCGGGGCGTATTCCCGTTCGTCGCAGGTCTAAGCTTTTCGCGATGGATTCGTCGGTCGAGGGGTTGTGGATTCGTCGTCTGCTCGACGTCGGGCGGACCTTGATGACCGACCTCGACTTGGCGTCGGTGCTCGACCGCGTGCTGCAGACAGCACGCGAGATGACGGGCGCTCGCTATGCGGCACTGGGGATCCTCAACGAGCGACGCTCAGAGCTCGAGCAGTTTCTCACGTCCGGTGTCGATGAGCAGACGCACAAGGCGATCGGCGCGCTCCCGCGCGGACAGGGAGTCCTTGGAGCACTGATCGAGCATCCGCAACCACTGCGTCTGGAGGACGTCGGACAGCATCCGTCGAGCTACGGGTTCCCTGCCGGGCACCCGCCAATGCACAGCTTCCTTGGCGTGCCGATTCTGATCCGCGGGCGAGCGTGGGGCAACCTATACCTGACCGAGAAGCAGGATGGGCAGTTCACAGAGCGCGACGAGGAGGCCACTGTGATTCTGGCCGACTGGGCAGCGATTGCGATCGACAACGCGCGAGCGTACGAGCGCAGCGAGCGCCAGCGCGAGGAGGCCGAAAAGGCGATCCGTGGACTGGAAGCGACACGCGACATCACTGTGGCAATCGGTGGAGAGATCGCGCTCGAGCACGTGCTCGAATTGATCGTCAAGCGCGGTCGAGCACTGGTTGGGGCGCGCAGCCTGGTGATCATGCTGCGCGAGGACCAGGAGCTCGTCGTACACGCGAGCGCCGGACACGCGACTGAGACGCGCGGCGTGCGGTTGCCGATCGCCGACTCGACCTCGGGTCAGGTTCTGTTGCGCCGTGAGGCCGAGCGGATCACCGACGTGCAGGCGCGGCTGCGGATCGCACCGAGCGCATTCGGCGTGATCGACGCCCAGACGGCGCTGCTCGTTCCGATGATCCATCGCGGCGAGGCTGTCGGCGTGCTCGCAGCATTCGATCGCGGTGTGCACGGCAGCGCCTTCGGCGAGGACGACGAACAGCTGCTGCGCACATTCGCCGCGAGTGCAGCAACAGCAGTCACGCTCGCGCAGAGCGTGCAGGCCGATCGCCTGCGCAGCTCGCTTGCGGCCGCCGACGCCGAGCGACGACGCTGGGCACGCGAGTTGCACGACGAGACGCTGCAGAGCCTCGGCGGGCTGCGCGTATTGCTCTCCTCAGCACTGCGCGTCGAGGATCTGCAGCGCAACCAGATGGCGATGCGCCAGGCAGTCGAGCAGATCGAGCACGAGATCGCCAACCTGCGCGCGATCATCACCGAGCTGCGCCCCGCTGCGCTTGACGAGCTCGGCCTTCGCACCGCGATCGAAGCGCTGCTCGACCGTCATCGCGAACAGAGCGGCTTTGAGCTCCTCGGCGAGCTGTCGCTACCGGGCCCGGCGGCCGGCGAGGAGCGTCTCGACCCTGACCTCGAGACGACCGTCTACCGCATGGTCCAAGAGGCGCTCACAAACGTCGCCAAGCACGCTCGCGCTGAGCATGTGCGTGTGATCGTAGGGGCGGTCGAGCGAGAGCTGCGGATCGAGGTGGAGGACGACGGCGTCGGCTTTGACCCTGAGCAGACTGCTGAGGGCTATGGCCTGGCGGGCATGCGCGAGCGTGCGGCATTGGCTGGCGGCGCGCTCGAGGTTCTATCGGACGCGAAGCGCACGCTGTTGAGCGCTTCGCTGCCGGTGCGGTATGCCTCGGACGACAGCGAGCGTCTTGGGTCAGGCTTTCAGCAGGCCGCGTCTTAGCGCGTAAGCGACGATCTCAGCGCGCGTCGCCAGGCCGAGCTTGCGCTGGATCCGCGCGCGGTGGCCCTCCACGGTCCGCGGCGAAAGCGTCAGCTTGGCGGCGATCTCGCTGCTCGTGTGTCCCAGCGCGAGCAGACGCAGCACCTCGACCTCGCGGACCGACAGTTCGTCCTCGGCCAGGACGCCGTGCATCTGCTTCAGCGAGAGCGCGAGACGCTGACTCAGATAACGCTCGCCGCGAGCGGCCGTACGGATCGCGTCTGCCAACTCCTCGTCGGCTCGATCCTTGAGCACGAAGCCGTGTGCACCTGCAGCCAGCGCCCGCTGGGCAAACACCGGGTTCTCCTCCATCGTCACAGCGACGATCCGCAGCCGCTGATCGCGCTCGCAAAGCCACGCGATTGTCTTGCTGCTGGCACCTTCGGCCAGGCCGATGTCCAACACCAGCACGTGTGGCCGACATCTGTCGATGTCGGCGATCATTGAGACAAAGTCCCCCACCTGCGCGATCACCCTCAGGTCGTCCTCGTCTTCGAGCAGCAATGCGAGCGCGCGCCGCATCAGTGAGTGATCGTCGGCGAGCACCACTTCGATCGGCTGGTCGTGCTCTCGCGCCAGCTTGAGGTGACGTTCCCCCATAGCCCCAAGCTATCTGTGGCGCTGTGGCGCTATACCGTGCAAACACCGCAACCGACTGCGGTAAACCACGCTGGCTTGCACGGCTTGCCACTGTGTACACGAGACCGCCTGATTGCCTGCATTCGATGACTCACCCGGCCGGAGGGCGCCTTCTGGGGAGACATACCCTCCGGCCGAGATCTTCGATTCACGCGCGATGCGCGCTCGGTGAGCCCTCGCCGGCTACCACTTGCTGCTGGCTGACGCCAACGTCGAATAGCTCAGCTTGTGCACCGTTCCGCTCGAGTTGACAATCCCGTAGTAGTTATTGGGCGCGTAGTCTGCGTAGTTGAAGTACACGACTGAGCGCACGTAGCCGAGGCTGTCACTCCAGCTGAAGAAGCTGTTCATGTTTTCAGCCTGCTGCGCTTCAGACCACTGCAGTGAGTCGCCTGTCGCTTCAAGTCCAACGCCTGTCGGCCAGCCGACCTCGGTGACGTACACCGGCTGTTTGGTGTCCGCATACGCTTCAGTGACGCGGGCCCGGTTGCCCTGAGCCGAACCTGAGCCGTGTCCGCCGTAGGGGTGAACCGTCCAGCCCAATCCCAGCGTCAACAGATGCGGGTCAGCGCTGACCAGCGCCCGACCGTAGCTGTCGCCTTCGTAACCGCCGTCATACGAAACGAGCAGCGTCGGAGGACTGGGGAGCACCGACAACGCGTTGTGAACCGCTTCGATCAGGCTTGCGTACCCCGTGCGATTGGTCGAGTCAGACCAGAAGTACGGGTTGCCCGGCTCGTTGAGGATCTCTGCAGTAGTTGCCCCGAGGTCTTCCTTGCCGGCCCAGAAGGTTCCGCCGCGACCGTAGCGCTCGAACCAGGTGAGCACTTTGCTTGCGAAGACGCTCTGGTTGATGCCGCCGATCGAGCCGCCTTCACTGAAGACAGGCATCAGGTGGACGCCGTACTTTTGCAGCAGCGCCATCTGGGAGTCCGAGTTGTAGTTACTGTAATTCGAGCGAACGTACTTGGTCGCGCCTGAGAAGTCCCGGACGGCTGATTCCCAGTCCCAGCCTCCAGCGTCGAGGCCGACGATCATCCTGCTCGCCGGTGGTTCCACTTTCGGTGATTCTTCTGTGGGAGGTTCGACTTTGGGTGATTCCTCCTTCGGTGGTTCCGTTTTCGGCGTTTCGACTTTGGGTGGTTCCGTTTTCGGCGTTTCGGTCTTGGGGGGTTCAGTCTTCGGCGCTTCGACCTTGGGGGCTTCGGTGGCGGGCGTCGTTTGCCTGCGGCCTGCCCAGGATCCGATCGAAGCACCGGACTTCATCGCGAGCACATCGACGACAGGTGTCGCCTTCGGCGGCGTGTAGTGCCTTTGCGAGCTCGCCAGCGTGAGATATTTCAAGCCGTGACCGGCGAGGTCAGACATAACGGCCACGTGGATCTGGTTGGCGCCGGACGGGAGCGACGTCACTTCGATCGATGCACGATCCGAGGAGAGTCGATCGGTGATCGATGCCGACGCCTTGCTCGCGCGGGCGCCGTGCTTCGAATGATGGTGCACAGTCGCGATTGCCGATGCCGTCGCGCTGAGACTGAGAATGAGGATCGGCAGCAGCAGGCGAACGAATCGCCAGGCTGCGGCGGGCATGTGATTTGACACTGTTATCTCCTTTGGCAGCCGGGCAATCTGCGAGAGACCCCTGGCTTTGCGACCCTGCCTCGCGACAGGTGTGCCTTTGTCTGGAGCGTGCGCTCAAGCGAGCTCCCTGATTTGGTTACTCACTCGCATCGGCCGCGTCCGAGGGCGAGCACTGAGGGACAAGCCGCACATGGCGCGCTGTTAACGCTGTTTGCGTCTGCGTAGATCTCCGCGAGCGGTCGCCGGTGGTACGTCGCCCCGCGGCGCGCCTCTGAATAGTCAGAAAGCCGACAATCGATGCCTGGGAGCCGCGCGATCAGTCAGCCGTCTGCACCGGCGGCCGGCGCGGGGCCATGCGGTGCGCCTTTAGGTAATAAATACGTGCTCCGTGCTACTCTCCTTCAGTGGAAGCGGTCGGAGATGTGGAACTCCGCACTTAGCAGCCGTAGGCGGGGTCGAGGGTCGTACGGGGCGGTGCGAACGCTACCCCCGGATGAGATCGCCGCACGTACCGCGCTGCTCGACCTGGCGCCCGATGCGATCTTCGCGCGCGATGCAGACCGGCGGATCACGTTTTGGAACCGCGGAGCTGAGGAGACCTACGGCTTTTCAGTCTCAGAAGCGCTTGGGGTGATGCCGCGTGAGTTGCTGCGCACGGAGTACCCGCTTGCACTGGAGGAGATCGAGCGGCTGATCGACGAGACTGGCAGCTGGGAGGGCGACCTGGTCCAGCACAGCAAGGACGGCCGGCGGCTCGTCGTCGAGAGCCGCTGGGCTGCGCAGCGTGACGCAAGCGGGCGCCTAGTCGGCCTGCTCGAGTTCAACCGTGACATCACGGCGCGCCTGGTTGCAGCACGCGAGCGCGAGCGCTTGGAGGCCGAGGCCGAGCGCGAGCGTCTGCAGAATCAGCTCCATCAGGCTCAGCGCTTGGAGAGCCTCGGCCAGCTCGCAGGTGGCATCGCGCACGATTTCAACAACCTCCTGACGGTGATCATCAACTACGCCGATTTCGTCGCCGCCGACATCGCTGCCGCGCAGAAGCGCGACGGTGAATCGGTGTGGCGAAGCTCGTGCGAGGACATCGAGCAGATCCGCCTGGCTGGCGAGCGGGCGTCGCACCTGACCCACCAGCTGCTCGCCTTCGCCCGGCGCGAGGTGGTCCAGCCTGAGGTGGTCGATGTCAACAGCGTCGTGCGCGATATCGAGCAGCTGCTACGACGGACGCTCGGCGAGCACGTCGAGCTTCACAGCTCGCTCGCCGCCGACCTGCAACCTGTGTTGATCGATCCCGGCCAGCTCGAGCAGATCCTCGTCAACCTCGCCGTCAATGCCAGAGATGCGATGCCCGACGGTGGGACCTTGCAGATCGACACCGCCAACGTCGATCTAGATGAGGAGTACGCCACCTCGAGGCCCGAGCTCTCACCAGGGCAGCACGTTCGCCTGCGGGTCAGCGACACCGGCGTGGGCATGTCGGCAGAGACGATTCGGCGGGCCTTCGACCCCTTCTTCACGACCAAGCCGTCGGGCGAAGGCACAGGGCTTGGACTGGCGACCGTGTACGGCATCATCCAGCAGGCTGGCGGGCGCTCGCAGATCTACTCCGAGGTAGGCGTCGGCACCACGATCACCGTCCTCTTGCCGCCGACGACCCAGTCGGCGGCTGCGGCTGCGACATCTCAGGAGCGCTCGCCGAGCCGCAGCTGCGAAGAGACGATCCTGCTGGTCGAGGACGAGGAGGTGCTGCGCGATGTCACCCGACGGATCTTGTCCGGGGCCGGATACATCGTGATCGTCGCTACCGACGGTCTCGACGCGCTCGACGTCGCCGCGGCCCATCCGGGCCACATCGACGTGTTGCTGAGCGACGTCGTCATGCCGCAGCTGAACGGCCCGCAGCTCGCTGAGCGCTTGCTCGTGGAGCGCCCGTCGACCCGCGTGTTGCTGATGTCCGGCTTCGCCGAGCCGATCCTCGACAAGGGCGGCCACCTCGGGGACGGCGTGACGTTGATCGAGAAGCCCTTCTCGGGGCCGGCACTGTTGTCAAAGCTCGAGCTGGTGATCGAGCGTCCTAACGGAGGTGTCTAGTGCCGGAGCTGCTGATAGTCGATGACGAGGATGCGCTGCGGCGCTGGGCCGAAAGGACGGTGCGCGAGAACGGATATACGTGCGATGGTGCCGCAGACGCAAGTCAAGCGCGCGAACGGCTTGCCAAGGATGAGTTTCGCCTTGCGCTGCTCGACGTGAACCTGCCAGGCGAATCGGGCATGCGCCTGTTGAGCGACATCCGCCGCGACACACCGGATGTGGCAGTCGTGATGGTTACGGGCGAGGACAGCAAGGAGCTCGCGCTGAAGGCGATCGAGCTCGGCGCGTACGGCTACCTCGTCAAGCCAGTGGGCGCAGGCGAGCTGATCATCAATGTGGCCAACGCGCTGCATCGCTGGCGCACTGAAACGCAGAACCATCGCGTGCTGCAGCGGCTGCAGAAGACGGTCGCCGCGCGCAGCGACGAGCTCGCGCAAGCGATGCAGAACCTCGAGCTCTCCGAGCAGAAGGTATGGGTCTCACAGGCCGAAACGATCTTCCGCCTCGCGCGGCTCGTCGAGTTCCGCGACGAGGAGACCGGCCAGCACGTGCATCGGATGAGCTCGTACTGCGAGCTGCTCGCGCGTGCCCTGGGCCTGCCGAGCGAAGACTGCGAGCGCTTGCGGTTGGCGAGCCAGCTGCACGACGTCGGCAAGGTGGCCGTCCCCGACGAGGTGCTGCTCAAGCCGGGGAAGCTGACGCCGGACGAGTTCGAGATCGTCAAGGGACACGCGGAGACGGGGTACAAGATGCTCGCAGGCTCGACCTCTGAGCTCGTCCAACTGGGTGGCACGATCGCCTACACCCATCACGAGCGCTGGGATGGCAGTGGCTACCCGCGCGAACTGGCCGGCGAGCAGATTCCATTGGAGGGACGCATCGCGGCGGTTGCAGACGTCTTCGACGCCCTGACGAGCGACCGTGTGTATCGCCCTGCGCTGCCGATCAAGTCTGCAGTGGAGATCATGCGCGACGAGCGCGGACGGCACTTCGAAGCGGGCATGCTCGACACGTTCCTGCACACGCAGTCAGAGATCGAAGAAATCCGCGCACAGTACGCCGACTGAGCACGATCGAGTCTTGGCGCGCACGTAGAACCCGATCCCAGGGCGCGGCGAACTACGGAACCCCTCGACGCTCTTCGCGCCGTTGAGTTCTCATGCCATCCACATGCACACCTGAACAGCAAGTCCAGACGCGACCGGCTCGGATGGTCGCGCTCACCAGCACGGCCCGCCCGCACACGCAGCAGGGTCCGCACGAGATGCGTCGAGCTGCGCCTCGACGTTCACACCCTCCGCTCGACGACTCCGAGGGAAAACAAGGCGGCGCTGGACACCTGATCGCTGCTATCGCCGCCCTCGACGAGCTCCCTGCGCTCGAGGAGTCACGCCGGCGACTTCTCAGTGCGCTTGCCGAGCGCCGGCTGATCATCGCCGATGTGGTTGCTGCGATCGAGTCGGATGTAGCGCTGAGCATCGCTGTGCTGCGTGCGGTGAACGTCGGCAAGAGCGCCCGTAAGCGCGTTGGCACCGTGCTGGGCGCTGTCGAGCAGCTGGGGCCAGAACGGATCGAGCAGCTCGCGAGCAGGGCTCCTACATTTGGCTTCTTCGAGTGCAGTGGTTTGTGGGGGTACGCGCCCGAGCAGTTCCGGCTGCACGCGCTCGCAACGCAGCGCACCGCAGACAAGCTCGCCAGACATCTGGGCTATGGAAAACGTGACCGACTGGCCGTAGCAGCCCTGTTGCACGACGTCGGCCGGCTTGTTCTGCTTCGCGCCTACCCAGGCTATTCAACGCTGATAGCAGAGGGGTCATCTACGCCGCAGATGCGCCTTCGCCATGAGCGTCAAATGCTGGGGTTCGACCACGCCGTGATCGGAGGCATGCTGATCAGGAGGTGGGGTCTGCCGTCGTCGCTGGCCGTTGCGGTCGAGCGCCACCACGATCCGCAGGCAAGCATCGAGGGCGCAATGCTCGGGCTCGCCGACATGCTCGCCCACTACGAGCGTGGCGAGGTCGTCAACCCGCGCGAGCTGCTCGTGAGCGCCGAGCGCGTTGGCTTCGGAGCCGACGAAATGCGTCAGCTTCTGTTCGACCAGCCGAGCATGACGAAGAGGCGATCCCTGTCGGCGCAGCCCTGCCCGCTCTCAGCGAAGGAGCTGCGGGTGCTCGAGCTGCTCGCCGGTGGCCTCGTCTACAAGGAGATTGCAGAGGCGCTTTGCCTCTCGGTCAGCACGATCCGCTCGCATCTCCACGGGATCTGCTGCAAGCTCGCCGTGACCGATCGCGCACAGGCTGTGATCGTCGCGACGAAGCACGGATGGCTCGAAGAAGCGTAATTCCGACATCCGGTATTGCGGCTTTCTACGCTTTCTCGTCCAACGACAGCATTCGATCCTGTGACCATGCACCTCGAACGGATTCGGGCGCAAGGCGGAACCGACAGCGACCACTCGCGGGCTCAGCGTCGACGCAGACGCACCACGGCGCTGGCAGGAACGATCCTGCTGCTGGGGATCTTCGTCTCCCTCGCCGGTGGCGTTTGGTGGCGCGCGAGCGTGCGCAAGGAGGACAGGCGCTCATTTCAGGCAACCGCTGCAGACGTCACGGCGACGCTCGGCACGATGCTACGGCGCGAGGTCGACTTCGTCTCTTCGTTGGGCGCGACGATGACGATGCAGCCTGGGATCAGCCCAACCCGCTTTCGTCAGTGGTTCACCGAGCTCGATGGGCGCCGGCGCCAGGTCGGCAGCATCGGCACGAGCGTGATCACTCGCGTTCCCACGTCGAAGCTGGGCAGCTTCGAGCGACGGCGCGACCACGATCCTGCATTCCGTGAGTTCGTGCGAGGCACGTCCGCGCCCCTTCACACTGCTCGACGCTCGATCTGCCTGCTTTCGGCGGGAATCTCGCTGACTGACGAGCTGAGCCCGACGCTGGCACGCGAGCTCCAGGGTGACTGGTGCGACGCCTCCTCGTGGATCGGCATCTCGCAGGCATCGCTGCTCCATACTCAGACCGACACTGGGCAGATGCTTGTCGTACCCACAACGACGCAAGGCTTCGAGACGATGTTCTTCCAGCTTGCGTTCTATCGCCAGGGTGCAAGCCTGGCGAACGTCGCAAGCCGTCGCGCGGCGCTCGCCGGCTGGGTATCGAGCTCATTTGACATACCGGCCCTGATTCGCGCGGCCATCGGCGATCACGATCGGCTGGGAGTCGCGCTGTATCACGCCAACCCGCATGCGCCCGCCGAACTGATCGGCCGTGTCGGGCGGATCACGGACCTCACTGCTTTCAGGCGCTACAAGAGCCTGCGGATCGATGGCCAGTGGGCGGTCTTCGTGTCGCAGAGCAAGAAGGCAATTGGCGGGCTCTCACCCGAGCTGCAGGGCACGCTGGTTCTGCTCGTCGGCACAAGCGTGAGCCTGCTGCTGTCGGCCTTGATGTTCGTGCTCGGACGCTCGCGCGAGCGTGCGCTCGGCATCGTGCGGCAGAAGACGCGCGAGCTGCGCCACCAGGCGCTGCACGACGCGCTGACTGGACTGCCCAACCGGGTGCTCGCACTCGATCGCGCGGAGCAGATGCTCGCGCGCGCACGACGCACCCGACTGCCAATGGCCGCGCTGTACATCGACCTCGATGGTTTCAAGCACGTCAACGACACATTCGGTCACGCCGTCGGGGACGAGCTGCTGCGCATGGTCGCCACAAGGCTGATGACGGTTGTGCGCGGCGGAGACACTGCCGCTCGCCTCAGCGGCGACGAGTTCGTCGTACTGCTCGAGGGGGCTGCGATGGATGCCGGCCCCGAGGTCGTCGCCTCCAGACTGCTTGAGCTGCTGCGTCGACCGTATGAGATCGAAGCCACACACGGTCGTCGCCTCAATGTCAGCGCAAGCGTCGGCATCGCCCTGGCTGACAGCGGCACAGCCGATGAGCTGCTGCGCAACGCTGACCTCGCCTTGTACCAATCCAAGGACGACGGCCGTGACCGATGCACGCTGTTCGACGCGAAGATGCAGACCGCTGCCTGCGACCGCCTGACGCTGGAAATGGATCTTGCCGACGCGCTCGCACGCGACCAGCTGTTCCTCGAATACCAACCGATCCTCAACCTTCGCTCAGAGCAGATCGTTGACGTCGAGGCGCTGATCCGCTGGCGCCACCCTGAGCGTGGGATCATCGCCCCCGGCGAGTTCATCCCGCTCGCCGAGGAAAGCGGGCAGATCATCCCGATCGGCAGATGGGCGCTGCACGAGGCCTGCCGGCAGGCGTCTGCGTGGGCGAGCGAGGGACACGAACTGGGGGTTGCCGTCAACGTTTCGGCACGGCAGCTCGATGCCGACGAGCTGATTGACGACGTCTACCGCGCGCTCGTGCACAGCGGGCTCGCCCCTGGTGCGTTGACGCTGGAGATCACAGAGACTGCGCTGATGCGCGATGCCGAGGCCGCTGTTCAGCGCCTTGTCCGCCTCAAGCAGCTGGGGATCCGCATCGCAATCGACGACTTCGGCACTGGCTACAGCTCACTTGCCTACCTGCGCCAGTTCCCAGCAGACTCGTTGAAGATCGACCGGACATTTGTCGCGGGCGTCGCCAAGAACAGGGAGTCGGCAGCACTGATCGACACGCTCGTGCAGCTCGCCCGGTCGCTGAAGATCAAGATCCTCGCCGAGGGAATCGAGGACTCTGAGCAGCTACGCGCGCTGCAGGATGCAGGCTGCGACCTCGGCCAGGGCTTCCTTTTCTCACGCCCGCTGCCGGCGGAAGCTGTGACGGGGCTGCTCGAGGACCACTTGTCGGTACTCGTCGCATAGTCGGCAGGCCGCTGGGTGCGGAGGACCAGGCTGCAATTACGTAGTTTCCCGCAACACGTCGCTGTCGTAACCGGTACCTTCAGGCGATGGCCGGTGAGCAGTCGCGGCATCCCGGTGAGCCCTCTCAGGAGGACGATGCGCCGGCGACGATTCGCCTCGTCCTCGCCGATGATCACGCGGTCGTGCGCAGCGGCCTGCGAATGTTGCTCGATAGCGAGCCGGACTTCGAGGTTGTCGCAGAGGCGAGCGATGTCGAAAGCGCCAAGCGCTATGTGCGCGGGCACCATCCTCGCGTGCTCGTGCTCGACCTGAACATGCCAGGCGGCTCGAGCCTCGAGGCGATCCCTGTGATTCGTGAGGAGTCGCCGGAGACCAACATCGTCGTGCTTACGATGCAGCAGGAGCCTGCCTTCGCTCGTCAGGCATTGAGCGCAGGTGCACTCGGCTACGTGCTCAAGGAGGCGGCCGACGACGAGCTGGTGGAAGCCGTCCGCAACGCTGCAGTGGGTGAGAGCTACCTCAACCCGAAACTCGGCGCCCGCATGGCCTCAGAGCCGCCGCCTGGGCCGCCCGACGACCTCTCAGTGCGCGAGGTCGACGTGCTGCGCTTGATCGCACTCGGCCATACCAACGCCGAGATCGGTGAGCGGCTCTACCTCTCCGTGCGCACCGTCGAGACGCATCGCTCGCACATTCAGCAGAAGCTGAGGCTCTCCTCGCGCGCTGAGCTCGTGGGCTATGCGCTCAAGCGCGGACTGGTCAGCTCTGACTCGGGCCCGAGCTGAGTCGCGCCGTGCGCGTCCGCGGTGCGGGCGCCTGTCTCACCACTGCTCGTTCTCGAAGCTCGGGCGCTGCACACCGCGCGGCAAGATCTGCTCGTCCTCGAGCTTGTCCAAGTGGGCAGCGAGCGTCGCTGTCGCTGCCGGACGCAGCTCCTCAGGCACCTCAGGCCAGACGGCGGCGAGCAGGTCTTGGATCGTGCGTAACCCCTCGTTGAGCGCGAGGATCAAGCGATTTTCGCGATCGATGCGATGCGCGATGTATTCCTCGAGCTTCTCCCGCGCCTGCCACACGATCTCGCCGTGGCCAGGGCAGAGCACGTTGAAGTCTTCGCGCAGACGCAGGCCTGTCAGCGCCAGCAGATAGCCCGACATCGCGCCTTGGTGCGGCGTGATCAGCACACTGCCATCGCCGAGCACTGCGTCGCCTGTGAAGCAAGCGCCGTTGGCGATGAACGCGTAATGGTCAGGCGCATGTCCAGGCGTGAAGAACGCTTGAAAAGGTCCTACGTGCATGCCATCTGCGAGCGTGATGTCGGCACGACCCCTGGCTGCCGCGAGCGGCGCTGGGTGCACTTCGAGCAACGTCTCGACAGCTTCAGAGTGATCGCTGTGGTCGTGCGTCAAGACCACTCCGCCGAGTCCTCCACGTGCCTCGATTGCCGCCAGCAGACGCCGCATGTGCTCGTCGATCAGCGGTCCTGGGTCGACGACCCACGTGGGACGGCGACCGACGACCCACGTGTTCGTCCCTGTAAGCGTCAAGGGGCTTGGGTTGGAGGCTCGCAGCCGCAGGATGTCGTAATCAGCCAAAAGCCCAGCATCCGTGCGTGCGGCGCCCTCCGTCCGAGACTCTCCGAGCTCGGAATCCGGCGGAATCGAACCGTTCACAGGCGCGACGTTAGCTGAGAAGCCAAGAGCTTGAACTCCCGACATACCTGCGTACCTCAACGCAGAGCTAGGCAACGCTGCTGGATGAGCGGCGCTTGCCCGCTGAGGCTCCTTGTCTGGGGGCTTTGCGCCGGGGAGTGGCACTCCCGGCCGGTGGCCGCCCCCGCTTATCGCCGCGGCGACCATTGCGAGGCTTCTCATGGCGAGTCGATCCGTCGCGCCCTGCCTGTGCTTGACGCCCGCCCGAGCCGCCGCCTGGGAGACCGCCGAGCTGCAGCTCGCGCTGCAGCCCGAGAGCGCCCACCATCCCAGTCAGCTCGCGTACCTGCTCGTGCGTGACGAGCGTCAGTCCGACGCCGCTTGCGCCGGCTCGCGCTGTCCGGCCGATCCGGTGCACGTAGTCCTCGCGCGTCGCTGGAATGTCGTAGTTGATCACGTGTGTGATTCCCGCCACGTCGATCCCCCGCGCAGCTACGTCGGTGGCGACGAGCGTGTCGATCGTGCCCGCCTCGAAGCTCGCCAACGCCCGCTCGCGCTGACCCTGAGACTTGTCGCCGTGCATCGCGACCGCCCGCACATTCGTCTTGGCCAGACGCTTGACGAGTCGGTCTGCGCCGCGCTTGGTGCGCACGAACACGAGCGTCAGACCCCGCTCGGCCTCGTCCAACTCGGCGATCAGACGCGTCACCTTGCCGTCGTGGGTGACCTTCACAAAGCGATGCTCCACATCACCCTTGCGCTCCTGGGAGTGGGCGTGCTCGTGGCGGCGCGGGTTGGACGTGTAGACCTTCGCAACCTTGCCGACCTCGCCCTGCAGCGTCGCCGAGAACAGCAACGTCTGGCGCTCACTCGCGCACATCTTGACGATCTTGTCGACGACCGGGCGGAAACCCATGTCGAGCATCCTGTCCGCCTCGTCGAGTACGAGCAGCTTGATCCGCGACAGCGATACGTCACGCCGCTCGATCAGGTCCATCAGCCGACCTGGCGTCGCTACGAGTATGTGCGCCTTGCCCGCCAGACGGGCCTGCCTGACAATTCCTGCACCGCCGTAGACCGCCGCGATCGAGAGTGCCCGCGCATGGGCAATGCCGCGCAGATCGTCGACGATCTGGCTGGCAAGCTCGCGCGTCGGCGCTAGCACGAGCGCCGAAGGGCGTGGGTCAGAGTCTTTGAGCCGCTCGACGAGCGGTATGCCGAAAGCGAGGGTCTTACCTGAGCCTGTAGGCGATTGCGCCAGCACGTCGTGGCCAGCGAGCACGTCAGGAATGACGAGGCTCTGCACTGCGAATGGCGTGTCGATCCCGCGCTGGGACAGCTCGCCAGCGACGACCCCGGACACGCCGAGGTCGGCGAACGTTGCATCCTTCATGTTGTGGTGCTCCTTCTGGCAGCCCTTTGGCCGCCGCTGCAGATGGAGATTCGACTGACCCCATCCGCGCATCTGAAGCGCCAACAAAGACAAAGAACCTCGCGAACGACTGCGCCGCTCGCACGAAGACCGTAGCAGCAGGCCGGACGAGCGTCTGCAATCCGACCGCCGGCCGGAGCCCACCGTCGGCCCTTCGAACTACTCCAAGTTGGCCATGACGTGCTTGACCACTGTGTAGTCCTCCAAGGAGTACACGCTCAGATCCTTGCCATACCCGGACTCCTTGAAGCCGCCGTGAGGCATCTCGGAGACGAGCGGGATGTGGTCGTTGATCCACACGCAGCCGAAGCGCAGGGCACGCGAGACGCGCAGCGCGCGGCCGACGTCGCGCGTCCAGACGGAGGAGGCGAGGCCATAGCGCGTGCTGTTCGCCCACGCGATCGCCTGCTGCTCGTCGGAGAAGCGCTGCACGGTGATCACGGGGCCGAAGATCTCGCGCTGGATCATCTCGTCGTCCTGCTCGAGCCCGGCAACGACAGTCGGCTCGAAATAGAAGCCTGGACGGTCGGGCTGCTTACCGCCAGTGACGATCTCCGCCCGATCGGGGCGGCGCTCGAGAAAGCCCTCGACACGGTCGCGCTGACGTTTGGAATTGACTGGCCCAAGCGTCGTCTCAGGCGCGAGCGTGTCGCCGATCACGAGACCTCTGGCCTGCTCTGCAAGACCTGCGACAACGTCGTCGTATACCTTCGGGCCGGCCAACACGCGTGTCGCTGCTGTGCAGTCCTGGCCGGCGTTGTAGTAGCCCGTGCCTGCGATCGTCTCGAGCGCACTCTCGAGGCTGACGTCGTCGAACACGACGACAGGGGCCTTACCGCCAAGCTCGAGGTGCACGCGCTTGAGCGTGTCAGCCGCCGTGCGCGCGAGGTGCTTGCCCGTGTCGACAGATCCAGTCAGCGCAAGCATGTCGACGTCGGGGTGGTTGATCAGCGCCTCCCCTGTCGGCTCGCCTGGTCCGGTGACGACGTTGAGCACGCCCTTGGGCAAGACGTCCGCCGTCAGCTCGGCCAGCCTGAGCGTCGTGATCGGCGTCGTCTCGGCCGGCTTCAGCACGACTGTGTTGCCGGCCGCGATCGCAGGCGCGATTTTCCAGATTGCCATCATCAGCGGGTAGTTCCACGGCGTTACCTGACCGATCACGCCAACCGCCTCGCGCCGCGTGAAAGAGGTGTAGCCCTCCATGTACTCACCAGCCGCGCGACCCTCCAACACGCGCGCGGCGCCGGCGAAGAAGCGCAGGTTGTCCGCCATCACGGGGATCTCGTCGCTCTTGACAGCCTCGATTGGCTTGCCTGCGTTGAGCGCCTCCAGCTGCGCGATCTCCTCGCCGTGCTCCTCCAGAATCGCTGCCATCGCGAGCAGCGCTCCGGAGCGCTGCTGCGGCGTCGTCTGCGACCAGCCCGCGAACGCGCGCCGGGCTGCGGCGACTGCACGGTCGACCTCCTGCGCAGAGGAGCGAGGCGCACGGGCGATCTCCTCCCCCGACGCCGGGTTGAGCACCGGTTCGGTCTCGCCCTCGGCGCCGAGGAGCTCACCATCGATGAAGTTGCTGAGGGTCTCTGCGGTGCTCGCCATCTGATGCTCTCCTCGCGTCTGTCGGGTTTCGGCTACTGCCGCTCGCGCGCTCTGCTGCGAGGCTATACGGGCGCCGCCTGCTGGCCGAGCGCCTCTGCCACCGCCGAGTGGGTGATCTCCCCAGCGCGCACGTTCAACCCTCCGCGCAGGGCGCGGCTCGCCTCCAGCGCCGCCTCCACCCCCTGCTCGGCCAGCTCGATCACGTACGGCAGCGTCGCGTTCGTCAGCGCATACGTCGAGGTGATCGGCACGGCCCCCGGCATGTTCGTGACGCAGTAGTGCGTGATCTCGTCGACCTCGTACGTCGGGTTCGAGTGCGTCGTCGGCCGTGACGTCTCGAAGCAGCCGCCTTGGTCGATCGAGACGTCGACGAGCACGGCGTGGCGCTTCATCAATTTCAGCTGCTCACGCGTGACGACGTGCGGCGCACGGCCGCCGTGCACGAGCACAGCGCCGATCACGAGGTCAGCGAGCGGCAGCATCTGCTCGATCGCAAGCGCCGAGGAGTACACCGTCGAAGCACGCCCGCCGAAAGCGACTTCGAGCTCGCGCAAGCGGTCGATCGAGCGGTCGAACACGAATACGTCTGCCTCCATCCCGATCGCGATGAAGGCAGCGTTCATGCCGACGACGCCGCCGCCGATCACGAGCACTGTCGCTGCTGCGACACCGGGCACGCCGCCGAGCAAGATGCCACGGCCACCGAGCGGCTTCTCGAGCATGAACGCGCCAGCCTGCGTGGCGATCTTGCCGGCTACCTCGCTCATCGGTGCCAGCAGCGGCAAGCGCCCGGCGTCGTCTTCGACGGTCTCATAGGCGATGCACGTCGCGCCAGACCGCTGCAGACCACGCGCCAGCTCCGGCTCGGCAGCCAAGTGCAAGTAGGTGAACAGCGTCTGCCCCGCGCGCAGCATCTCGACCTCGCTGGACTGCGGCTCCTTCACCTTCAGCACGAGCTCTGCGTCGGCGAACACGGTCTGGGCATCGGGCACGATCTGCGCGCCCTGCGCTTGAAACTGCTCGTCGCCCATCGCGCTGCCCTCGCCGGCGCCTGCCTGCACGAGCACTTCATGCCCCCGCGATGCCAGCTCACGTACTCCAGCCGGCGTGATCGCGACGCGGTACTCGTCCTGCTTGATCTCGCTCGGGACCCCGATCTTCATCGTGCCAACTCCCTTCCACGCAGTGCCAACCAGAACTCAATCCGATCACGGGCGTTGGAGAAGTCCCGGCCCGTCAGCTGCTCGACGCGGCGCACGCGGTAGCGCAGCGTGTGGCGGTGGCAGTACAGCGCGCCAGCTGCCTTCTCCCAGTGGCCGTTGTGTTCGATGAACACGTCGAGCGATCGCAGCAGCTCCTCGCCATAGTCGCCCTCGTCCTGCTCGACTGGCCCAAGCACGCCGCGGCAGTACGACAGCAGCGCATCGTCGTCCTGCAGCGAGAGCAGCAGCTGAAACGCGCCGAGATCGCGGTAGGAGGCGACCTCGGGAGCGCTTCCATTCTGCAACCGCACTGCCTCGAGCGCGCAGCGCGCCTCGTGGAAGCTCAGCCGCAGCGAGTGGGCCGCGCCGACGCGGCTCGCGGCCGCGCGCACGTCGCCAAAGCGCGCGCTCAACTCACCGCGCAGCTTGCGCGTGAGCTTGATCGGTTCGACACCTTGCCCCTCGATCACGGCACAGAGCAGGCCGCCGCGAAGTGCCACGAGGCTGTGCCTGCGCTCGCGCTCGAGCGCCCGTTCCAGCGGCGCAGCCGCGGCACTCGGATCATCGAGCGCGAATGCCAGCACAGCAATCTGCTCGCCGATTCCGAACGGCCGCAGCCGAGCCTGCACCTCATCTGGATACAGGTGCCCGGTCAGCGCCTCAGCGAGCACGTCGCCGGCCATGTTGCGCTGCAGCATCTCGTATCGCTCGTTGACGAGCTGGGCGAACGCGCGCTCAGTGATCGCGATGAACGGCAGCTCGTAAGGCACCTCGAACAGCGGGAAGGAGCGCTTGCGCGCTGTCGTGACGAGCGCCGCCGGCAGCCGCTTGTGCTTGAAGCCAGTGCCGAAGCCGAGGCCGGCGATGCGATGGTCGGCGAGCCTGTCGATCAGCTCACGCTGGCTCTTTGGACCGTTCAGCTGGATCCCAGTCGTCAGCAGCAGCTCTCCGCCGCGCAGCCAAGGCGTCGGGTCCTCGAGCTCGGTGCTGTGCACCCAGCGCACGTGCGCGTGCGCCGTGTCGTGGCCGCTCGCCAGCTCGAGCCCGAGCTCGGCGATCAGGCTCTCGACAGTGAGCTCCACCGCTCCATCCGCTCCGATGCCTCGCTCAGCACTGCACGCAGGATCGCCCCGATCTCCTCGAACTGCTCCTTACCGGCGATCAGTGGCGGTGAGAGCTGCACGATCGGGTCGCCACGGTCGTCGGTGCGACAGATCAGACCGTGCTTGTAGAGCTCGCCCGAGAGGAAGCCACGGAGCAGCTCCTCAGACTCTTCGGCGTTGAACGTCGCCTTCGTCTCCTGATCCTTGACGAGCTCGATCGCCTGGAAGTAGCCGGCACCGCGCACGTCGCCCACGATCGGCAGGTCGCGCAGGCCGTCGAGCGTCGCGCGCAGCTCACCTTCGTGCTCGCGCACGTGGCCGCACAGATCCTCGCGCTCGATCACATCGATGTTGGCCATCGCGACAGCGCAGGCCATCGGGTGACCACCGAACGTGAAGCCGTGGTTGAAGATCTGCTTGCCTTGCAGGAACGGCTCAGCGATGTGATCGCCGGCAATCACCGCGCCGAGCGCAGCGTAAGCGGAGGTGATCCCCTTTGCTGTCGTGATCATGTCTGGCTGGTAGTCGAAGCGTTCACAGCCGAACATGTGCCCGATCCGCCCCCACGAGCAGATCACCTCGTCGGAGATCAACAGCACGCCGTGGCGATCGCAGATCTCGCGCACGCGCTGGAAGTAGCCGTCCTGCGGCACGAAGCAGCCGCCGCCGTTCTGCACTGGCTCGAGGATCACCGCTGCCACCGTCGAGGGGCCGGCGAATTCAATCGCCTGCTCGATCGCGTCGGCCGCCCACAGCTCGTCGCGGTCTTCTTGCCAGCGGTAGGAGTTCGTGTTCTCGACATGGATGCCGCCTGGCGTCAGCGGTTCGAACGGCGTGCGCAACGGCGTCAAGCCGGTCGCTGTCAGCGCGCCCATCGAGGTGCCGTGGTAGGCGAGCTTGCGCGAGATCAGCTTGTGGCGCGATGGCTCGCCGCGCGCGCCGTGGTAGGCCTTGGCGAGCTTCCAGGCCGACTCGACCGACTCAGAGCCGCCCGAAGTGAAGAACACGCGGTTGAGATTGCCTGGCGTCAGCGCCGCGATGCGCGTCGCCAGCTCGATCGAGCGCGGGTGCGCGTAGCTCCAGTTCGTGTAGAAGCCGAGCTCGTGCGCCTGTCGCGCTGCCGCCTCGCCGAGCTCGCCGCGACCGTGCCCGATGTTCACGCAGTACAGCGCGGAGAGACCATCGAGGTAGCGCTTGCCGTGCTCGTCGTAGACGTAGCAGCCCTCGCCGCGCACGATCACCGGCACATCGGCATGGGCGTATGAGCCCATCCGCGTGAAGTGCATCCACAGGTGGCGCTTGGCCTGGCGCTGCCAGTCAGTTGCGTTGGTCGGGGCTGCCATCGCACACACTCCCTAGGAAGGTTGCTCGAGCAGTGTCAGATAGACACTCAGGACAACCGTACTGCTCCTCACTCGGCTCCTCAAGTACGAACCCGGTCAAGAACGTCGCAAGCCGTTGTACAGGGCGTACAAGCCACGCCACCTGCTTTGGGACATGCGCCCATTGCCCACGACCGGCCTGCGACGTAGGTTGTCTTCAGTTCGCGCGACCAACCAGGGGAGGACGATCATGGCCACCGAAAGCGGCGCCGCACCAGGAGCTTCTCCGTCGTCTCCGCAGGCCGCCTCGGGAGTGATGGACAAGGGCCTGAAGAAGGGCGCGATCGGCTACATCTCGAACATCGTCATCGGCGTCGCCTCGACTGCCCCGGCTTACTCGCTCGCCGCCACACTCGGCTTCATCGTCGCCGTCAAAGGCGTAGGCGTGCATGCGCCAGCGGTACTGCTCGTGTCGTTCATCCCGATGCTGCTGATCGCATCGGCCTACAAATACCTGAACCGCGCCGATCCGGACGCAGGCACGACGTTCGCTTGGACCACTCGCGCGTTTGGTCCCGGTACTGGCTGGCTCAACGGCTGGGCGATCTTCCTCGCCGACGTGATCGTGATGGCTTCGCTCGCAGACATCGCCGCGATCTACACATTCAAGCTGTTCGGCTTCACCGAACTCAGCGAATCGAAAGCCGCAGTCATCATCGCCGCCGTGCTGTGGATCGCCGTGATGACGTGGATCTGCTACCGCGGCATCGAGCTCTCCGCGCGCATCCAGCAGGTGCTGCTCGCAGCAGAGGTGACGATCCTCGGCCTGTTCGCCGTGGTCGCGCTCGTCAAGGTCTACGGCGGCAGCGCGCCGCACGGCTCGATCAAGCCCGAGTTCTCGTGGTTCAACCCCTTCGACATGCGCTTTCACGACCTCGTCGTCGCTGTGCTGCTCGGCGTGTTCATCTACTGGGGTTGGGACTCGGGCGTCGCGGTCAACGAGGAGTCGGACGATCCCGCCAACGGACCAGGCAAGGCGGCCGTGATCTCGACGATCTTGCTGGTCTTCATCTACTTGATCGTCAGCGCCGGCGCCCAGTCCTTCCACGGGATTGGCTTCCTCACGGCCGAAGCAAACCAGGAAGACGTGCTCAACGCGCTCGGCAAGCCCGTCCTCGGCGGCGTGCTCGACAAGCTGCTGATCATCGCCGTGCTCACCTCTGCGTCTGCGTCGACGCAGACGACGATCCTTCCGACCGCTCGCACCACGCTTTCGATGGCCCACTGGAAAGCCGTGACGACGCTGCTCGGGCGCGTACACAAGCGCTATCTCACGCCAACGGTCTCCACACTCGGCTTCGGCCTCCTCTCGATCGTCATCACGATCGTGCTGCTGCTGCTGTCCTCGAGCGTGCTCGAAGACGCAGTCGTCGCGATCGGCTTCCCGATCTGCTTCTACTACGGGTTCACCGGCTTCGCCTGCGCGCTCTACTACCGCAGGGAGCTGTTCAAGAGCGCACGCAACCTGCTGCTGCTCGGAATCGCGCCCGTACTCGGCGGGGTGATGCTGTTCGGCGTCGGAATCTACGCCGCGATCTATTACGGCCACGCCGAAAACGTCTCCTCCAAGCCGATCGCCGGGATCACGCTGCCGCTGTGGATGGGGATCGGCGGCATGCTCCTCGGCTTCGTGCTGATGATCGTCTCGCGCCCCTACTTCAAAGAGTTCTTCAGGCGCAAAACTGAAACAGCACCGCCCGGGATACTCGATCAGCCGCCGCTGGAGGAGCTGCCGGCGCAGGTCGGCTTCTAGACGAGAGCGCCTAAGAGGATGGGGTCGAGCCCTCCGGCTCGACCTGGAGCTCCTTCACGCCGTGCGGTGAACCGAGCTCGGCGAGACGATCGAGGTACGGCTGCGGCGGGAACGCCTCTGGTCCGAGCACGCCGGTCCCCTTCCAGACGCCCTCGTCGAGCAGCTCGAGCGCGACGACTGGGTTGACGGCCGTCTGCCAGACGACCGCCTGGCTGCCGTATTCGCGCATCGTGTGCTCGTTGTCGACGACGTGGTAGAGGTACGTAGAGCGCGGCTTGCCATCGGTCCCAGCACCACGGACCCAGGTCCCGGCGCATGTGCGCCCAGTCATCCGCTCGCCGAGCGTCGCTGGATCGGGCAGCGCGGCGGCAACGACGTCGCGCGGCGCGACCATCGCGTCGCGCACGCGCACCGGCTCAGTCGAATCGAGGCCGAGCTTGTTCAGCGTGCGCAGCACGTCGATGAACTCTGCGCCGAGCCCGTACTTGAACGTCACCCGCTCGCACTGCACCCAACGCGGGATCAGCACGACCTCCTCGTGCTCGACGTTGACGCACTCGACCTTGCCGATGCCCTCAGGGAACTCGAACACCTCAGGCTCGGAGAAGGGCGCCGTCGTGTAGAAGCCGCGCTCGCGCTCCCAGATCAGCGGCGGGTTGAGGCACTCCTCGATCGTCGTCCAGATCGAGAACGTCGGCGCGAAGTCATAGCCCTCGACGACGAGGTCCGCCCCGTCGCGCACGCCGACTTCGTCGATGCTCGTGAACAGCTCGTCCGCTGCATAGCGCGCGAACACATCGGACAGGCCGGGCTCGACGCCGATCCCGACGAGCGCGAGCACGCCGTCGCGCTCCCACGCCTCGTGGCTGGCCAGCTGCGTCTCGCCGAGCAGCTTGCCTGGCAGCTCATATGGGCGCTCGGAGTGTCGCTTGGAGAGCGTCATCGCCATGTCGAGATACGTGACCTTCGTGGCGAACGCAGCGGCGAAGATCGGCTCGTTGAAGCGCGGATCGCAGGCATTGAGCACGGCATCTGGTTTGACCCGCTCGATCAGCGCTACCAGCTGCTCCTCGCTGGAGGCATCGACGCGCTCGGCCGAGAAGCGGCCTGGATCGCCGAGCCCGGCGACAACTGCCTTGACGCGCTCGGGCGAGACGTCGGCCAGCACGACGCGCTCGAAGGCGGGCCGGCGCTGCGCGATCGCGGCGAACGCGGCGCCGACGCCCCCTGCGCCGACAACGAGAATCTTCATTACGCGCAGTCTGACGCATATCGATCAGTCCGACTGGCACATCGACGAATCGCCCTTACGCCGTTACGTCCCAAGCGATGAAACGAGCGCTCGGACTGACTTGTCGGGCAGGCGGCTCACGTATGCTGCGCCGATCCCTGCTGTCGCGAACACGAGCAGACGATGAGCACCGGGGTCCCCGCCCCCTCGCACACGCCGGCTGAAGCGCCCGCGCGTCCGCTCGCCGAACCGTCTCCCGACAGCGGCGACGGGCACGGCGCAGACTCCGGCGCACTGCTCGCGTCCGGCGGACGCTGGGCGTCCTCGCCGCAGCTCGAGCGCAACGAGATCCTCTGGGCGATCCTCGCCGGCGTCGCGCTGGCTGTGCTCGTCACATGGCCGCTCGTGCTGCACATGCCGAGCCGCATCTCGCCGGACCTCGGCGATCCCGTGCGCACAGCCTGGCAAGTCGCGTGGGTCGGCCACGCGATGCTGCACGACCCGCTGCATCTGTTCAACTCGAACGCGTTCTACCCACACCCGCTGAGCCTCGCGTTCTCGGACTCGCTGCTCGGCTATGGCCCGGCGGCGTTCTTCGGCTCGGGCACGGTTGCAGCGCTCGTCCGCTACAACCTGCTCTTCCTGTTCGCCTGGTCGCTGGCGTTCGTCGGCTGCTATCTGCTCGCCCGCGAGCTCGGCCTGCGCAAGCTCGCCTCTGGCGCAGCAGCGGCTGCGTTTGCCTACGCGCCGTACCGCGTGACCGAGGCAGGACACCTGCACGTGATCTCCTCTGGCGGGATCGCGCTTGCGCTGTTCCTGCTGCTGCGCGGCTACAGGCGCTCCTCGCGGGGGCTCGTGATCGCCGGCTGGCTCGTCTCGGCGTGGCAGATCTCGCTCGGCTTCACGCTTGGGCTGCAGTTCGCCTACCTGATGGCTGTGCTCGCCGTGCTCGCAGCGATCTACTGGCTGCGCGCAGGGCGCCCCTCGCTGCCGCGGGACCTGATCGCGATCACGGTGCTGGGGATCCTCGTGGTCGGGGCGGTGACCGTTTACGAGGCCCGGCCGTACCTGAAGATCTCGCACGACTACCCAACCGCGAAGCGCACGCTCAGAGAAGTCAAAACGTACTCAGCTGGGCCCGCCGCTTGGCTGTCGGCCTCATCTGAGAACCGCGTGTGGGGCGGCCTGACCGCTGGCATGCGCGAACACGTGCACTCGAAGAACGAGCAGGTGCTGTTCCCAGGCGGATTCATCTTCCTGCTCGGGCTGATCGGCCTCGCTGCGCCGTTCTATACGCGCCGATTGCGCATCGGCCTCGCGACGGGCTTCGTCGTCTGCGCCGTGCTCGCGGTAGGGCTCGGGCTGACCGGCTACGGCTACCCGTACAGGCTGCTGTTCAACTACGCCCCAGGCTGGGACGGCGTGCGCGTGCCGGGGCGCGTGTTCACGCTCGCCACGCTGTTCTTGGCGCTGCTCGCAGGCGCAGGCGCGCAGTTGCTCGCAGGCCGGCTCGGCGGGCTCTTCTCGCGCCACGGCGGCGGACTCGCGAAGCGGATCTCGCTGGGCGCCGCCACTGCAGCGGTCGGTGTCGTGATCGTGGCCGGCATCGTCGGCGAAGGCGCAGGCCACATGGCCCACCCGCTCGTCCCCCAGCCGGCCCGCGCCGAAATCGGCCTGCCAGGACCACGCCTGGATCTGCCAACGGACGGCGCCAACGATCGCATCTGGCAGTACTTCTCGACCGACGGCTTCTACAAGATCCCGATCGGCAACTCGACGTTCGACATCCCGGCGGTGGACGACTTGCGCGGCGGGATCCACAAGTTCCCTGACAAGGCGAGCGTCGAGAAGCTCCGTTACTACGGGATCAAGACCGTCGTGCTCCACCTCTCCCCGATCAAAGAACTGCCACCGGTCCACGGCTACGCGCAGGCCGAGCCGCCACGCCCGGCTGAAAACGCCGCCAAACCGATCGCTGGCCTAGACATCACGCGCAAACGTGTGGGCGACTTGGTGATCTACGAGATCGGCCCCGGGCCGGCAGCACTGCACGGCACAGACTGATGCGCGCGTGGCTTTCGAGCAAGCGCGTCGCGCTGATCGCGATCCTCCTCGTCGGGCTCGCCTACGCGACGTTGATCCAGAGCTTCTCCTGGAACCAGACCTCGCACTTCGACTTGATCCGCTCGCTCAACGTCGAACAGACGAACATCGACCAGTACCAGGACAACACGGGCGACAAGGTCTTCTACAAGGGCCACTGGTACTCAGCGCGCGCACCTGGGCTCGCGCTCTTCTCGATGCCCTTCTACGACGTGCTGCATGGGCTCGACGCCGAAAAATGGGCGCGCAGCTCTGAAGCGCAGCACGGCGAAGACGAGATGATCTGGCTCGTCGGGCTGTGGGGCAACGTGCTGCCAGGTCTGTTGCTGCTGCTGCTCGTCTGGCGCGTGGCTGACCGCTTCGAGCCCGGCTACGGCGCCGCGTCGGCAGTGGCGCTCGGCCTGGGCACGATGGTGCTGCCGCTCTCGACGCTGCTGTTCAGCCACGTCTTCACTGCCTTCCTCGGCTTCGCCGCGTTCGCGCTGATGCTGCGCGAGCGCGACGGGCCGCCGGCGCCATCGCTGCTGGCAATCGCCGGCCTCGCGATGGGCTACGCGACGGGTTCTGAGTACCCGCTGTTCTTCGTCGCAGCCGTACTCGGCCTGTACCTGCTCTCCCGCCGCGACGCGCTGAACGTGCGCGGCGTGCTCACGCGCGCCGGCGCCTACATCGGCGGCGGCATCGTCGGCATCGTGCCGCTGCTGCTCTACAACCACTACGCATTTCACTCGTGGACGCACCTCGCCTACTCCGACGTGCCGCGCCAGCAGAAAGGCTTTTTCGGCATCGGCGCACCGAGCCTGAAGGTGCTCGCGACGCTGCTGTTCGACTCGCGCGGCCTGCTGACGATCTCCCCCGTGCTGATCATGGGCGCGATCGGCGGCGTGCTGCTCTATCGCCGCGGCAAGCGCGCTGAGGCGCTGACGATCGCTGGCGTGTGCCTCTGCTACGTGGGCTACAACTCGGGCTACTACCTGCCGTTCGGCGGCGGCTTCATGGGACCGCGCTTCCTGACGACGATGCTGCCGTTCCTCGCCGTACCGCTCGGGATTGCGTTCAAGCGCTTCCCAGGACCGACGATCGCGCTCGCTGCCGTCTCGATCACGACGACGGTGATCGCCACGATCACGCACCCGCTCGTCGGCTACGAGAACGAGACCGTCGTCTGGACGCGCTTCCTCAGCCAAGGCTTCTTTCAGCCGACGATTGCCAGCGCCTTCGGCGCAGGCCGCGGCTGGGGCGGCATCTGGCCGTTCCTGCTCGCCGCCGGCGCAGGCATGGTGCTCGCAACTCTTGCCACGGCACGGATGCGGCTGACGCTGCGCTCACTTGGCGCTGGAGCGCTCGCGCTGCTCGCCTGGGGGCTGTTTGCCGCGATCGCCCCGACGAAGCTCGGGATCGACCATCAGGGACTGCTCAGCATCGTCGGCGCAGGCGACAACACGGCGCTCAACCTGAAGCTCCACGATGGCAGCCGCTACCCGCTCGACAAGCTCGTCGTGATCGCCGGCATCGCTGGGCTGCTCGCGCTCGCAGCTGCGCGGCTGCTGCGCAACGACCCATCGCCTCCCACCGAATCAGCGGCGCGGGATGGCACCGGCACGTCTACGAGACGGACACCGGCGGGGACGTCAGG
>FTBE01000128.1_pt1 | contig 46917 bp, 42 predicted proteins | sample 1639291 | NCBI WGS metagenome assembly FTBE01 (sample SAMEA3914864, study PRJEB12502) | metagenome | biome: forest; material: soil | place: USA | collected 2012-03-12 | depth 0.3 m | reverse complement strand
CGAGGACCACTTCCGCGTCGCCAACGAAGTCAAGGAGATCCTGCAGCGCTACAAGGAGCTGCAGGACATCATCGCGATCCTCGGCATCGACGAGCTCTCTGACGAGGACAAGCTCGTCGTGCAGCGCGCGCGCAAGATCGAGCGCTTCCTCTCACAGCCGTTCTTCGTCGCCGAACAGTTCACCGGCACCCCTGGCGCTTACGTGCCGATCGCCGAGACGATCCGCGGCTTCGAAGAGATTATCCAGGGCAAGCACGACGATGTGCCTGAGTCTGCGTTCTTCCTCAAGGGCACGATCGAGCAGGTCGTCGAGGCGGCCAAGACCAAATAAATGGCGCGCACCAAGTTCCCAGTCGAAGTGCTGACGCCCGAGGGCGAGGTGTTCAGCGAGGAGATCGAGATGCTCTCCACGCGCACCGCCGTCGGCTCGATCGGCGTGCTCGCCAACCATGAGCCAGTGCTCGCGATGCTCGAACCGACTGAGCTTCGCCTGTATCGCTCAGATGATGACATCGTGCGCTTCGCGCAGGCCGAGGGCTACCTGCAGTTCGCTGAGAACCGCGCGCTCGTGCTCGTCGAGGAGGCGATCGCGCCAGACGCGCTCGACCGCCAGACGTATGAGACGCGGCTGAAAGAAGCCCAGCAGGCAGCCGCCGAGGCTGAGGATGGCACTGAGCGCCAGGCACGCGCGCAGCGCGACATTCGTCGTTACGAAGCCTTCCTCGCCGTCGGGCAGTAGTCGTCGGCAGCCGTCGGCTACGCTGCCCGCATGGCGAGCCCAGATCCTGCGGCAGCGCACTTCGCCAGCAAGCGGCCCGGCTGGTTCACGGCGCACGTCTTCAACCCGTTCGTCAACCTGCTCATGCGCTCAGGCATCAGCCTGCTCGGCTCACGGATCCTCGAGGTGCGCGGGCGCTCCAGTGGCGAGCCGCGGCGCACGCCCGTCAACCTGCTCATCGTCGACGGGACTCGCTATCTCGTAGCTCCGCGCGGTGAGACGCAATGGGTGCGCAATCTGCGCGCCGCAGGCGAGGGGAAGCTGCTGCTCGGCCGTCGCGCTGAGCCGTTCAGCGCCGTCGAGCTGACCGACGTGGACGTCAAGGCACCGATCCTGCGCGCCTACCTGAAGCGCTGGAAGGCCGAGGTTGGGGTGTTCTTCGACGGCGTCGGGCCAGACTCGCCCGAGCCCGAGTTGCTGGCGGCGGCGGCGAAGCACCCAGTTTTCAGGCTCAATGCCTGAGTGCCACCGGCCCTTGGGCTCTGGCAGCGCCTCGCCCCGCTAGCCTTCCCCGCTCATGAGCTCAGCGCGCGCCCCAATCGGAGTGATCGGCACCGGCTACGTCGGTCTGGTCACAGCAGCCGGCTTCGCCGAGCTCGGCAGCGAAGTCTGGTGCGTCGACATCGATGCCGAGAAGATCGCGCGCCTGCGCGCAGGGGAGGTGCCGATCTACGAGCCTGGGCTGGAGGAGCTGCTGGCCAAGAATGCCGAGCGCCTGCACTTCTCGACCGACCTGGCCGATGCGCTCGCGCACGCACGCCTGCTGTTCGTCGCAGTCGGCACGCCGCCGACGTACTCAGGCGACGCAGATCTGTCGGCTGTCAATGCCGTGATCGAGGCGATGCCTGCGTCAGATGAGCACGCGCTCATAATGAAGTCGACCGTACCCTCTGGCACTGGCGTCGCTGTCAAGCGCATGTTCGACGAGCAGGACAAGGGTGGGCTCGCATACGTCTCCTGCCCTGAGTTCCTCAAGGAGGGCTCGGCGATCAAGGACTTCATGCACCCTGACCGCGTCGTCGTCGGCGATGTCGGCGATTGGGCCGGCGACGCTGTCGTCGAGCTCTACAAGCCGCTCGACGCGCCGCTCGTGCGTACCGACATCGCCAGTGCCGAGATGGTCAAGCTCGCCTCGAACGCCTTCCTCGCGACGAAGATCTCGTTCATCAACGAGATCGCCAACGTCTGCGAGGAGACCGGCGCTGACGTCGTCGAGGTCGCGCGCGGCATGGGACTCGACGATCGCATCGGCCCGAAGTTCTTGCAGGCTGGGATCGGCTTTGGCGGCAGCTGCTTTCCCAAGGACGTCGATGCGCTCAAGCAGCTCGCAGGCAACTCCGGCTACCACTTTCAGCTGCTGACGAGTGTGATCGAGGTCAACGAACTGCAGAAGCGGCGCGTGATCGGCAAGCTGCAAAAGCACCTGAGCGGGCTCGTCGGCAAGCGCATCGCGCTGTTCGGGCTCGCCTTCAAGCCGAACACCGACGACATGCGCGAGGCTTCCTCGCTCGTGCTCTCAGCGCGGTTGAACGCAGACGGCGCGATCGTCGCCGCGTACGACCCCGTCGCCGAGGAGCAGGCACGCTCGCTCGTCAGCGGCATCTCCTTCGCTGCCTCGCCGATGGAGGCCGCGCGCGACGCCGATGCGGTCGTGCTCGTAACCGAGTGGGACGAGTTCTTGGAGCTCGACTGGAAGGATGTGGCTGAGACGATGAGCGGCAATCTCGTGATCGACGGACGCAACGCCCTGGATGCCGATGCCGTACGGGCGGCAGGACTCGTCTATGAGGGTGTCGGGCGCGGAGGACAGCGCAGCATCGCCAAGAGCGGAGCGCAGGCCTGATGCAAGCTGTGATTCTCGTCGGCGGCGAGGGCACGCGGCTGCGGCCGCTGACCTCGACCGTGCCCAAGCCTGTCGTGCCGCTCGTCGACCGCCCGTTCATCTCGTTCATGCTCGAGTGGCTCAAGCAGCATGGGATCGACGACGTGATCATGTCGTGCGGCTTCCTCGCCACTAGCGTGCGCAACGTGCTCGGCGACGGCTCCGGCCTCGGCATCCGTTTGCGTTTCGTCGAGGAGCCCGACCCGCGGGGGACGGCAGGCGCGCTGAAGTACGCCGAGTCGATGCTCGACGAGCGCTTCCTGATGCTCAACGGCGACGTGCTCACCGACATCGATCTGACTGCGCAGATCGCCCAGCACGAGCAGACTGGAGCCAAGGCGACGCTCGCGCTCGTGCCCGTCGCCGACCCCAGCGCATACGGCCTCGTGCACCTGCAAGAGGACCGCTCGGTGCGCGAGTTCCTCGAGAAGCCGAGCCCCGACGCGGTGATCGAGACGAATCTGATCAGCGCCGGCGCCTACGTGCTGGAGCGCGAGATCCTCGAGCTCGTGCCGCCAGACCGCAACGTCTCGATCGAGCGCGAAGTCTGGCCGCGACTGATCGGTGGCGGCCTTTACGGCTTTCCGTCCGACAGCTACTGGCTCGACATCGGCACCCCCGAGCGTTACCTGCAGGGCACGTTCGACATCATCGAGGGCAACGTCAAGACCGCCGTCGCTGAGCGTCTCGGCTCCGATTGGCTGGCGATCGACTCTAGCGTCGAGATCGCCGGGCGCGTGATTCCGCCCGCTGTGCTCGAGCGTGGCGTGTATGTTGGCGAGGGCGCCCAGGTCGGCAGCCTCGTCGTGCTTGGCGAGGGAGTTTCGATCGGCGCCGGTGCCGCCGTCGAACGCGCTGTGATCTTGAACGGCGCCGAGATCGGCGAGGGCGCGAAGCTGCGCGACTGCATCGTCGCGGCCGGCGCGCGCATCGGCGCGCGAACGACGATCAGCGGTGGTGCAGTGCTTGGAGAGGGTGTGACCGTCGGGGCAGATAACGTGATCGCCCACGGGGCGCGTATCTTCCCGGGGGTGTCCTTGCCCGACGGCGCGATCAAGTTCTAATCCAGGAGGAAAGCAGCAGATGAGCGCAACACCAACTGCGCAGGGGCTATCGCGCGAGCAGATCGCCCGCGTTGACGCCTCCGACCAGCTCGGTGACGTGCTTGGTCTGCCTGAGCACTTGCGCGATGCGCTGTGGCGCGTCGAGTCGGCGATCATGGAGGACTTCGACACGTCCGCCGGTCTCGTCGTCGCCGGCATGGGTGGCTCTGCGATCGGCGGCGCACTCGCTCGCGCTGCGCTCTCAGATCACGCGACGCGTCCGATTTTCGTCACGCGCGCCTACGGCCTGCCACCGTGGACGACGCCCGACACGATGGTTCTCTGCGCGAGCTATTCGGGCAACACCGAGGAGACGCTTGCCTGCTACGAGTCGGCAGGCATGCTCGGCGCTCGACGGACGGTCGTAACGACCGGCGGCAAGCTGGCCGAGATGGCGCGCGCCGATGGCGTCCCCGTGATCCCGCTGCCAGGTGGCTTTCAGCCGCGCGCGGCCGTCGCCTACATGACTGTTGCTGCGCTCGAGGTGGCCGCGTTGTGCGGCGCAGGACCGCGCCTGACATCGGAGATCGACGTCGCTGCATCGCACAGCGAGCAACTCGTCGCCGAGTGGGGCCCGGACGCACCTGAGGACTCGCTCGCCAAGGAAGTTGCGCGCGGCCTGCTCGGCACGACGCCGGTGATCGCCGGTGCAGGGCTGACGACGCCGATCGCCTACCGCTGGAAGACGCAGATCAACGAGAACGCCAAGCAGCCAGCGTTCGCGCACGAGCTGCCAGAGCTCGACCACAACGAGATCGTCGGTTGGGAGGGCGCGCAGGACGTCGGGCGCTTCTCGGCCGTGTTCCTCGATGACTCCGACGCGCACCCGCGGGTGAAGGCGCGGATGGATCTGACTGAGCAGCTGATCTCGGCCAACGCGGTCGCCAGCTTCCGCTTGGAGACGAAGGGGCAGACGACGATCGAGCGCGTCATCTCACTCGTCCTGCTCGGCGATCTCGTCTCGATCTATCTCGCTGCGCTGCGCGGCGTCGATCCGGGCCCTGTGCGGCTGATCGACGAGCTCAAGGCAGCGCTCGAGCAGCGCTGAGAGCGCCGCGGCGCCGTCTGATGGCGCCATAGCGGTGTGATATTTTCGAGGTCGGTCGAGGAGCGCTGCGACGGGCAAGATCCGCCACGCTCGACCTCCCTCTGCAGCAAGGGCGCTCACCTGAGGAGCCAGGAGGCTTCGTCATGTCAGCAATGACCCCCACAGCAGTAGCTACCGACCTCGACTTCAAGGTCGCCGACCTCTCGCTTGCCGACTTCGGACGCAAGGAGATCGTGCTCGCCGAGCACGAGATGCCCGGCCTGATGTCGATCCGTGCCGAGTACGCAGACGCACAGCCACTGAAGGGCGCACGCATCACAGGATCGCTGCACATGACGATCCAGACGGCCGTGCTGATCGAGACGCTGACTGCGCTCGGCGCCGAGGTGCGTTGGTGCAGTTGCAACATCTTCTCCACGCAAGACCACGCTGCGGCGGCTGTCGCAGTCGGCCCTGAAGGGACGGTCGATGACCCGCAGGGCGTCCCTGTATATGCCTGGAAGGGCGAGACGCTCGAGGAGTACTGGTGGTGCACCGAGCAGGTGCTCAACTGGCCTGAGGGCGAGGACGGCTCGACAGGCCCGAACATGATCCTCGACGATGGCGGCGACGCGACGCTGCTCGTGCACAAGGGCACCGAGTACGAGAAGGCCGGCGCCGTACCTGACCCGGCTGGCGCAGACTCGGAGGAGCTCGGCGTGATCCTGGCGACGCTGACGCGCACGCTCAGCGAAGATCCTCAGCGCTGGACGCGGATCGGTCAGGGCATCAAAGGCGTCACCGAGGAGACGACGACTGGCGTGCACCGCCTTTACGAGATGGTCGAGTCAGGCGAGCTGCTGTTCCCAGCGATCAACGTCAACGACTCGGTGACGAAGTCGAAGTTCGACAACCTCTACGGCTGCCGCCACTCGCTGATCGACGGGATCAACCGCGCCACGGACGTGATGATCGGAGGCAAGGTCGCTGTCGTCTGCGGCTTTGGCGACGTCGGCAAGGGTTGCGCCGAATCGCTGCGCGGCCAGGGCGCGCGCGTGATCGTCACCGAGATCGACCCGATCTGCGCGCTGCAGGCCTCGATGCAGGGCTATGAGGTCAAAACGCTCGACGAAGTACTCGACACGGCTGACATCTTCATCACGACGACTGGCAACAAGGACATCATCACCGCTGGGCAGATGCAGCGGATGAAGCACCAGGCGATCGTCGGCAACATCGGCCACTTCGACAACGAGATCGACATCGCCGGCCTCGGCCGGATCGCTGGGATCGAGCGCGTCAACATCAAGCCGCAGGTCGACAAGTGGGTCTTCCCTGACGGCCACGCGATCATCATGCTCTCTGAGGGCAGGCTGCTGAACCTCGGCAACGCCACAGGCCACCCGAGCTTCGTGATGAGCAACTCGTTCTCCAACCAGACGATCGCTCAGATCGAGCTGTTCACGAAGAACGACGAGTACGAGAAGAAGGTCTACGTTCTGCCCAAGCACCTCGACGAGAAGGTCGCGCGCCTGCACCTCGACGCGCTCGGCGTGAAGCTGACGAAGCTGAGCCCCGAGCAGGCCGCGTACATCGGCGTCCCTGTCGAGGGTCCGTACAAGCCAGACCACTACAGGTACTAGTCGGCGGATGAAGGCGATGGTTCTCGCAGCCGGGCTGGGGACCCGGCTGCGCCCGCTCACATACGAGATCACGAAGCCGATGGTGCCGGTGCTCGATCGACCGGTGATGGAGCACATCCTCGACCTGATCGACAGGCACTCGTTCGATGGCGTGATCGCCAACCTGCACTACTTCCCGGAGACGATCCGCGAGTACTTCGGCGATCGCATCAGCTACAGCTTCGAGCAGGAGCTGCTTGGCACTGCCGGCGGCGTTCGAGCCTGCGCTGAGTTCTTCGGCGATGAGCCGTTCCTCGTGATCTCAGGAGATGCGCTGACCGATATCGACCTGGCCGCCTTTGCAGCGCGTCACCGCGAGGCCGGCGGAATCGCGACGCTGGCCGTCAAGCGCGTCGCAGACACGAGCGAGTATGGGGTGGTCCTCCATGATCGCGACGGCCGGATCACAGGCTTTCAGGAGAAGCCTGCGCCCGAGGAGGCGCTGTCCGATCTCGGCAACTGCGGCATCTACATGTTCGACCCGCAGATCTTCGACTACTTCCCCGACCGCCCGTTTGTCGACTGGGCCAAAGACGTCTACCCAGCACTGCTCGAGAACGACGTGCCCTTCTACATTCATGAGCTGGATGAGTATTGGAACGACGTAGGATCGCTCGCTGAGCTGCGCCAGGGCACGTTCGACGCGCTGGAGGGCAAGCTGCGCTTGGAGATGCAGGGCGAGGAGGTCTCGCCGGGGGTCACCGTCGTCGGCTCCTCGCCTCTGCGCGATGACACCGAGGTGGATGGTGCGGCTTGGATCGGGCGCGACGTGCAGATTGGCGCTGGCGTGCGCTTGATGGGGCCGATCGTGCTTGGCGACGGTGTCCAAGTTGGCGACGGCGCGCAGCTGCGCGAGAGCATCGTCTTTCCCGGCACCGAGATTGCAGCGGGCTCGATCTCGATCGGCGCGATCGCCGGACATGGCGGGATCCTGCAGAGTCTGCGCCGCTCCGCTTAGCGGGGCGCACCGCTGTAGCGCACAGCACACCGTGCTCGAGGCTCGCGCCGTGCTGGCGCTTAACACGAAAAGGCCCGCTGCAGCAGGCCCCTTCGCGGAAAGTGAGTCTATGTGACAGTTGTCATCATAGCACAACTGTCTACATGCTTCTCGTGCTGCGACTGCCGCTCAGACGGTTTCGTAGCGCTCGCGTCGCTCCTGCTCACGCTCCGACTCGGCGAGCGCCCGTACGAACAGCCAGACGAGCGCGACGCCCATCACGAGCGACTGCTCGACGGCCATGATGATCCCAGCGATCGATTGGTCGTCATGCGCTGAGATGCCCCACACACGCGCGTGGTGCACGTAGTAGGAGTACAGCGCGCTTGGCGCGAACGCGAGGCCCATGCCGAGCGCGCCGACGAACAGCTTGGTCGAACCCATGTAGGCGATCGGGCCGAGGCCGCCGAGGCGCAGGCGTGAGCGGATCGGCGAGAGCAGGTGCCACCAGTAGAGCGATCCTGCGATCAGGAACGTGATGTGCTCGAGCACGTGCACGACCGGATGGCGCAAGGCGACGTCATACGCAGCCGGGATGTGCCACAGCCAAATCACGCTGATGTAGAGGAAGACGGCGAAGAATGGGCTGGCGAAAGCTCCAGCACGATGCTCGAGATCCTGGACGGCGCGCGTCAGCGGTCGCAGCAGCACCTTTGTCAGGCCGAGGATCGCGAGGATCGGCACGACGTCGAGCAAAAGCACGTGCTGGATCATGTGCATGAAGAAGAGCTGGTCGGCGAGCGCATCGACAGGCGAGACGAGCGCAGCGAGCGTGAAGGCAAGCGCGCCGATGAAGCAGCACAGCCGCCATACCGGCGCATCTGCTCCTGGGCGCTGTGAACTGCGACGCACGGCGCGCCACCGCCACCCGTACGCGGCGCCGACGATCGCCACTCCGGCCAGCACGCCCGGCTCGAGCGTCCACGACAGATTCGCACTCACGGACCGATTCTGCCACTGCCGGTGAGCAGACGCATGTGGACGTTCGGATGAATGTGGGTATGTACGTGGACATCCGCGGGACGCCGGCGTAGCATCTTTGCCAGCGCCAGACAGCAACCGACAAAGGAGCCTGTGATGCAGATAGACATCAAGGGTCGCAATGTTCCGGTTACCGACGAGATCCGCAAGCTCGTGGATCGTCGTCTGGACAAGATCGCGCGCCAGGTCTCGGAGTTCGCGCGCGTCGAGATCGAGATCTTCAAGGAGCCCAATCCGCGGGTCTCCGACTGCCAAGTAGCCGAGGCCACGCTGTATCTGAAGGGCGTCACGCTGCGCGCCCACGACAGCTCTCCCGAGATGCTGCACTCGCTCAACTTGATCGCAGATGAGCTGGCGCGCCAAGTGAAGCGCCACCGCGACAAACGCCGTCACCGGCGCGAGGCGCGGGTGGCAGCGGCGAAGGACCGCAGGGCCGCGGAGATCCCAATGCCGATCGAGCTTCCTGCCGAGCTGCCGAGCATCGGGCTGCAGGCCACATAGGGCCCGTTTCGTTGTTCGCTCCAGCGGGTAGAGACAGCATCGTTCGGTTGTCTCAAATGGAGGGGGCGCTGTGGGGTCGAATTGTTGGGGCTGTGCGCGTCGGCGCACGCTGACGGTCGTGCTCGCGCTCTGTCTCGCGAGTTCGCTCGCGTGTGTAGGCACGGCGCAGGCGAGCAAGGTCTCCAGCTCGCTGCCGACCCAAGAGGGAACGGCACCGCGACCGGGACCGACGCTGCTCTATGCGCCGCTGGCGCAAGCGCCGCAACTCGAAAATGCGAAGGGCAGCGGTTGGCGCGCCGAACCGATCCTGATCTCTGGCGCCAGTGCCTACCGCCGCGGCGAGTTCCTCTACCAGGGCTATGTCTACGACGATCACGGCGCCAAGGAGGTGCTCGACCCAACCAATCCGATGATCTCGCCTGGAGGGGATGCCTCGGGCGGCGACACGTTCTCAGAACCAGACGGCACCTACACGTACCCAACGGGGCCTGGTTATGACGAGAACGCGGCGAACCTCGTCGAACTGAGAGTGCGTCCGAAGGGCAACGCTACGGCCTTCCGGATCACCCTGAACACACTCGAAGCCCCGAGCCTCGTCGCGACGGCAATCGCAATCGGGGGCACTGAAGGCGAAACGCATCCGTTCCCGTTCGGTGCGAACGTGAGCGCGCCTGCGCAGTACTTCCTCACCGTTCACGGCGAGACTGCGAGCCTCACCGACGCAGCCACCGGTGCCGAAGTGGCGGGACCGCCACCGAAGGTCAGCGTCGACCTCGCGCGGCGCCAGATCACAGTCGAAGTGGCCCACAAGCAGTGGGACCCAGGTCAGTCGACGGTTCGTCTCGCAGCCGGCGTCGGTTTGTGGAACGCAGCCACGAACAGCTACCTGCTGCCGGGCGCCGTCGCCAGCGCCACGCAGCCAGGCGGCGCGGGCGTGGACCCGACGCCGCCAGCGTTCTTCGACGTGGCCTTCCGCTTCAACGCGCAGGAGCCTGTGCCAGGCACTCCCGGTGTCCAGACCGAGACGAGCCCGTCCTATTGGCGTGAATCGGCGCAGGCGCAGGCGCTCGCAGGCGGTGACATCAGCGCTTTTCATGCCGAGGTGGACTTCGCCAAGCTGAAGTCGAAGACGAACGACGACATGCCAGGCCAGCCCACCGGTGTGCCCGAGAGCGGCGCGTTCGATCGCATCCTCGCTTCGCACTTCTCCGACGGACAGGGCGCCGACTACGCAACGGGTGGCTGCGGCAGCTCGACCGCCTGCATCGGCGAGATGCGCGGCCAGCTCCTGCCGTACGCGATCTACGTGCCGAGTGGCACTCAGCCGAGCTCAGGCTGGGGTGCGACGCTGCTGCTGCATTCCCTCTCGGCGAACTACAACCAGTTCGAGGGATCCAAGAACCAGGCGCAGTTCGCCGCTCGCGGCGGAGGCTCGATCGTGTTCACGCCGTCAGGTCGCGGACCCGACGGCTGGTACTACGACCACGCCGGCGCCGACGTGTTCGAAGTCTGGGCTGACGTGGCCGCCCACTATCACTTGAATCCATCGTTCACGGACATCGCGGGCTACTCGATGGGTGGCTATGGCACGTACAAGCTCGCCAGCCAGTTCCCAGACCTGTTCGCACGTGCGCAGCCGACCGTCGGGCCACCTGCGCTCGGGGTCTGGGTGCCGCCGGCCGAACCGACGGGGGGCGTGCAATCGCTGACGCAGCGGATGCTCGCGTCAGTTCGAAACGTGCCGTTCTTGATCTGGGATGAGACGAGCGATGAGCTCGTGCCGATCACAGGCGTGCTCGAACAGGTCAAGGCCTTCGACGAACTCGGCTACCGCTACGAATTCGATCAGTTCTTGGCAGGCGATCACCTGACGCTGGCGCTGAACGACGAATACGCGCCGGCCGCTGCTTTCCTGGGGACGGAAACGATTGACCCAGACCCGGCGCACGTGACCTACACGTACAACCCGACGATGGACTTCGCAGCAGACGGCACGGCGGCTGGTCACGCTTACTGGATTTACGACGTCGGGTTGCGCGAAGCCGGCGGCACGGCGCCGCTTGGCACAGTCGACGTGCGCTCGCACGGTTTCGGGCTTGGCGATGCCTCCCCGCTTGCGACCCAGCACGGAGCGGGAGCGTTGACGGGCGGGCAGATACCGGCGATCCCGTACACCAGCCAGAGCAAGGCGTGGGGTGCTGCTCCCACGCAGACGTCAGGTGATGCCCTCGACATCGTTGCGACGAACGTCGCGAGCGTGACGATCGATGCGGCGCGCGCGAAGGTCGACTGCAGGGCGCAGCTCAACGTCGAGACAGACGGTCCGATCTCGGTCACGCTGGCCGACTGCCACGGCAAAGGCAAGTCGGTCACGGCGAGCTTCGGATGAACGGTGCTTAGCGGCTAGACGGGCTGGCTGCGGAAGCTATCCTTCGGCCCATGCCTTCTCTGCTCGATCGCGCGCTGAATGCCGGCGAGGCGAAGAAGTACAAGACCTACCAGAAGCGCGTCGCGCTGATCAACGCCTTCGAGCCCGAGCTCGAACACGACTCCGACGCCGAGCTGCGCGAGCGGATGGACGCGCTGCGCGAGCGCGCTGCCGACGGCGAGTCGCTCGACGCGCTCCTGCCCGAGTGCTTTGCTGTCGTCCGCGAGACAGGCAAGCGCAAGATGCAGATGCGCCATTTCGACGTTCAGCTGATCGGGGCGATGGCGCTGCACGACGGTCAGATCGCCGAGATGAAGACCGGCGAGGGCAAGACGCTGACGGCGACGCTTGCCGTCGTCTTGAACGCGCTTGCCGTGCGCGAGGGCGTTGAGACCGAGGAGGGGCAGTCGCCTGAACGCAAGGGCGTGCACGTCGTCACGGTCAACGACTATCTCGCCAGGCGCGATGCGGAATGGATGAGCCCGATCTACGACGCGCTCGGCGTGAGCGTCGGGATCATCGAGAACCAGCAGCCCTACGACGAGAAGCAGGCTGCGTATGCGTGCGATGTCGTCTATGGCACGAACTCCGAGTTCGGCTTCGACTATCTGCGCGACAACATGGCGACCGACCTCGCTGAAAAGGTCCAACGCGGCCACCCGTTCGCAATCGTCGACGAGGTCGACAACATCCTGATCGACGAGGCGCGTACGCCGCTGATCATCTCTGGCGCGCCCGAACAGGCGGCCGACCTGTACGTCAAGTTCGCGCGCCTGGCGCCGCGCATGGTGCTCGGCAAAACGCCCGAAGGGATGGACCCGCGCTCGAAGAAGCAGTTCGTCGCCGACTTCGACTACGAGGTCGACGAGAAGCAGAAGACTGTGGCAATCACTGAGCAGGGCGTCGCCAAGGCGGAGAAATTCCTCGGCATCGACCATCTCTACAGGGCCGAGAACGGCCACCTCGTCAACCACCTGATCCAGGCGCTGCGCGCGGAGGCGCTGTACAAGCGCGACGTCGACTACGCAGTGATCGATGGCGAGGTGAAGATCATCGACGAGTTCACTGGACGCATCCTCGATGGCCGTCGCTGGTCGGAGGGCCTGCACCAAGCGGTCGAGGCGAAAGAGGGCGTCTCGGTGCAGGAGGAGAACCAGACGCTCGCGACGATCACCTACCAGAACTTCTTCCGCCTCTACGACAAGCTCGCTGGAATGACGGGCACGGCGCTGACGGAGGCGACCGAGTTCATGAAGATCTACGAGCTGCCAGTCGTCCAGGTGCCGACGAACATGGAGATGGTCCGCGAGGATCGCAACGACCAGATCTACAAGACCAAGGAGGGCAAGTGGAACGCGTTGCTGAAGGAGATCTCCGCGCGCCACGAGAACGGGCAGCCTGTGCTCGTCGGCACGATCTCAGTCGAGGTCTCCGAGCTGCTCGGCGATCGCCTGAAGCGCGCAGGCATCAAGCACACGGTGCTCAACGCCAAGCCAGAGCATGCGGCGCGCGAGGCGGAGATCGTCGCCGAGGCTGGGCAGCCGGGGGCGGTCACGATCGCGACGAACATGGCCGGTCGTGGCGTCGACATCAAGCTTGGCGGCAACGCTGAGCACATGGCGCGACTCGAGCTGGCGCGCCAGGGCGTCGAGCCCGACGCTGAGGACTACGAGACGCGCCTGCAGGAGGTTCTGCCGGAGCTCGACCGGACGGTCGAGGAGCAGCGTCAACACGTGATGGCGGTCGGCGGCCTGTACATCTGCGGCACCGAGCGCCATGAGTCGAGGCGGATCGACAACCAGCTGCGCGGCCGTGCCGGTCGCCAGGGGGATCCGGGCGAGAGCCGCTTCTTCCTCTCCGCCGAGGATGACCTCGTGCGCCTGTTTGCCGGCGATCGGATCTACCGCATCCTCGACAAACTCGGCGGCGTCGACGAGGAGGGCAACGAGGAACCGATCGAGGCAGGGATGCTCTCCAAGCAGATCGAGAAAGCGCAGAAGAAGGTCGAGGAGCAGAACTTCCTGATCCGCAAGCGGGTGCTCGAGTACGACGACGTGATGAACGAGCAGCGCCGTGTGATCTACGCCTATCGCGACGAGGTGCTCGAAGGCAAGAGCATCGGCGAGGAGGCGCGCCGCGAGGTCGGCAACGTGATCGAGCGGACGATCGACCAGTACACGCCAGGCGACTTCATGGAGGACTGGGACCTCGACGGCATGTTCACTGCGCTCGGCCAATTCTTCCCGCTCGACTTCGAGGAGGATGACCTGGACCCAGAGCGCGTCGACCGCACCGTGCTGACCGATCGCATCACTGAGATGGCGATGGAGCGCTATGAGGCGCGTGAGCAGGCGCTCGGCGAGGAGCTGATGGGGGCTCTCGAGCGCTTCCTGCTGCTGCAGATCATCGACGAACGCTGGCGCGAGCACCTGTTCGACATGGACTATCTGCGTGAGGGAATCCACCTGCGCGGCTTCGCCCAGATCGACCCGCTCGTCGCTTACAAGAACGAGGCCTTCACGCTGTTCGGCGACTTGATGAACAGCGTCTGGGCAGACTACGCGCGGATGATCTTCAACGTCGAAGTCAACGTCGAAGGCGAGAACGGTGGAGGTGGGGGTGCACCGGCACCGAGCTTCGCTGCCGCAGGCAGCTCGACGCGAGCCGGTCGCGTCTCATACTCAGGTGGTGAAAGCGCCGCTGGTGCAGGCGCACTGGCCGCTGCCGCTGCGGCTTCCGGCGGAGGGGGTGGCTTTGGCGAAATCGACCCAGAGCAGGAAGCGCTGCCTGTCGTCGAGCAGCGCGTGACCGACGACGAGCACACCGTTGGGCGCAACGACCCCTGCTGGTGCGGGTCGGGCAAGAAGTTCAAGAAGTGCCACGGCGCCTAGCGGCTCGTGGACACTGCGCGGAGCTGCGTCCTCGGGCGCTCACGTGCAGAGCACGCTTCGCTTTCTGCGTCCTAGCTCCGCTTGGTCCACGAGCCGCTAGGTAGGCGCGAGCGCTTCGCGCCTACGCGCGTAGGTGCTGCACCCGGCTTAGGTCGCCGGTAGGCCCCACGGCGTGTCGATTGCGACGCGCCAGCCGTCGGGGCCGCGTCTGTAGACGACGACCGATTTGCTCTGATGCGAATAAGGGACGTGCTCGCCGTTCGTGCCGCTGAGCATCAGCGTGCCGAGCACCATCGCGACATCGCCGGCGACGAACACGCTGGCGACGTCGATCTCCATCCTGATGCCATTCTCGACGAGCGCCTGAAGCGCCGACTGGACTGCTGCCTTGCCGCGTAGGGGGGTGCCGTCGAGCTGGACGATCGTCGGATCCTCGACCCATAGATCGACGGCCGCTGCAACGTCGCCGGCATTGATTGCGGCTGCGAATGCATCAGCGAGCCCCTTTGGCGTATCGGTCATGCCCCGTTTGCCGATGCTGCCTCGTCGTGCCAGGCGAGCGTGTCCCTGTAGCCGACTGCGATGCGGTAGTCATAGGACGCCAGCCGCCTCACGGCTGAGTCGAGCTCGTCGCGACTCAGGTGCCTGCTCTCGAATCGCACGATGGCTGGGCGATAGCGATCGAAGTCGAACATGCGAATGATCTCTGCGTCATATCCCTCGACGTCGACTTGCAGCAGATCGACGCGCTCAACCCCATCGAGCAAGGCGGACAGCGGCAGGCACTGCACCTGAACAGCTTCGATCACATCGTCACCGTTGCCGTCGCGCCAGCCGCGTGCCTCCAGGTGGGCGCGGTCGAACGACGCGACTTGCGGGGCCCAGTGAGGCAGGCCAGGCACGTCTTCGCGGATTGTGTAGAGCGTGCGCTCTTCTGGGGTCTCGGCGATCGCGACGTCGCGCAACTGCAGCTTGGGGCGATCGGCATACGTGCGCTCTAGCGCGGCGAAATAGCGCGGCTGGGGCTCGACGAGGATGCCGCTCCAGTCATAGCGCGCGAGCCACGGATGCAGTTGGTCGCCAGTCTGTCCGTCGAACGCGCCGATTTGGACAAAGAACAGATCGGGCTTGCGCAGTACGAGCAGCGCGAGCAGCTGATCCAAGTCCACGCCTAGGCGGGCCTGCGGTTTCTCGAGCAGTGCGGCTGGGCGCTGCACGAGCTCACGCCCGCTCGCGTGAAGTGACGCCTTGAGCAACCGGCGAAGTCCCAATTGTCGCGGCCGTCCGATTTGCGACTTATAGCACTGCCAGCTCGACCCAAAATGGATTCGGTTGATCGAGATCCCTCGTCTCCCAGGCGACCTCTGCCGGCGTTGATAGCGTGAAGGCATGGCCACAGCAGCTCCCAGCGAGTCGACTCCTGAGCGCCTGGCCTCAGTCCGTGAGCAGATGAAGCTGCTCGCGGACTATCTTTGACCCGGCTGCGCTGGGCGAGCGCGTGGCGGCGCTCGAGGACGAGATGGGAGCGCCTGGCTTCTGGGACGACTCCGAACGCGCCGCAGCCGTATCAGGCGAGCACGCACGCACGAGCAGGCGCCTGGAGCAGTTCAACGAGCTGAAGGGCGACGTCGAGGATCTCGATGCGCTTGTCGAGATGGCCCAAGAGGAAGACTCGCTGCAGGCTGAGGTCGACGAGCAGATCGCCTCCGTCGAGGAGCGCTTGGCAGAGCTCGAGCTGCAACGTCTGTTTTCAGGTCGCTACGACGCTGGCGACGCGCTCGTGACGGTCAATGCCGGGGCCGGCGGGACCGACGCGCAGGACTGGGCCGAGATGGTGCTGCGGATGGAGATGCGCTGGGCCGAGCGCAGGGGCTTTCAGGTCGAGCTGCTCGAGGTCAGCGAGGGCGACGAAGCGGGGATCAAGTCAGCCACGTTCCGCGTCTCAGGCGAGAATGCCTACGGCCTGTTCGGCGCCGAGCGCGGCGTGCACAGGCTCGTGCGCCTCTCGCCGTTCGACTCCGCCCATCGCCGCCAGACGAGCTTCGCCGGCGTCGAGGTGGCGCCTGTAGTGAAGGACACGGGGGAGATCGAGATCAACGAAGACGACCTGCAGGTCGACACCTATCGTGCCTCCGGCGCCGGTGGTCAGCACGTCAACAAGACCGACTCCGCCGTACGTATCACACACCGTCCGAGCGGCATCGTCGTGCAGTGCCAAAACGAGCGCTCGCAGTCATCCAACCGTGCGACGGCGATGGCGATGCTGCGCGCTAAGCTGCTCGAGCAGCGCGAGCGCGAACGCCAGGAAGAGATCGCGCGTGAGAAGGGCGAGGTGCAAGACGTCAACTTTGGGTCGCAGATCCGCTCCTACGTGATGCACCCGTACACGATGGTCAAGGATCACCGCACGAATCACGAGATGGGCGACGTGCAGCGCGCGCTCGATGGCGATCTCGACGGCTTTGTGCGTGCGTATCTGCTCTCTGCTGCAGGCAGCGCGCCGGTGGAGGGGTAGGTGGGCGATCTCGCTCGGGCAGCAGGGCCCGGATTGTCGGGACTCGTGCGCCAGGCGTTGGACGAGGATGTGGGCTCAGGCGATGTGACGACGAGCGCCACCGTCGCCGACGATGCCCGTGCCCGCGCGCTGATCACACAGAAGGCCCCAGGCGCGATCTACGGCTTGGATGCCGCAACCACTGCGTTCACGCTGATCGATCCGCACGCCAGGTGCGAGCGACTCGTCGAGGAGGGTGTATGGCGCGAGGACGGTGGTCCCGTGTTGTCGGTCGAAGGGCAGGCGCAGGCGCTGCTCACAGCCGAGCGCACGGCGCTGAACTTCCTCACGCACCTCTCAGGAGTGGCCACGACGGCGGCAAGGGCGGCGCGCGCCGTGCAGGGCACCGGCGCGCGAGTGCTCGACACGCGCAAGACGACGCCGGGATTGCGCATGCTCGAGAAGGCGGCCATCGCCGCGGGGGGTGCGAGCAATCATCGCATCGGGCTGTTCGACGCGATCCTGATCAAGGAGAACCACATCGCTGCTGCCGGCGGCATCGCGGCGGCCGTGCAGCGGGCTCGCGCTGCCTCACCCGGGCTGGCCGAGACGCTCGAGGTCGAGGTCCGCAACCCGCAAGAGATCGACGAAGCGCTGGCCGTCGGAGCTCCGCGCCTGCTGCTCGACAACATGGACGATGCGCAACTGCGTGCCGCGGTAGCGCAGGTGGACGGGCGCGCCAAGCTCGAGGCCAGCGGTGGGGTCACGCTGGAGACGCTGAGGAGCGTCGCCGAAACAGGCGTCGACTGGGTCTCGATGGGTCGAGCGCTGACGCACTCGGCGCCCGCGCTCGACCTGTCGCTGATGCTCGAGCTCGTCGATTAGCGCCAGATAGAATGGGCTCGATGGATCTGCCGATGGTGCCCACGCTGGCTGCGGCCGAGACGGTGCAGGATCACTTGGCGCCTGCCGAGATAGCCGCCCTGAAGCAGGAAGTGCGGGAGTTGGCCAAGCAGCGCCAGGCGGTCATCCTCGCGCACAACTACCAGGTGCCAGAGGTCCAGGATGTCGCTGACTATGTAGGCGATTCGCTCGGCCTCTCCAGGCAAGCGGCAGCCGCTACAGACGCCGAGGTGATCGTCTTCTGCGGTGTGCACTTCATGGCAGAGACCGCTTCGATCCTCTGCCCTGAGAAGAAAGTGCTGATCCCCGACCTCGATGCCGGCTGCTCGCTCGCCGCATCGATCGACGCCGAGCAGTTGGCCTCGTGGCGCGCCGAGCATCCTGATGGCGTCGTCGTGATGTACGTCAACACGACTGCCGACGTCAAGGCGCTGACTGACTATTGCTGCACGTCAGCAAACGCCGTCGACGTCGTGCGCCACATCTATGAGACGCATGGCCCCGACACCGAGATCCTGTTCGGCCCCGACATGTGGCTCGGCGCGTACGTAGAGAAGGAGCTCGGCAAGCCGATGCACGTGTGGGATGGCGAGTGCCACGTGCACGCTGGGATCCGCCCAGACGACATCGAGGCGACGCGCGCCGCGCACCCAGGGGCAGACTTCCTGATCCACCCCGAGTGTGGCTGCACGACGAGCGTGATGGAGTACGTCGCTGCCGGCGACATCTCGAGCGATGGCGTGCACATGCTCTCGACTGGCGGGATGCTCCGCTACGCCGAGCAGGCTGAGTCGGCGGCTGCGCCGGCTCGCGCGAGCCACGAGCTGACCGGACAGCTGCACGAACCAGGCTTCGACGGCTCTGCGCAGGCGGCCGAGGAGAACGGCGGCCCGGGCAACGTGCGCGACGTCGTTGTCGCGACTGAGACCGGCATGCTCTACCCGCTGCAGATGGCCGCGCCCGACGTGAACTTCGTCGCCGCCAACCCTCGTGCCGCCTGCGTCTACATGAAGATGATCACGCTGCACAAGCTGCGCGACGCGCTGGCCGAGATGAAGTTCGAGGTGCGCGTGCCCGAGGAGATAGCAGTGCGGGCGCGCGTGCCGATCGACCGCATGGTCGCGCTCGGCTGAGGCCTAGAACTCGTCGACAGAGTGCGGTCCGACGCAGGCGATCGCGAGCTCGTCGGCGACGCCCGCAGCGACCTCGCGCACTTCGTCGAACGTGACCGCGTCGAGCGCTGCGATCGCCTCGTCTGGGTCGATTGACTCGCCGAACACGATCCGCTGGTTGGCCGCGTAGCGGGCGACTGCGTTCGTGTTCTCGAATGACAGCACGAGTCTGCCTGCGGCGTACGCGCGGGCGCGCTGGACCTCCTCCTCGGTCGGCCCGTCGTCGCGCAACTCATTGACGATCTCGCGCATGCGCGTGTACGCCTCGATGCACTTCGCCGACTCGAGGCCCGAGCCGAGCTGCAGGATCGGCACGTCCGCAAATGCGTGTGTGATCGCATAGACCGAGTAGCAGAGGCCGCGTTTCTCGCGGATCTCGTCGAACAGGCGCGAGCCCATCGAGCCGCCAAGCAGCGTCGAGTAGATCGATAGAGCAGCGCGCTCGCGCACGTCGCTGACGGCGACGTCAGGGCGGTAGATCATCCGCAGGTGCGACTGGTTCGTCTCGCGCTGCTCGACGAGCGTCTCTGGAGCGAACGTCGGCGCTGGGTCGTACGGCGGCGGCGCAGGCAGCGCAGGGAAGCGCGAAAACAGCTCCTGCAGCTCGGCCTCGTCAGGCAGGTGCTCGAGGTTGCCCACGAGGAATGCGCCGCCGTGGGCGCCCGCCCAACGGCGTTCGCGGAAAGCGACGATCCCGTCGCGGCTGAAGCTGCGCAAGTTCTCCTCTGGGCCGAGCACCGTACGGCCGAGTGGGTGGTCGCCGAACGCCGCTTTGTCGATCAGGTACTCCGCGATCATCGACGGCTGGTCGAACGCGCGGTTGATCTCCTGGATCACGACGCCGCGCTCGCGGTCGAGCTCCTCTGCGTCGAGCTTCGGTCGCCCGACGAAGTCCGTGAGCAGATCGATCGCCGCCGGCGCGCTCTCCGCACGAACCGTGATGTGGAAGGCCACGAGATCGTGGCTCGTGTATGCGTTGAGCACACCGCCGAGGCGCTCAGCAGTCTCGTTGACGTCTGAGTAGTTCGGGTACTTCTCGCCGCCCTTGAACACGAGGTGCTCGAGGAAGTGGGCCATGCCGTTCTCCTCTTGGCGCTCGTTGCGCGCGCCGGCGTCGAACGCGACGAGCACCGTCAACGCACGCGTGCCAGGGAGCGGGACGCGATGGATCGGCAGCTCGTTGCTCGCAACCGTCGTCGTTTCGATCTGAGGCATGTATCGCCCACGATAGCCAGCGCCGCGATGCCCTACGGGGCATATCGCGTCTCGCGTACGCGCGCGGGAGGACGACGTGTTGGTCGGGGTGTCGGTCAGCCTCTGCAAAACCCGTTGCATGCAGGGCGTTTTGCCTCCGCAGCGTCTTTGCCACGGTACCGTCACGGGCCATGTCGGCAACCGAGAATGTCGTCCCAGTGGGCAGGGACAGGCGCAAGCGCGAGCTGCCGCCGCCTGGGCGCGAGCGCCGCCGCGGCGAGCATCCGTCGCTGCGCGGCGAGCATCCGCAAGCTCACCGGACCGTGCCGCCTGCGCGCGATGAGCGCGACACCGTCATCGAGTTTCGCGGCGTCTCCAAGCTGTACGGGCCTGGAGGCATCGGCCTCGAGCGTGCCACGTTCGCCGTGCGCCGTCAGGAGATGGTCTTCCTCGTCGGCCCGACTGGCTCTGGCAAGTCGACGATCATGCGCCTGCTGATCAAGGAGATGGAGCCGACCGACGGACGGATTCGCGTCGCCGGGCGCGATCTCGCTGAGATCGAGCACAAGAAGGTTCCGTACTACCGGCGCAACGTCGGCGTCGTCTTTCAAGACTTCAAGCTGCTGCCGACGCGCACTGTCTACGACAACATCGCCTATGCCCTGCAGGTGACTGGCGCCTCGCGCAAGCAGATCCGCTCGACGTTGCCCGACATCCTGCGCCTGACCGGCCTCTCGACGAAGCTGCACAACTACCCGCACCAGCTTTCCGGCGGCGAGCAGCAGCGCGTTGCCGTCGCACGTGCGTTTGCCGGTCATCCGCCGTTGCTGCTCGCAGACGAGCCCACCGGCAACCTCGATCCAGAGACCTCGATCGGGATCATGCAGCTGCTGTACAGGATCAACCGCGCAGGTACGACCGTGCTGATCGCCTCGCACGACAACGAGATGGTCGACCGCATGCGCCGCCGCGTGATCGAGCTCAAGCGTGGGCGGATCGTGCGCGACGAGGCCTCTGGTCTGTACGGCGCGCGCGAAGAGAACACCGACGAGCTCGGCGAGCGCCTCAAACGGGAAACGACGTGAGGCCAGGCTTCTTTCTCAAAGAGTCCTACCGCTCGATCAAGCGCAACGCGCTGCCGAGCTTCGCAGCGCTCGCATCGGTGCTCGTGACGACGCTCGTGCTCGGCGTGTTCATCCCTGTCGTCGAGGCGACGAACGGCGCCGCCAACGACGTGCGTGGCCGCGTGCTCGTCGACGTCGATCTGACGACGAGCGCGAGCGCCGCCGAAGTGGCGCGCGTGCGCGGTGAGCTGCAGCGCGCACCGCACGTCAAGAGCATCCAGTTCGTCTCCAAGCAGAAGGGCTTCGAAGAAGAGAAGAAGGTCAATCCACAGGCCTTTGCGCTGATCGGCTACAACCCGCTGCCCGACATCTTCCGCATCACGCCCGACAAGCCTGAGAACTCAGGCGCTGTGAAGGCCGAGCTCGACCAGTCGAGCCCGCTGGGAACGCGGCTCGTCAGCGATTCTGCGATCGCCGCCGTGCAGAATCGCCAGGCGCAGACCAACCAGATCCTCTCTGCCACGCGCGTGATCAAGATCACGATGGCGCTGCTCGCAGCGCTGCTCGTGTTCGCTTCGATCCTTTTGATTTCGAACACGATCCGCCTGTCGCTGTTCTCGCGCCGGCGTGAGGTCGAGGTGATGAAGCTCGTCGGCGCCACCGACTGGTTCATTCGCTGGCCGTTCGTGCTCGAGGGCCTGTTCCTCGGTGCGCTCGGCGGCGCTGCCGCGATCGGCTTGCTCGCGCTCGCCAAGATCACGCTCGTCGACCCGCTGGCGAACACCGTCAAGCTGATCTCCCAGCCCGACATGATCGCCTTTCCCTTGCTGATCGCGATCCTGATGGCCTGTGCGATCGCCGTCTCGGCGGCCGGCTCAGGCATTTCGCTGCGGCGCTTTCTCAAGGTCTGACGCGTAGTCTGCGGAGGCGATGTCCTCCCCCAGGCGACAGCCGCTGCTTGCCGTGCTCGCGATCGCTCTGCCCGTTCTGCTCGTGCTCGGCGTGTACCTCGGTGGGCACCCAGAAGATCTGCCGAGTTTTGCCCGCTCGACGTTCGTCGCGCACGAGGAAACGCGCGTCGTCGACGAAGCGATCGACCGCATCTCGAGTGACTACTACCGCCCGATCAGCAAGAGCCATCTGACCAACGGCTCGATCGCAGGCGCCGTGGCGAGCCTCAGCGACCGCTTCTCGCACTACCTCACGCCGAAGGAATTTCGTGAATTCAACTCGCCGCCGAGCTTCACCGGGATCGGCGTGTCCGTTGCCCCTGCCCGCCGTGGGCTGGGCGTCGCCAAGGTATTCGACCGCTCGCCTGCAGAACGCGCTGGGATGAAGGCGGGCGACGTGATCGTCGCCGTCAACGGACGCAAGCTGCTCGGCGTGTCAGCTGAGCGGGCGATCGCCCTGATCAAGGGACCGCCTGGTACCGATGTGAAGCTTGGCGTCGAGCAGAAGCGGGGTGGTCACTCGTCGGTGAACACCTTGACGCTGACGCGCGCGACGATCTCAGAGCCCGTCGTTGCTTCCCTGACGAAGTCAGTCGACGGCAAGAAGCTCGGCGTCGTCGCGCTCGCCACGTTCAGCCCAGGCGCGCATGGCGAAGTACGTGAAGCGGTCGAGCACGAGCTGCACAAAGGTGCACGCGGGATCGTGCTCGACCTGCGCGCCAACGGCGGCGGCCTCGTCGAGGAGGCACGGCTGATCGCGAGCATCTTCATCCAGAAGGGCACGATCGTCTCCACGCGCGGGCGCAAGGTCCAGAGTGAGACGCTGTCAGCCGAAGGCAACGCGATCTCGTCGAAGATCCCAGTGGTCGTGCTCGTGGACAAGGACACAGCCTCCGCCTCTGAGATCGTCACAGCAGCGCTGCAGGATCACGATCGCGCGACCGTCGTCGGCACGCACACGTTCGGCAAGGGCGTCTTTCAAGAGGAGGAGCCCCTCTCGAACGGCGGCGCGCTCGACATAACCGTCGGCGAGTACTTCACGCCCAACGGGCGCAACCTTGGCGGTGGCGGCGTCAAGCAGGGTGCTGGGATCACGCCTGAAGTGCTCGTGCGCCACGGAGTGGACAGCAACCGCGGGCTGCAGGTTGCGCTCGACACGCTCGCAGCCAAGGTCAAGTGAGCGGGCGGCGAGGGCAGGGGGGCAGGCGCGGTTCAGGCAGCGGTTCCAAGCGCGCGTCCACGCAGAAGCAGGGTAAGAAGTCGAAGCAGAAGGGGGCGCCGAAGTCGAAGGAGGCAACGAAGAAGACTGCGCCGAAGCGGGCGCATGCGTCGAAGGCGAAGCCGCCCAAGCCGTCTGCGCGCTCGAAGCCAGGACGGCCCGCCCGCAGCGCTCGCTCTGCGGACTCGCGCGTCGTGTGGCCGCCGCAGGAGCGTCAGTCCACGCGCTCGCTGATCGAGGTGCTGATGCGCGAGCGTGGGTTGTCAGGGCGCTTCACACAACGCGTGCAGCGAGCTGCCAAGCAGGCGCGTGACGCTGGGCTTGAAGCACGCCGCGATCTATCGACGCGGCGCGATCTGACCGATCTGGCGACGTTCACGATCGACCCTGCCAGCGCACGCGACTTCGACGATGCGATCTCAGCTGAAGCGTTGACTGGAGGGGGCGTGCGCGTGTGGGTGCACATCGCTGACGTGAGCGCTTACGTGCCCGAGGGCTCGCCCGTCGATGAGGAGGCGCTCGAGCGTGCGACGAGCGTCTATGTGCCAGGGGCTGTCGAGCCGATGTTGCCGCCCGAGCTGTCCAACGATGCCTGCTCGCTGGTGCCGCAGCGTGAGCGCTTGGCCGTCACCGTCGAGCTCGAGCTCGACGGTGACGAGGTCAAGAGCGCCGCGTTCTATCGCTCGCTGATCCGCTCTGATGAGCGCCTCGACTACGAGCGCGTCGATCGCATCTTTGCCGGCGTCGAGCAGGCGCACGCGCCGTGGAAAGAGCCGCTGCAAGCTGCACGCAGTGCAGCCGCCGCACTCGGCCATGCGCGCGAGCAGCGCGGCGCGTTGGCTGTCGATGCAATCGAGCCAGAGTTCGTGTTTGACGATCGCGGCGACGTCGTCGAGATCCAGGCGCGCGCGCAGACCGAGTCGCATCGCCTGATCGAGCACTTGATGATCGCCGCCAATGAGGCCGTCGCCGATCTGCTCCAACGTCAGAAGGCACCGTGCCTGTACCGCGTGCACGAGCGGCCAGAGCCAGAACGGGTCGAGCGCTTGGTGGCGCAGCTGGCGACGCTCGACGTACCCACGCCGCCTCTGCCAAAGGACATGTCCTCCACGCAAGCCGCCGAGCTGCTCGGTGAGATCTCACAGCGGATCGAGCGCCATGTCGAGCGGCACGACGGTCATGGCAAGCGCGCGCTGAACGCGCTCGTGCTGCGCTCGCTCAAGCAGGCCTACTACTCGCCGCGCAACCTCGGCCACGCCGGCCTGCGCTCACAGAGCTACTGCCACTTCACCTCGCCCATCCGCCGCTATCCAGACCTCGTCTGCCATCGGGCGCTGCTCGCTGCGGTTGGCGCAGGCGAGCGCGCTCCGCGCAACGCCGAGTTGGTGGAGCTCGGCGTGTGGAGCTCTGAACGCGAGCGCGACGGGATGAAGATCGAGCGCGACGCCGATGACGTCGCAGCGTGCTTCGACCTGGAGCGGCGTCTGTACGACGACGGGTATGAGCAGACATTCGAAGGCGAAGTCGTCGGGCTGATCGCCGCTGGTGCGTTCGTCGCCTTTGGCTTGGCCGATGGTCGAGCGGGGGCCGTCTACGAAGGACTTCTGCCTGTGCGCGAGCTGCACACGTCCGCAGGCGAGCGCGATTGGTGGGAGCTCAACGAGGAGGGCACGATTCTGCACGGCGAGCGCACTGGCACGACGCTGCGGCTCGGCGACCCTGTGACGGTGCGCGTTGCCCGCGTCGACACGCCAAGGGGGCGTGTCGATCTCGTGCCTGCGCTCGATCGCGACGAGCCCTAGCGCCTCTCGGGCGCGCAGCCACTTGTTCCCGGCAGCTAGGCTCGCTGGGTCATGGCCAAGAAAGGAAAGCGCAAGGTCGGTGCAGGCGACGTCGCGTCAAATCGTTACGCCTCGCACCGCTACGAGCTGCTCGAGCGACTCGAGTGCGGCATCGTGCTCGAGGGCACAGAGGTAAAGGCGCTGCGTGAGTCTGGCGCACAGCTGAAGGACGGTTACGCCGCAATCCGCGACGGTGAGCTGTGGTTGCACTCAGTGCACATTCCTCCGTACGCGCCAGCTTCGCGCGAAAACCACGACCCAGAGCGTCCGCGCAAGCTGCTGCTGCACAGGCGCGAGATCGATCGCCTCGCCGCGCGCTCTGCCGAGCGTGGGCTGACGCTCGTGCCCACGCGCATCTACTTCTCAGGCGCACATGCCAAGGCCGAGGTCGCGCTCGCCCGTGGCAAGGATCTCTACGACAAGCGACAGACGATCCGTGAGCGCGAGACGAAGCGTGACATGGAACGCGCTGTGCGCGAAGCCCGCCGCTAGTCATCGTCATCGCCGGCTCGGAGAGCCGGCGATCATCACTAAAAGTGCCCGAACGTGTGCCCGCCCGAGGAGAGCACGTAGGCCTGCTCCATCCCGGCGACGAGGATTGCGATCAGGCCGATGTAGACGGCGCCGACCAGCAGCCGGTTGCGTCCTGAGACGCGGTAGTAGGCGGCCTGCTCGATCGAACGGGTCTGACGGGCTTTCCAGCGGCGCCATACGTCCATGCCGCCGAGCACGATGAAGATCAGCAGGAAAGTGTTGCCGGTGATCAGCAGCAGCGCGATCATCACGCCGAGCCCGACGAACCACATCGCAGGGGCCATCGCCGCCATCGCGCGCCCACCGTCGAACGGTGTGAGCGGAACGAGGTTGATCAGGTTGAGCAGGAAGCCGACATAGGCGAGCGCGCGCATGAAGTTGCTGTTCGTTGCTTCGCCGATCGCCAGACAGACGGCCGACCCGGCCGTTCCGAGGATCGGGCCGGCGAGGCCGACGCGTGCCTCCGCGAGAGCGTCGTCAGGCATCGACTTCATCATCACGACGGCGCCAAAGCCGGGTATGAACATCGGCGCGCTCGCCTTGATCCCTTCGCGGCGCAGCTGGATCACGTGCCCCATCTCGTGGACGAACAGCAGCACGACGAAGCCGATCGCGAACGTCCAGCCGAAGAACAGCGAGTAGACGACGACCGAGATGATCGCCGTGCCCGCCGTGCTCAGCAGCTTCAGTTTCGGCAGGAAGATCAGCGCGCCTTTGATCGCCGCCCAGAACTTCGCTGCGAGGGCGACCAGCGCCGCGAGTGCGCTGCCGATTCGCTTGCGCAGTCCCTCCGCCCGCGAGCGGGTTCGCGGCGGTTGGCCGAACGGGTTCTCGCTCGGTGCCGGCGAGGGGCTCGGAGCCTGCGAGTGGGCTGCTGGAAGTGGCGCACCCGGCAACGTCGGGACCGGCGCAGGCAGGGATGCGTCGCCGCTGTCCATAGCTCCATTGTCGCAGGAGCCTTAAGCGGCGCCTAACGAATCAGTTTCATCACTTTGGTTCCGACTTTTTTCTGGAAACTGCGGGGTCGATCCTGCTCAGGGTCTTGCGCTGAAGTGGGGGCCGAGCTACGTTGAATCCAGACGCGGAACCGAGCCGCAAAGAGCGAGGCCACTGAGGTGTGAGGCCGCGCCACCCAGCAAAGGAAGGCCTTCGGGCCAGACGGAGCGGGTTCCTCGAGCGGCCCGGGTCCGCGTCGCTTTCGTTAAGCCGCTGCAGCGCACAGGCCGCTCGCGCGGCGGCGCTTCTAAGCGGTGGTCATCGGCCGTTGCGGAACGAGCGCAGCACGACGCCAGGATGGCGGGCGATCTTCGGGAACAGCACGAGCGCAAACAGCGTCAGCGCCAGCCATGGGCGCAGGTGCGGTCTGATCTTGCGAATGCGTCCGTCCGGCGCCAGCTCGAAGACCATCGCGTCGCTGATCGTGAGCGGGCCGAGCGTCGCATCGCCGAGCACGACCCGCGTCGAGCCTTCGCCGACTTCGCTGTGCCACTTCAGCGAGCCGAAGCTTCCATAGACCGCGCTGAGCAGCACACGCAGGTCGTTCGTGCCACGGAAGACGACATGAGCAGAAATCGGCGAGACGAGCTCAGCGTCGGGCGTCAGCGTGGCGAGCAGGCCCTCGATCTCGTTCGCCTCCGAAGCGGCGCGATACCTTGCGACGGCGTCTTCCACGCTCAGATCGTTCCACATCTTCGGCTCGCCGGCCGGCTCTGCTCCAGGCTAGACTGGGTGGGCAGCATCCTTAGGGGACGACAGGCTTCGACGTGGTCGGTTCGTGAGGATGGTCGCGAGTCGAGGTCCCGGGCGGCCTCGTAAAACACCCGGGAAAACCATAAGTGCGGACTCTCACGAGTACGCCCTCGCTGCCTAGCAAACACTAGGTGAGTGAGGTTCCAGGCCCCGCTTGCCTGCGGCAGGGAAGGCTGGAATCAGAAAGCAGGCTCACCCGGGGCGGTCCGCCTTCGCCAATCCGGGGAATCTCTAGGAGGCTGGTCTCCAGCAACCCCGCCGGCGAGGCGACCTGGAGATGAGATCAGAGCGCCGGATACGCTCGTAGAAGCCATTGTCACGCGATTACGGACGTGGGTTCGATTCCCACCGTCTCCATTGCACCCCGTTTTGGCTCGCACAAACCAACAACGGGGGTCGCCGATCAGGTCGGTCATCCCACGAACGCGGTCATCCGGATGGAGATGAGGACCCCGGGGGGTTCGGGTCCAAGCCTCGCCACGTAGCGGGCGGGTGGGTCGGACTCAAACCACCGCGAGTACTCCTCGTTCAGGCCCTCGAAATCCTCCGGGCGTGTGAGCAGCAGGCCCACCTCGATCACGTCGTCCAGCTGCGCGCCGCCTGCCTCCAGGATCGCCTGACAATTCCTGAGCGCCTGTGCTGTCTGAGCCTGGATCGTCTCGCCGGCGAGTGTTCCGCTGACTGGGTCGATCCCGACGATGCCCGATAGCACCAGTTGCCCTCCGGCCTTGATTGCCTGGCTGAACATCGGCGAGGCGGGGGCGCTGGCTGTGGTGACGATCTCACGAGGCATCTCGTTCCTTTCGCGGGCGAGCTGGGGGGTCTGGCAGATTCCAGCACACCCGTGCCACATCGCACTGGACGTAGTGGTGCATGTCTGCGCACGTCGGCTATGAGAGCCTCGGGGGGGCGTGGAGAGCAGGGCCTCGCCCAAGGCCTCGACCCGCGCACGAGGGTTTGATCTTGTCCCCTTACCTCACCATAGGCTTGTAGTTCGAACCCCGGCCAGCAGAAGAAGGGTCGGGGTTCGCGCTGTTTAGTTCCTTCGCGTTCGCCGCTGGCTGCCCTCCCCAAGGCTTCTAGGGGCTGGAGGAAGCCCTCAGTCGCGGGTACAGGCGCTGAGCGTCCGTGACGGACCATCGCGCCGGTCAAGCGCCACCAAGATGAAGCCGATAGGAGCACAATGCGACTTCCCTGGCGCCTGGTCATTGTCTCAGCGCTGCTTGCCACCAGCCTGCTCTGCGAGGCTGCCTCGGCAGGCGCTGCACCGACCATGACCGAGTTCCCGTTGCTCACCGGCGGGCGCAGTCCGGCTGGCATCACGGCGGGGCCCGATGGCAACGTCTGGTTCGCCGAGAGTGCGGGCCCGGGGGGCATCGGCCGAATAACGCCCGCCGGAACGATCACCGAATTCACCGCAGGTGTCAGCGGGCCAGTCGAAAGCATCACGCTTGGCCCCGATGGGAACCTGTGGTTCACCGAGCCGTCGCAGGAAAAGATCGGCCGGATCACCCCCTCGGGAACTGTCACTGACTTCTCCGTTCCCAGCGGCCTGCTGACCTCGGCACAGCCGGCCGGAATCGTGGCAGGACACGACGGGAACCTGTGGTTCACGATCTCCTCGAGCCAGGCCGGCATCGGACGGATCACGCCAACAGGAACGATCACGGAGTTTACGAGCGGCCTCACGTCGGGCAGCAAACCCGAGGGGATCGCGGCGGGCCCAGACGGGAACCTGTGGTTCACCGAGACGGCAAATCCGGCACGAATCGGCCGGATCACGACCGCAGGCGCGATCACTGAGTTCTCGGCCGGGCTGACCGCCAACAGCAAGCCACAAAGCATCACCGCTGGGCCCGACGGCAACCTGTGGTTCACCGAGGAAGCAAACCCTGGCCGAATCGGCCGGATCACCACGGCAGGCGCGATAACTCAGTACGAAACCGGCCTGCCGACGAACATCAGGCCCGAAGGGATCGCGGACGCCAACGACGGCAACATCTACTTCACGGAGTTCAACAACCCAGGCGAGATCGGCAAGGTAACGACTGCGGGAACGATCACGCAGACGACCACGCCGACGAACAACAGCCAGCCGCTCGGAATCACGACTGGCCCCAACGGCAACCTGTGGTTCACGGAGGTCGCCAATGGCGGCAAGATCGGCACGCTGACCGTTGCGCCGAGCGTAGGGGCGGCCACCTCCTCCAATGTCGCCGAGCAGACCGCAACGCTCGCGGCTCCTGTCGGAGCCAACTCGCAAGCGACCGAATACTTCTTCCAATATGGGCCGAGCAGCGAATATGGCTCACAGACCTCGATGGCGTCGGCCGGCAGTGGCGCGACCCCCGCCGTTGTCGCCGCAAATGCGATCGGGCTTGCCCCGACGACGAGCTATCACTTCCGCGCGGTGGCGACCAACGCGAGCGGTACGACCTACGGCCCGGACCAGACCTTGACGACGACCTCGCCGCCAACGGCAGACACGCTGCCGGCGACAGGCGCGACGCTCACTGGAGGAACCTTGCACGGATCGATCGATCCACAAGGTCAGGCGACGACATACCACTTCGATTGGGGCACCACCACTGCCTACGGAAGCGAGGCGCCGCTCGCCGACGCGACCGTTGGCTCTGACAGCAGCGAACACGCTGTCGAACAGACCCTCGGCGAACTCACGCCGGACACCAACTACCACTTCCGGGTCGTCGCAAGCAACTGCGGCGGCTGCGCGGAAGGAACCACGTATGGGCCAGATGAGACGTTCACGACGGCTCCAGCGCCGCTTGCGCTCACAGGGTCGGCACAGGCCGTGGAGCAGAGCACCACGATACTCACAGGGACCGTGAATCCTCGGGGCGCTGCGACGACCTACCACTTCGACTGGGGGACGACCACCGCCTATGGCAGTCGGGCGCCGGTCGCCGACGCGAGCGTCGGCTCCGACAGTGCCGAACACTCACTCTCCCAGACACTCACCGGGTTGACGCCGGGCACGACCTACCACTACCGCATCGTCGCCAGCGACTGCGAAGGCTGCGCGTCAGGCACGAAGTACGGCAGCGACGTGGCGTTTACCACGCAGGCCCCCCCGGATTCCCGAAGCGAGGTCCCGGCTGTCACGAACTCGCCGAGCCTGACGAGCATGCTGCCGCTGGCACCAACTCCACCGGTCTTGGGCAAGACCGCCAACGCAGGCGCGATCTCGGGCGTCGTGCTCGTACGTGTGCCGGGCACTACGGAGCTCGTGCCGCTCGGGCCGTCGCAGGACATCCCGATCGGATCGGTGATCGACGCGCAGCACGGCGTCGTCCGCCTGACGACCGCAGTCAACGCGACGGGCGAGCTTCAGAGCGTGACGCTGTGGCACGGGTCCTTCGCAGTCGGGCAGCGTCCCGGAGCCGGCATGACCACGTTCACGCTTCCGCGTCCGTCGGGCTGTGCCGCTGTCGCCCGGCACGCTCGCTCCTCGGTGGCGAGCGCGGCGCGAGCCAAGGCGCCACCGGCCCTCTGGGCCAAGGACAACCACGGCCAGTACAGCACGCGCGGTCAGAACAGTGTCGCCACCGTGCGTGGCACCTACTGGGAGACCACCAACAGCTGCGACGGGACGCTCACGACGGTCAAGCAGGGTCTCGTCAGCGTCCGCGATCTGCATCTCCACCGCTCTGTGCTCGTCCGTGCGGGCCACAGCTACCTGGCAAAGCGCTAGCAAGGCGAGCGCTGACGCGTGAGGCGTCCGAGCCTGACCCCGAAGACACTGGCAGTCGCTGTGGCGGCTCTCGTTGCGACGGCCGGTGGCCTCACCGCTTATCTGGTGGACGCTTGGCCTCGCCTGGAGAACGACACAGTCGACCTGCGCTTCAGCGCGCGTGGCGCATCAAAGGCGCCGGGTGTGGTCGTCGTGGCGATCGATGACAAGACGTTCTCCGAGCTGCGCCGACAATGGCCCTTCCCGCGCAGCCTCCACGCTTCGGTCATCGACCGCCTGGCCGCCGACGGTGCACGCGCGATCGCCTATGACGTGCAGTTCACCGAGCCGACGGATAGACGCGATGACCTCGCACTCTACGAAGCGATCAGTCACTCCAAATCGCCGGTTGTGCTGGCGACCACCGAAGTCGATGCTTCCGGCAAGACGGACGTGCTCGGGGGAGAAGAAGCTCTCAAACAGGCGCACGCCGTTGCGGCGGCAGCCAATCTGCCCGCTGAATCCGGCGGGGTCATCCGCCGCTACCCCTACACGCTGCTTGGCCTGAAGAGCTTCGCCGTCGCCACGAGCGAGTCCGTCGGCACCGCAATCGCGCGCTCGCGCTTCTCCGACGATCGCGCCTTGATCGACTTCCGCGGCCCGCCGGGAACGATCAGCACCGTCTCCTACGGCGACCTGCTCGACGGTCGCGTCAGTCCGCAGGCGTTCGAGGGAAAGGTCGTCGTAGTCGGTGCCACGTCTGCCACGTTGCAAGACGTTCATCAGACCTCCACCACGTCGGCCAGCCCGATGGCGGGACCGGAGATCCAGGCGAACGCGATCTGGACGGCGTTGCACGGCAATCCTCTCCAGCCCGCTCCCGGATGGCTTGCGCTGATCGCGATCGTGCTCGGCGCCTTGATCGCGCCGCTGGCTTCGCTGAGGTTTCGGGTTCTCGGCTCGCTGCTGCTGGCCGCAGTCATTGCAGTCGGCTACGTGCTCATCGCCCAAGCCGCGTTTGACGCAGGGACCGTGCTCGTGCTCACCTATCCGTTGGTGGCATGGGCGCTGGCTGCTTTCGGCACCGTCGCAGCGAGCTACGTAGGTGCCTTCATCGAACGAAACGCCTTTGCACGACAGCTGCGCGAAAGTCAGCTCGAGCTGATCCAGCGCCTCGCCCAAGCTGTCGACACGCGCGACACCGAGACAGGGGAGCACATCGAGCGCATCGGGCGGCTTTCCCAGCAGTTGGCTCTGCAGCTGGGCTGGAGCGCAGAGGAGGCCGAGGTTCTTCGCCACGCAAGCGCGATGCACGACATCGGCAAGATCGGCATTCCAGATCACATCCTGCTCAAGCCCGGAAAGCTCGATCCGCAGGAGTGGGAGGTGATCAAGACGCACACCACGGCCGGTGCGCAGATTCTCGCCGACTCGTCCAACCCGCTCGTCCAGATGGCGCGGGATATCGCCATGTCACACCATGAGCGCTGGGACGGCAGCGGCTACCCCGCTGGTTTGAAGGGGGAGGAGATCCCCATTGCGGCGCGCATCTGTGCAGTCGTAGACGTCTACGATGCCCTGCTGGCCAAGCGCTCCTACAAGGAGGCATGGACTGCAGAGCAAGCGCTCGCCGAGATTCGGCAAGGCAGCGGGACGCACTTCGATCCGAAGCTCGTCGAGGCGTTCCTTGCGCTCGCACCGCAGCTCGACCGGGAGTTCGGAGGATCGCACGAGGGACACCGCGTGCTGCGCGAGCAGCAGGGGCCAGCCCTCAGCAGCACGGCCGGATCGCCGCGCATCTGATCATCGCGACTTCGCTCCGATACAGCCGCCAGATCCCTCAAACCGCCGTTGTGCCGCAGGTTTGGCGCGTCGGCTAGATGCCCTGTTGGGCGGCGAGCAGGCCCGGCTCGGAAGCCGTCCATCGCTTCTCGGGCACGGTGGTCATCCCAGTCATGTAGATGATCGCTGCCGCAGTGCGTGTGCTCACCTCCAGCCGTCGCAAGATGTGCTCGAGGTGCTTGCGGACGGTCTCTGGGCTGATCCCCAGCATCAGTCCGATCTGCGCGTTCGTCCGTCCAGCGGCTACCTCAGCGAGGACCTCGTGCTGGCGGTCGGTGAGACGGCTGATTCCCTGTTCGGTGGCCCCGATCGACGGACTGCCTTCGCGCAGCGCACGGCTGAAGCGAGCGGCGTTCTGGTATGCCAGCCAGAGGTGCGGACGGATGCTCTCGAGTTCCCGTCGATCGTTCGCGTCGAAGGTCCGGCGATCCCGGTCGATCGAGACGGCGGCCTGTGCAGACACGCTCACCGTCAGCTGATCCTCGACCTCGACAGCTGAGAAGAACTCGCCGTACAGCGGCGTGCGGTGAAACTCGCGCGGCGTGAGGAAGTCGCTGATCAGCCACGGTTCGCTGTCCGGCGCCCGCACGAACCGACTGGGCACGGGATGTTCGTGCATGTGCTCCCGGCGCGCCTCGTCGAGGTCGGCGAGCACGGGGGGCTCGGGGTCGACGAGCACCCTGAAGTCACCGTTCGTGAAGTCGACTTCGGTGTAGTCGGCCTTGTCACCGCCGATCAGCCGGCGCGTGACCGACATGGCGAGGTACGGGTAGCGGTCGATCGTCGTCAGCGCGTACAGCTCCGGCAGAGCTCTCGCGGCTCGCTCGCTCAACCGGTAGCCCGCCATGGCGAAAGAGTACGCCGATCTGCGTATTTACACGTGGTTCGACAGCGGCCACACTCATGCGCATGAGATCCGACCGTTTTGAACGCCGATTCCTGCTCGCCGGCCCGCTGTTCGTAGCGCTGCTCGTGCTCGGCGGGCCGATCCTCGTCGGTAACACCCCAGAACGTGATGCAAGTCCGTCCCACGTGATCGCCTTCTACACCGCGCACCGCACCCGTGAGCGCGCCGGCGCGATCGTTCTTGCGCTCGCCTTCCTCGCATTCCTGCTCCTCGCCGGGACGCTGCGCTCTCGTTGGCGTCGCTTCGAGCGCAGTGAACCCCTCGTCGTCCTGATGTTCGTCGCGGCGGCCATTGCGGTGGTCGGGCAGACGATCAGCGCTGGACTCACCTACACGATCGCAGAGGCGCCCGACCGGCTCACGCCGGCTGCGGCTCAGACCTTGAACCTGCTCGCCAACGACCTCGTTCTGACGAGTGCCATCGGCCTGCTCGCGTTCGGCGTCTCGGCTGGGCTCGCGATCCTGCGCGGCGTCGAGTTGCCGGCCTGGCTCGGCTGGCTTGCGATCGCCTCGGGGATCTTGTTCGTCATTCCCCCGGCCGAGGTTCTGGGACTGCTGCTCCTCCTCATCTGGGTGATCGCCGTGAGCGTTCTCTCGCTCAGGCGCGACCCGCGATCGGCGAATGCGGAGCTTCAGCCTGAACCTTCCTAGGCGGCGCCATCGCTGTGGCCATCGCTGTCGCTGGCGACGCTACGCGCAGAGACCCTACGTCCCTGCCGCATCGGCGATGCCCGCCGTCATGCGATCAGCGAGGAGGCCGAGTCCATCATCCGCAAGCGTGGCAAGCAATTGACTAGCCTCAAGCAGTCATGCCCCCGGAACGCGGCATCCGCTTCTTTTCCTGGGCTGGTCGACGGGTGGCCTACGCGGTCAACGGGGATGGACCGCCGCTGATCGCTGCCGCCTGGTGGATCAGTCACATCGAGCGCGATTGGCAGGATCCGCGCTTTCGCCGCTTCTTCGAAGCCTTGGGGAACGGCTATGGGCTCGTACGCTACGACCGGCCAGGCGTGGGGCTCTCCGACCGAGACACCTCGCCTGGGCCGCTGACGATCGACGCCGAGGTGGATCTGCTTGGCCGAATGCTCGACGAGCTCGGCTGCGAGCGAGCGACGCTGTTCGGTGGCTCGTCTGGAGGTTGCGCCGCAATGGCGTTTGCCGCGCGCTTTCCCGAGCGTGTCGAGCAGTTGATGTTGTATGGAACCTACGCCGACGGGTCGGGCATCGCACCTGCCGACGTACGGGCAGCCGTCATCGGAGCCGTCCGCTCGCACTGGGGTCTGGGGTCGCGCCTGCTCGCCGACGTCTTCCTCGGTGAAGAGGGGAATGCGGAGCGGCGTCGGTTCGTCCAGGCGCAGCAGGAGTCGTGCGATGCAGATACGGCAGCGGCGCTGCTCGAGCATGTCTACAACACCGACGTGCGGGAGTCACTCGAGCAAGTGCGAGCGCCTACGGTCATCGTGCATCGACGCGCTGACCGGGCGATTCCCTACGAGCTCGGCCGTCAGCTGGCGGCTGCAATCAATGGAGCGAGCCTCGTGTCGCTCGGTGGCAGCGCCCATTTCCCGTGGCTGGAAGACGGGCTGAGCGTTGCCCACGCACTGCGGGCGGGGCTGAGCCCAGACGCGCGAGGCGAGAGCATTGACGAGCAGGCGCTGTCCAACCTGCTCTCGCCGCGTGAGAAAGAGGTGCTTTCGCTCGTCGCCGAAGGGATGACCGAGCGAGACATTGCGGCGCGGCTCGTCGTAAGCCCGCATACCGTGCACCGCCACATGGCGAATATCCGCGCGAAGCTGGCGCAAGGGTCGGCGGCCGCAGCGGTCGCCGAGGCCACGCGGCTTGGCCTGATCTGAGGCGACAACCCGTAGCCGACCCAGCCAATGGTCCCGACGGGCCATGGCGGAAGATGGCCGGAGAAGGGGATGTGGAGCGCACCCTTTGGCGCATACCGTCATCGGCATGCAAAACACAACTCAAATCCCAGCGGACTCGTCCGATGCGACCCTGTGGGCACGCATCTCGGCACGTATCTACGACCCGTTTCTCTGGCTTGCAGAGCGCCGAGGCTTGCGCGCCCGACGCTGCGAGCTGCTTGCAGACGCGCGTGGTCTGACGCTCGATATCGGCAGTGGGACCGGACTGAACCTGCCCCACTATCCACGACGGCTCGAGCGGCTCGTGCTCGCCGAGCCAGATCCGGCGATGCGCGTACGTCTCGAGCAACGCGCAACGCGCTTGAGGCCGGAGGCATCGGTCATCGACGCTCCCGCAGAACGACTTCCGTTTGCAGACGGCACGGTCGACACCGTCGTCTCGACGCTCGTGTTGTGCACCGTCGACGCTCCCGAGCTCGCGCTGAGCGAGATCGCCCGCGTGCTTGCCCCTGACGGTCAGCTGCTGTTCATCGAGCACGTGCGCGCCGCGTCGCCGGTTCGCTCATTCGCGCAGGAGCTGCTGGCGGCGCCATGGCGGCAGTTCGCCAACGGCTGTCGGTGCAATCAAGAGACGGTGATGATGATGGCGGCGTGCGGCTTCCAGCTCGACGTCAGCGAAGCGGCATGGCGCGGCATGCCGTCGATCGTCAAGCCGCTCGTCCACGGTCGCGCCCGCTACTTCGGCACCAACTCCGAGCGAGCCGCTGAACCCGTGCAGGCAGTCGGCGCCGTGAGCGACGGCGGGAAGGCGCCACAGTGATCGCCGTCAGCGTCACGTTCCAATACGACGAGGACTTCGATCGTGCTCGGATGATCTCCGTTGCGGAGAGCGCCCGCAGGGCTTTCGAGGGCATGCCCGGATTGAGGTCCAAGGTCTTCACCATCGACGACGCGCGACAGCGCGCGATGAACTTCTACATCTGGGAATCGCCGGATGCCGCCAAGGCGTTCTTCTCAGCGGAGATGCGCGAGCGCGTGACCGGTCTGTACGGCGTCAGACCCACGATCGACTTCGTGGAGGTCGCTCAGCTTGTCGACAACATCGCGCCCCGCCGGTGCTGAAACTGGCTACGACGGCGAAGAAGCTGGGACGGGGCGAAGGCCCCGGCAGGCGTGAGAAGGTCACGGTCAAGGGGTTGCGCTTTGCACCAGCTGACGTTTACTATGCCCTGCGTAGGTGCACGCATGTGCCAAACGCAGGAGGGGGAGGGACCGTTGCGCATTCAGCGAGGGAGCGATGATCGTATGGCCGTGGGCCGTGTAGGGCGCAGCCGTTTGCGCGCAACGTGCAGCGTGCGGCGGCGGGCGCTGCTCGGTGTCGTGCCGACGCTGATCGCGTTGGCCGTCTGCTTTGTGACCGCCGCAAGCGCTTCGGCCTTCAGCGCGAACGGAAGCGTCGAACAGGTGTACGTCACCGGCTTGACTCCAGGCGCTGAAGTGTCGCTGCTGAAGAAAAATGGCGAAACGGCTTCCACGAAGACCGCTGACTCGCTCGGCGGCCTGCTGTTCCGCAACGTCGCGCCCGGAAAGAGCTACCGGGTTCGTCTGACTTCGACGAGCGAAGAATCGGCTCCGCTCACCGTCCACACGCAAAAGCCGGCAGCGTGGAACCGCAGCGTCTACAAGCAGTCGATCCCGAGCAGTGGCTATGGCTACCTCACGACGCGCGACGGCACGCAACTGGCGATCGACGTCCACCCGCCAACTTCCGCGCCGACGAAGCACAACGGCGCCGTTCCAACGCTGATCGAATACTCGGGCTATGGCTACGCCAATCCCGCCGGTCCCGAAAGTGGCCTCGCGGCAGTGGCCAACCAACTCGGCTTCGCCGTCGTCGACGTCAACATGCGCGGCACCGGCTGCTCTGGCGGCGCCTTCAACTACTTCGAACCGCTGCAGAACCTCGATGCATACGACGTGATCCAGACGATCGCCCACCAGCCGTGGGTGCTGCGGCACAAGGTCGGGATGTTCGGTGTCTCCTATGGCGGCATCAGCCAGCTGTTCGCCGCTCAGCTTCGGCCGCCGGCACTCGAGGCAATCGCACCGCTTTCAGTCGTCGACGCAACTGCGACGACCCTTTACGCAGGCGGCGTGCTCAACACGGGCTTCGCCGTGCCGTGGGCCGAAGATCGTCAATTCGACGCCGAGCCGGCAGGCCCGTCGAGCGGCGAGCACTGGGCCTACGAACAGATCCAGAAAGGCGACGTGACGTGCGAAACCAACCAGGATCTGCACGAAGAGGCGACTGACCTGATCTCTGAAGTCAAAGAAAACGCGACGTACAACCCGCCAGTCGCCGACCCGCTCGATCCCGTCTCGTTCGTCCACAACATCAGCGTCCCGACGTTCATGGCATGCCAGTTCGAGGACGAGCAGACCGGCGGGCACTGCGCCGACCTGGCCGAGCACTTCACCGGCACCGACCGCAAGTGGTTCACGTTCACCAACGGCGCGCACATCGACTCGCTCGATCCCTACACGCTGAATCGATTGGACGACTTCCTCGAGCTGTTCGTCGCCCACCAGGCGCCGATCAACAATCGCGGGGCCTTGCATGGGGCGGCGCCGATCGTCTACCAGTCTGCCCTGGGTCTCCCGTCGAACGATCTGGTCACGTTGCCGGACGACCCAATCCAGGAAAAGGCGAAGTACGCAGAAGCGCTGTCGGCCTTCACGGCGCTGCCAGCGATTCGCGTGCTGTTCGACAATGGCGCCGGCGCCTCGCCTACCGGTAACAAAACGGCCGGAAACCCCTACCCCGGATTCGAACAGTCGTTCTCGGCCTTTCCGATCCCCGGCACGGTCGCCCGCTCGTGGTACCTCGGGCCAGAAGGAGCGCTCAACGAAGAAGTGGCAACGTCTGAAGGGGTCGACTCGTACACCTCCAACGCGAGCGCGACGCCGCTGACCGACTACACAGGCGGCACCGGCTCAGGTGGGCTGTGGGGCATCGCATCGCAGTGGAAATGGAACTGGGTGCAACCGCCAGCCGGCTCCGCCGTCTCGTATGTGACAGCGCCGCTGAGCGCCGATACGACTGCCATCGGTGGAGGCTCGGTCAACCTCTGGGTGAAGTCATCCACTCCAGATGTGGACCTCCAGGCAACAATCAGCGAGGTGCGCCCCGACGGCAACGAGACGTTCGTTCAGAACGGCTGGATCCGCGCCAGCGAGCGCAAGCTCGCGACCACGTCGACGAACATGTTCGGGGAGACGCCGACAGCGGTCGAACCGATCCCGACGTTCCTTGCATCGGACGTGCAGCCGATGCCTGCCGACGAATACGTCCCGGTCACGATCCCGCTGTACTTCGAGGGCCACGCCTACCGCGCAGGCTCGCGCATCAGGGTCACGGTCTCGGCGCCAAACGGCACCCAGCCGGTGTGGTCGTTCGGACAGACCCAGCCCGAAGGCGGCACCGCCAACGTCTCGATCGCGTTTGGGCCCGGCATGCCAGACAGCCTGATCCTGCCGATCGTGCCTGGGGTCAACGTGCCAACGGGCCTGCCGGCCTGCCCGAGCCTGCGCAATGAGCCCTGCCGCTCCTATCAGGCACTCGTGAACAACGGATCCTGACGGCGATTCGTTCGCCTGAAGTGACGTTGACCGCGCGGCGGTTGGGTGCATACCAGCCGCCGCGCAGTTCGCTCTAGACTGCCCCCGATGCAATCCGCACTCCGACGCCTAGCGAGCAATCTAGGCCTCGTGCAGTGGGTGCGATCGTTCCGCGGCGGCTTTGGAGCACGCCGCGACGCTCGCCCGACCGGAGCGGAGCGCAGCGGTCGCGGCGGCGCGGATCGGGTGGGATCGCTCGGCAGTGCTGCGGGTGCCGCGATGCGCTATCCGGTATCGCTGCGCTACTTCGAGCGCGGCTACCGCTACGCACAGCAGCTGCCACCGGTGGGGCACGACGCAGCGGAGACGACCGCGTCCACGGGTGCGCCAAATCCCCTCGAGGCTTACTTCGACGCCCACACCGAAGGTCCAGGGATCTGGAAGTGGCGCCACTACTTCGACATCTACGATCGCCACTTGGCGCGCTTCCGTGGTCGCCCCGTGCGGATCGTCGAAGTCGGCGTCTTCGGTGGCGGAGCGATCGGAATGTGGCGTGAGTACTTCGGCCCTGACGTTCACATATACGGCATAGACATCGACTCCAGCTGCCGCGCGCTGGAAGGCGAGGGCGTCGAGATCTTCATCGGCGACCAGTCCGATCCCGCCTTCTGGGAGGGATTTCTCGCCGGCGATCCTGAGATCGACATCGTGCTCGATGACGGCGGACACCTGCCCGACCAGCAGAGCGTGACGCTCGAATGCCTATTGCCGGCAATGCGCCCAGGGGGGGTTTACATCTGTGAGGACATACAGGGAGCCTTCCAGCCATTCCATGCCTTCGTCGACGGCCTGACGCACCCGTTGAGCGGGATCGGCTTCGCCGAGAACGCGATCGCCGTCCCCGTGCACGAGCACGTCGCCTCGGTTCATCGCTACCCACTGGTGACGGTGATCGAGAAGCCCACCGCGGGACCTGCTCGCTTCGAGTCCGTGCGCCACGGGAGCGACTTTCCGTCCTCGAAATGGCTCAGTTGAGCGCGACTATCGTCCGCCCAGGCCTGCGGCACGAGACATTGCTCACAGCCCCTTGGTCAGCGCAAACTCTCGCAAGGTTCGCGGCCCAGGCCCATCGCTCTGCCGCACCGCGATGAACGAAGCCGTGTAGCCGGCCGGCGACGAGGGTCCGTGTGCGTTGACTCGTACTACGGTCCCCAGCAGGCTCGAGACTTGGTCGACTCCGTCGGGCCACGCATAGCCGGCGACGCCGCGGTAGTCGTAGCGCCAGCCCTCCGTCGGCGTGCCGTCGATGCCGAGCCCCACGATCGAGAAACCGGGCGGATCGCCCGGCAGAACCTTGCCGTCGAGCGTGAGCGCATATTCGTTGCCCATGCCGAGCGCACCGCCGAAGTGACCACCCCCGTCGGCCTCGAAGTCGAACACGCCCTCGCCGAAGATCAGCGCCAATGCTGCCTGTGGGTCTTCGCCCACCAACGTGGGCACGTTGCGATAACTCCGGTACGTCCATTTCCCAGTCAGCATGGTTTCTTCTTCTTTCCAATAGTTAGACGAATGCCATGTTCTCGGGTAGTGTCCAGATCGTCTCACGCATCTGTGTAAATGCAACCTGGGGGAGTGCCCTATGCCAGCCACGCCCGGTGAACGCCGATCGCTGATCGAGATCCAGAAGGAGTACGAAAGCGGCGACAAGGAGGCGCTCGAGACGCTGATGCGCGCCTGGAAGGGGATCAAGGAGCTGCCGGCAGAAGACCTGAGTTCGTTCTTCGTGCTCGGCGGCTACCACGGGGAGCCATTTCGCGACCAGGGTGCAACCAACCCGGAATGGTGGGGCGGTTACTGCGAGCACGGCACCGTGCTCTTCCCGACCTGGCACCGGGCGTACCTGTACGCGCTCGAGCAGGCACTGCAGAGCATCCCTGGCTGCTCCAACGTGATGCTCCCGTTCTGGGACGAGACAAGTCCAGAATCGCTCGCCAAAGGCCTGCCCGCCGCGCTGACGTGGGAGACCTTCGAGCTCGACGGCCAGGAAATTCCGAACCCGCTGCGGTCTTTCATCTTGCCCGTTGAGATCGTCGACGCCGTTGAAGGTGACAATTCGCTGTACAGCAAGCCTGCAGGGTACGAGACCGTGCGCTATCCGCTGTCAGGGCTTGTCGGTACCGAAGCGGAGCGCGCCGCGACGGCTGCCCACAACGCCAAGTTCCCCGACTACGAGAAGAACGTCGAACTGCTCAATGAGAACGTCATTACCTGGCTGACCGGGGCTCCGGTCGTCCACGGCCAGGCGATCAAGGGCTTCGTCGAACGGAAATTCATCCGCTGCATGGACGCGCCGACCTACACATTGTTCTCTAACACGACGTCGATGAGCGCGTATAACGGCTCGCATGCTGCCGGCCAGCAGGTCGTCGCACTGGAGAGTCCGCACAACAGCATCCATTTGGCGATCGGCGGGTTCGAAGTCCCCCAAAGAGGGGATTTCTCGCCAATCCCAGGCGCCAACGGCGACATGGGCGAGAACGACACCGCTGGGCTCGACCCCATCTTCTACTTCCACCACTGCTTCATCGACTACGCCTTCTGGACGTGGCAGCGTCGGCATGGCAGCACACAGGCACTCGTGATCGATCCGCAGGATCCTGGAGCGGGCTATTCGGCCGAAAGCCCGCCGCCGGCCGGTCGTGAACCTGATGAGCGGCTCGACATCAACAGTGCGCTGAATCCATTCACGACGGCGAAAGGTGAACCGATGACGTCGGCACACGTGACCGACATCGCCAAACTCGGCTACTCCTACGGTCCAGGCTCGCTCGACCGCTTCGCAGAGGCCGGGATCGCCGCCGTGCCTGAGGGGGACGCTATCGAGGAGGCCACTCGCTCGGTCCATGTCGAGGGACTCGACCGCAGCAAGCTGCGCGGCTCGTTCATCATCTCCGCGTTCGCCGAGGTCGATGGCGAGATGCAGGCGATCGGCCACGAGGCGGTGCTCAGCCGCTGGCAGGTCGAGGGCTGCGCCAACTGCATGTCCCACCTGGGCGCAAGCGCCGACTTCCCCCTGCCCGTCGCTGCGCGCGCGAGCGCCGAGGGGACTGCAGATGGGGTGGATGTGCGGGTGACGACGCGAAATGACGTGCTGCGCTCACGCGAGAGCGGTGCATTTGCCGAGCTCGCCGCGGAGCCGCCGCCGTCGTTCACCATCGAGATTCGTTAGCCCCAGCTCGAACTTCTCGAGGCGAGCACTGCTCTAGAGGTCTTCGCCGTCGCGATCCAACAACGCTTCCAAGGCGCCCAGCTTCTGCGTGTCCTCATAGGCCTCGTAGTCGCGCAGTCGACCCCACGCGATTCTCCCCCAGAGCACGAAGCGGTTCTCGTAGAGCCGCTCGCCGTCGGCGCCCGTGAGAACGTCGTGCCCTCGGATGCAGATCGTCTGATTCCAGGGAAAGCCCTTCAGCACGACCTCGTCCGGATAGAGCTTGACCCCGCTGGCCTCGATCCTTCGCAGCCATCGCTCGAGGTTGTCCCTGCCCTGCAGCTCGCCCGACCAACGGCTCTCGCCGGGGAAGCGAAAGCGGATGTCCTTTGCGTCCATGCGCAGGGTGGGTGCGAGATCTCCCATGCGAGCTCTCGCCATGCTGTGGCTGACCATTCGCTTTGCGAGCCACGACAGCATCTGTTTCTCCTTTGCGCTTCAGCGGTGCACTTGCATCAGGATTCTGCCAGTTCGACTCGCGCCACGAGCGCGCCTTGACTTCCCCACGGACGAGATAAAGAATGTCGGCAACCCGACGGAAGCGTCCTCGTCGAAGACCGGCTTGGGCCATCATGAAAGGGACTCGTGCCGATTCCTTCCGCAGCGCATGTCCGCGCCGTCGGCCCCCCGCCGTCGTCGCTTAGCGTTGCCCGGGTCGGCGAGACACGCGCCGCTGATCTGTGGCGCCAACCGATGGAGGCGAGATGAGCAGCGGCGAGAACGTGGGCACCCCGCCGGTCAAGGCGGGCGAATTCAAGCTGGAGGTAGTCGTCATACCGGTCGCAGATGTCGACCGCGCAAAGCAGTTCTACGAAGGCCTCGGTTGGAAGCTCGATGCGGATGTCGCGCCCAGCGCCGACTACCGCATCGTCCAACTCACGCCGCCTGGCTCTGGATGCTCGATCCAGTTTGGCGTGAACGTTTCATCAGCTGCGCCTGGATCGCTGCAGAGCTTGTATCTCGTCGTCGCCGACATCGCCGCTGCGCGCGATGAACTGATCGCGCACGGGGTAGAGGTGAGCGAGGTGTTCCACGAAGCGGCACCCGGCTCTCGCTTCCACGACAGCGGGCGTGCGCCTGGGCCGGCACCTGAGCACGGCACGTACAGCTCGTTTGCCACGTTCAGTGATCCCGATGGGAACGGCTGGCTGCTGCAGGAGATCACGACTCGACTTCCAGGTCGCTGAGGGAGGCGAGCGATGACCACGACATACGAATCAGTGGAGGAGCTTGCCGAAGCGCTGCGTCGCGCGGCGGCTGCGCATGGCAAGCACGAGGAACGCATTGGAGAAGCCGACGAGAACTGGCCTGACTGGTATGCGCTGTACATGGTGCGCGAGAACGCAGGCGAGGAGTTGCCCACATGAGCAGCGACTACGACGTGATCGTGCTCGGCGCCGGTTCACCAGGGGAGCACTGCGCTGGCGCTTTGGCGGAGGGTGGCCTGCGCGTCGCTGTCGTCGAGCGCGAGCTCGTCGGTGGTGAGTGCTCCTACTGGGCGTGCATACCCTCGAAGACGCTGCTGCGGCCAGGTGAAGCGGTGCACGAGGCGCGTGAGGCCGCCGCGAGCGCTGAGATCGATGTCGAGGCGGCGCTCGCTTGGCGTGACTACATGGTCTCTGACCACTCCGACGCAGGGCAGGAGAAGTGGTTGGCCGACCACCACATCGACCTGCTGCGCGGCAGCGGGAGGCTCGCAGGACCGGGCGTCGTCGAGGTCGACGGCGTGCGCCACACCGCAGAGCACGTCGTGCTCGCCAACGGCGCCGATCCAGTCGTGCCGCCCGTGCCAGGACTGCGCGAGCTCGAGGGTGTCTGGACGAACCGCGAGGTGACGTCGATGAAGGCCGTGCCCCGGCGGTTGCTGATCCTCGGTGGTGGCCCAGTTGGGGTGGAGATGGCGCAGGCCGTTCGCCGACTCGGTGGTGAGGCCGTCGTCGTCGAGATGTCCGAGCATCTGCTCGCGCGGGAGCCAGCGCCGCTCGGCGAGGCGCTTGGCGAGGTCTTGCGCCGCGACGGCATCGAGCTCGTTCTCTCGGCAAACGCGACTTCAGCGCGACGCGACGGCGACGATTACGTGCTCGAGATTGACGACGGGCGCGAGCTCCGTGGCGAGAGGCTGCTCGTCGCCACCGGTCGGCGCCCGCGCGTGCTCGGGATCGGCCTCGAGACGGTCGGCGTCGAGCCCGACTCGCATGGGGTCCCCGTCGATGCGCACCTGCGTGCCGCCGAGCGACTGTGGGCGATCGGCGACGTCAATGGCCTCTGGCCCTTGACCCATGTCGGCAAGTATCAAGGCGAGGTCGTTGCAGCGAACATCCTCGGTGGGTCGCGCAAGGCCAACTACGAGGCTGTTCCTCGCGTTGTCTACACCGACCCACAAGCAGCGGCGGTGGGCGCAGGCGCAGGGAGTTTCAGCGCGATGGTCTCGTTGGCCGACGTGCCGAAGACCGCTACGTACACGCGCGCATACGCCGAGCAGAACGGCTTCTTGACGCTGCTCAGCGACGGCGAGCGTTTGACAGGTGCCTATGCTCTCGGCCCTGAGGCCGGCGAGTGGCTGCAGCAGGCGACGCTTGCGATTCGGGCGCGAATCCCGCTCGATGTGCTGACCGACACGATCCAGCCGTTCCCGACGTTCTCGGAGATCTATGTCGCAGGGCTGAAGGCGCTGCGCGGTCAGATCGATGCCAGGTCCAAGGCCATCGGCGTGGGCCCGCCGATGGCGAGCTGATGAATGGCAAAAGGAGGTACGACGATGCGCTCTGACATCACACCAGGCAGCACGTTTCCTGATTATGAGCTGCCCGATCACGCCAAAGATCCACGCAAGCTCAGCGAGTTGCAGGGCGATGATCCGCTGATCCTCACGCTCGCGCGTGGTCACTACTGCCCGAAGGAGCATCAGCAGCACCGCGAACTCGTCGACTTCTATCCGAAGATCGCCGTCGCATACACGCAGATCGCCACGATCACGACCGACGGTGATCACCTGCTGAAAGAGTTTCGTGCGTCGCTAGGTGCGCAGTGGACGTTCCTCTCCGATCCTGAGCGCATCGTGCAGAAGGATCTCGAGATCCAGGAGTACACAGACCCCGAGAACGACCCGATGATTCCGCACACGCTCGTGCTCAAACCGGGCCTCGTTGTGCACAGCATCTACAACGGATACTGGTTCTGGGGGCGCCCTTCTGCTGTCGATCTATGGCACGACCTGCGCGACGTGCTGCGCGAGACGAGGCCAGATTGGGATCTCAGCGCTCCAGGTCTGCGCGACGCCTGGGACGCCGGCGAGCGCGGCCCATTCCACGGCTTCGATTGATGCAGCTCGGTCAGCCGACGGCCGAGGGAGCGCATCGCCACCGATCGACTACCCGTAAGCGTTGAGCGGGGGGTCGACGTCGTCGTAGATCCGAGCGGCAGCAATTCTCCCGCTCGGTCCTCGCACATACACCGCGACGCCCGCCTGTGGCTGCAGCTCGGACTTGCCCCAGCGCACGACGTTGTACTCGAGCGCGCACGAGCGACCGTCGTCGATCGCCGCGCAGTGCTCAAGCGGGATGCCGCCGTCGTTTGAGAACAGCCCCCGATAGAACGAGCGCAGCTCGTCACGACCTCGATGCACGTGCTGAGCGCCTGCAGGCTCGCGCGCATAGCCGTCAGGCTCGAACGCCGCCAGCGTTGCGTCGATGTCGCCCTTCGCGAGCGCATGCTGGTAATCGCCGACGACGTCTGAGATGTCTATCCGCGGGTCAGGTTGCAGCAGCGGTGGGCGGTTGACGTGCTCGCCGGCCAGCGGCCAGTTGCTGAAATAGATTCGCAGCTCCTTGAGCTTCCCGTCCGCGACGCGGTCGGCCACGATCGCGACCGGCAGGGCGATTCGCTCATCCTCGCCCTCACCGTCCAGCTGAAGAACGGTCTCTTCGAAGCCATGTCGGTCGGTGGTCACGTGTGCAACATCCTCAACCACTGCGTTGAGCCGCTTCAGCCACGAGCTTGTCTCTGAGGCGTACGCCTCGAATGCGCGTGTTCCCCTGATTCGCCCTCGCAGGGGAACGTGCAGCTCCGGCTCGGCAGCGAATGAGGACAACAGCGGATTCAGCTCACCTGCGATCAAGCCGTCGAAGTAGGGGACGAAGGCCGATTTGCGCTGCTGCCTCTCTTCGACTCGCTCGAGCACCGGCGAGGAAAACAGCTCGGGAGACCACGGCATCCGGCAAGCGTCTCACATTGTCGTAGCCGGCATTGACGGCCGCGATGAAGGGTCTTCTCAGCGTTGTGATGGCGTCGGATCGGCGGGGGGCGGGGTTTTCACCCCCCCCCCGCGG
>FTBE01000075.1_pt1 | contig 49243 bp, 46 predicted proteins | sample 1639291 | NCBI WGS metagenome assembly FTBE01 (sample SAMEA3914864, study PRJEB12502) | metagenome | biome: forest; material: soil | place: USA | collected 2012-03-12 | depth 0.3 m | reverse complement strand
GGCTGACCCACTACAACTTCAGAAGACCACACGGCTCGCTCAGTCACAAGCCACCCGGCGCTCGCCTACGCGAGCTGACGAACGTGGCTGGGAACTACAACTAGCGGGCCGGCCGCTAGCTTCAGTTACGCGCTGATCTCGTCGACTACGCGCTGATCTCTCGGCGGCCGCCTGCATAGTCTGCGGCCTCGCGCAGGTAGCGCGCGAAAGCTGCGTCGACGACGACGCCTGCGTCCCATGCCCACGGGCTCTCAGGCGCGACCTTCATCGCCACCTGCAAGCACCAAGACGTCCCGTCTTCATACAGGCCGACGAGCTCCTCCGAGGAAAAGCGACCGCCAAGCCGCCTGCGTAGTTCGGCGACGAGCGTTTCCGTCACCCGCTCGGCTTGTGGGCGGCGCTCAGGGAGCTCTGCACGCAAACGCCGCTCACCCTGTTGCCATTGGTAGTTGGCGTTCTCGAACGACACGCGCCGAGGCTAGCAGTGGTCCTCTGCCCAGCACGTACGTCGACAGCTGGCCTATCCTCGACGACTCGGCCGTCAGGCTGGGCTGTCACCGTCAGGCTGGGCTGTCAGTTACAGAGAGCGCTCAGCTGGGCGCTTAGTCAGCCGGCAAGCCAGTGATCTCGTACTGACGCTCGTTGCTGTGCTTCATCCCCAGCTGTCGCGCCTGTGTTTCGACCGTCCCCTGCCTGCCGAGCGCTTCGCGCTGGCGCACCAGCGCTGTGTGTTCGCGTTCCATCACAGCGACTGTCCCGCGGTCGTGACGCGACTGCTGCCAGGTTGAGAGCATGCGGATGCCAGCGCTCAGATACAGATACAGCAGCGCTGCGAGCACGGCGAGCATCGCCAAACGCCCCAGCCGGTCCCAGCGAATCGGCGGAAGCGCTCGCGCGTCGAGCGCACGAGCTGAGCGCGCAGAGGACGTGCGACGGCTGCTTGCACGCGTACCGACACGGCCGCTACGCGTGCTCGGTGCAAAGGTTCCAGGCATCCCAACCGCATTCGCGCTCAGCGCGCCGGCTCCTGCCTGGTTCAGCGAAAGACTGAACGACCAGGAAACTCAGCGTCGGCGCCAAGCTGCTCCTCGATCCGCAGCAGCTGGTTGTACTTCGCCACGCGATCTGAGCGCGATGGGGCGCCTGTCTTGATCTGCCCGCAACCTGTCGCCACAGCGAGGTCAGCGATCGTCACGTCCTCCGTCTCACCTGAACGGTGGCTCATCACTGCCGTGTAGCCGGCCTCACGCGCCATCGCGATCGCCTGCAGCGTCTCGGTGAGCGTTCCGATCTGGTTGACCTTCAGCAGGATCGAATTGCCAACGCCCGCCTCGATACCACGCGCAAGCCGCTCTGTGTTGGTCACGAACAGGTCGTCGCCGACGAGTTGCACGCCTGCCCCGATGCGATCGGTCAGCGTCTTCCAGCCCTGCCAGTCCTCCTCATCCATGCCATCCTCGATCGAGACGATCGGGTAGCGCGCGCAGAGGTCTGCCCAATAGTCAGCGAGCTGATCGGCACTCAACGTTCGACCCTCGTGCTCGAGCACGTAGGCGCCGCCCTCAAAGAGCTCGCTTGCTGCCGGGTCGAGCGCGATCGCGACGTCCTCGCCAGGTGTATAGCCAGCCGCCTCGATCCCAGCCACGAGCATCTTCAGCGCATCCTCGTTCGAGCCGAGGTCGGGCGCAAAGCCGCCCTCGTCGCCGACAGCTGTGCTGAGCCCGCGCTCGTGCAGCGTGCGCTTCAGAGCGTGGAACACCTCAGCGCCCATGCGCAAGCACTCGGAGAAGCTCGCAGCGCCACACGGGACGACCATGAACTCTTGGAAGTCGACTTTGTTGTCTGCGTGCGCGCCGCCGTTGAGCACGTTCATCATCGGCACAGGCAGGATCCGCGCCGCCTCTCCGCCAAGGTAACGCCACAGCGCCATGCCCTCCTCAGCAGCCTGCGCATGAGCCGCTGCGAGTGAGACGCCGAGGATCGCGTTCGCGCCGAGGCGCGACTTGTTGGGAGTGCCGTCGAGCGCGATCAGCGTCTCGTCGAGCGCCTGCTGATCAGCTGCGTCCAGACCACGTACCTCACCAGCAATCTCGTCATTGACGTTGGCGACAGCGCGCGTCACGCCCTTACCGCCCCAAGCCGGCTCGCCATCGCGCAACTCGGTCGCCTCGAACTCCCCCGTCGAAGCTCCCGAGGGCACTGCTGCGTGGCCGTGGGCACCTGAGCGCAGGCCGATCTCGACCTCGACCGTCGGGTTGCCGCGACTGTCGAGGATCTGACGCGCGTGGACGCGCTCTATCTCGCTCATGCCCTATGCCCCTTCCTGGCGCGGAGCGCCACTGCCCTCCGCGCTGCGGGCACCGCTCAGGCCGCGCCTATTTGGTCGCGGTGGACGTCGTGGCCGGCGCCGTCGACGTGGCTCCCGGCGCTGCCGTCGACGTCGTCTTCGGTGCTTTGTAGCCCTTGCAGTCTGCGACCACGTAGCCACTGCGGCATTCCGTTTTCGCCTGCCACTTCTTTTTGAATTCCTTCACGAACTTGCTCAGTGCAGATTGCTGCTGTGTGGCCGTCAGCTGCGCTTTGATCGACGCTTCTGCCTGCTTCAGCGTCTGCTGGCTGCCTGGCGTGATCGATTGAACCTCGAAGATGTAGTACCCAAACGGCGTCTTGATCGGACCGGTGAGGACGTTCTTCTGTGCAGAGAAGACAGCCGTGTCGAGCGCCTTCTCCTCCTGACCCTTGACGACGCCAGGCAGCTTGCCGCCGTTGGACTTGCTCGTCGGGTCGATCGAGACGCGCTTGGCGACGCTTTCGAAGCTCTTGCCCGATTCGATTTCCTGCTTGGCTTTCTTGGCCTGATCTTCCGTCTTCGTGAGGATGATCAGCAGGTTGCGCTTTTCAGCGACACCGAAGCGTTTCGGGTTGTTTTTGTAGTACTTGACGATGTCGTCGTGCGTGACTTTCGACTTCTCTTTGACGATCTTCTGCTGGATTTTCGAAGAGAGCAGGTTGAGCTTCACGCGCAGCAGCAGGTCGGAGACCGTCTGGCCCGAGGTCGCAAGGAATTTCTGGAATTCCGCTGCCTTCGGGAACTGCTGGCTCTTGATTTTTTCGAACTGCTTCTTGACTTCCTTGTCTGAGACCTTCACGCCGAGCGAGCTCGCTTCACCGAGCACCCATTCGGAGGAGATCAAGAAGCCGAGCACCTCCTGCTGCAAGGTTTTGTACTGCTGTTCGCACTGAGACTTCAGCTGCGCTTCCGTCGGCGCCGTCTGGCCCTTGGTCGGTTTCGACTGGGCTTTGGTCCGTGCAATGCAGGCCGTGTACTTCGGCGGGTCTGGAACGGTCGGTTTGCTGCCCGCAGTCGCCGCGCTCGAAGCAGCAGCGACGCTCATCCAGTGACCGAAGGTGTCTTTCGTGATCGACTTTCCATTGACAGACACGACCGCATCCCCTGGGATGCCGCCACAAGCTGCAAGCCCGATGAGGGCAAACAAAACGGCGCCAAGCGCCGCAGTGATTCGGAATGCTCTGAGCACGACGCGGGCACTCTAGCGGAAACGCGCACGTTCGTGCGTCATGAGTCCTAACGATTACCTAAGCATCACATGTGACATGTTTCGCCACCGCCACGATCTCGCTCGCGGCCCCTCAGGCGGCCTCGCGCATCACAGCGAGCAGCACGTCGGCTGCACGCACAACGGACGGGAAGCGCTCGCTGGCATCCTTGGCGACACGCATCGACATCTGTGCGCGTCCAGATTCATACAGCGCTTCGGGAAGCTCCTCCCGCAGCCGCTTGGCGCGACGCGAGTCCAACTGGATCGGCACGACAGCGAGCCTGTCGCCGTGGAAGCTCACCGTACGCGCGCCTGCCTGGCCGAACTTGATCCGCGCCCGTTGCAGCGCGAGCAGGTTCTCGAGCGGCTCTGGCACTGGCCCGAAGCGATCCTCGAGCTCCTCGCGCAACTGCTCCACGTCGGCTACCTCGAGCGCGCTGGCGACGCGACGGTGCACGTCGATCTTGGCCTGCTCATAGGGGATGTAATCGGCTGGAACGTACGCGTCGACGTTCACGTCCAACCGGACCGGATCCGGTCGCTCGACTTCCTCGCCCTCGCCATCATGCGCTGCCGCACCGTCTGCACGCTCAGCTTCGCGCACAGCTTCATCGAGCATCTGCATGTACAGCTCGAAGCCGAGTGCCGCCACGTGGCCTGACTGCTCGTCGCCGAGCAGGTTTCCTGCGCCACGGATCTCGAGATCGCGCATCGCGATCTTGAAGCCCGCGCCGAGCTCTGTGTAGTCGGACAGCGCCGAGAGCCTTTGCGCAGCCTCCTCTGTCAGCGCCTGCGCGGAGTCGTAGAGCAGGTACGCATAGGCGCGCTCACGGCTGCGTCCAACTCGACCGCGGATCTGGTAGAGCTGGGCGAGGCCGAACGCGTCGGCATGCTCGACGATCAGCGTGTTGGCGTGCGGGATGTCGATTCCTGACTCGATGATCGACGTGCACACGAGCACATCTGCGCCGCCGCGCAGGTAGTCGAGCATCACCGTCTCCAGCTCACCCTCACCCATCTGCCCATGCGCGACGGCGAAGCGCACGCCGGGACACATCGCGCGCAGACGCTCAGCGGTCTCCTCGATCGACTCGACGCGGTTGTGCAGGAAAAAGGCCTGCCCGCCGCGCTCGTGCTCGCGCACGATCGCGCGCTTGACGAGCTCCTCCTCGTACTCGCCAACGTACGTCTTCACCGGCCGACGTCCCTCGGGCGGCGTCTCGATCACAGAGATGTCGCGCAGGCCGGCGAGCGACATCTGCAGCGTGCGCGGTATTGGCGTCGCCGACATTGAGATCACGTCGACGCGCAGCTTCAACTGACGCAAGAGCTCCTTCTGCTTGACGCCAAAGCGCTGCTCCTCATCAACGATCAACAGCCCGAGATCCTTCGCCCGCACATCGCGCGAGAGCACGCGGTGGGTGCCGATCAGGATGTCGACGCGGCCCTCGCCAAAGCCTTTGATCGCCTCTTTCTGCTCTGCTGTCGTGCGAAAGCGCGAGACGTGGTCGATCGTGATCGGGTAGTCAGCGAGGCGCTCAGAGAACGTGCCGTAGTGCTGCTGGGCGAGGATCGTCGTCGGCGCAAGCATCAGCACCTGCTTGCCGTCCTGCGCAGCCTTGAACGCAGCGCGCAGGGCAACCTCGGTCTTGCCGTAGCCGACGTCGCCGCAGATCAGCCTGTCCATCGGCTGCGGCGCCTCCATGTCGAGCTTGACGAGCTCGATCGCGTCACGTTGATCGGGTGTCTCGGTGAAGGCAAACGCCTGCTCGAACTCACGCTGCCAATCGGAGTCCTCGGCAAACGCATAGCCAGTGCGCCGCCGGCGCTCTGCATAGAGGCTGAGCAACTCCCCTGAAAGCTCTTGCGCGGCACGACGCGCACGCGCCTTCATCGTCTCCCAGCGCGTGCCGCCGAGCTTCGACAGCGGCGGATTATCGCCACCAGCGCCGACGTAGCGGGAGATCTTGGCCAGCTGGTCGACAGGCACGAACACGCGGTCGTCGCCTTGGTATTCGAGATACAGGTAGTCGCGCGTCACACCCGCCACCGTGCGCGTCTCGAAACCGGCAAAGCGCGCGACGCCGTGGTCTTCGTGCACGACCACGTCGCCCGCTCGCAGCTCAGTGAACGAGCGAAGTGCGCCGCGACGCTGGCCGCTGCGACCACCTTGCGCAGCGCCGCGGTCAGCGCCGCCGCGCTCAGCTCGGCGCCGGCGCAGCAGGCGATGCTCGGGGAACACAGCGAGCTTCAGCGACGGCGCAATGAAGCCCTCGCGCAGCGAAGCTGCCGCAAAGCGCAACGAGGGTTCTTGCGGCGAGAGCCCAGCGTCAACGCCCTCCCCCAGCCAGCTCGCTTTCAGGCGCCCGAGGTTGTACGCCGCGCGCTCACCCTCGCCACGCCGCGGAAAGGTGACGAGCGTGCGGTAGCCAGAGCGCACGAGCTTCTCGAGCTCTGGCTCTGCCTCGGCGAGCGAGCGGGCCATCGTGTCGGGCGATTGCGCGCGCAGCTCGATCGACTGGTCGGCAGAGATCGCTGACAACCAGATGCGCACGCGCTCGGCCAGCGCCGCCTGCACGCTCTCAGGGCTGACGTACAGGTGGTGCGCATCCTCGTCGCCAAACGCTGCACACACGTCGTTCCAATGGTCCGAGAGCGCCGGCGCGAGCTCCTCCTCGGCAGCGACGAGCAGCTGCGTCTCTGGGCCGAGCAGGTCGAGCAGCGCGCCAAAGCGATCGACGGGCAAGAGCTCTGCGATGTCTGGTCGAGCGGCGCCGTTGTCGCCGCTATGCGCAGCGCCAGCCGCCAGTTCCTCGCCGGCGATCGCTGCGAGTGCTCTGTACTCTTCAGCAAGCTCTGCTGCCGGCGCGATCTCTACCTCCTGCACGTCGCCGAGCGAGCGCTGCGTGAACGTCGAGAACCAGCGCAGCGACTCGATCTCGACGTCGAACATGTCGACACGCACCGCGCGCTCCTCAGTCGCTGGAAAGACGTCGAGCAGGCCGCCGCGCAGCGCAAACTGACCGCGCTCCTCGACCTGGTCGACCCGCTCGTAGCCGGCGCCTACGAGCTCGACTGCGCACTCGTCGAGGTCGAGCAGCTCGCCGACGCGCAGCGTGAACGAGTGCGGACGCAGCGCTGGGTCAGGAACCTTCTCTGACAGCGCTACAGCGCTGACGACGACGACTGGGCGCCCGTCGCTGTCGGACTCCAGCTCTCGAGCGCCGCCCGGCGCAGACCCCGGCCCTCCGTCGAGCAACGCGTCGAGCGCAGCCATGCGCAGCCCCACGAGGTGCGGTGGCGGAGTCAGATGCGACTCGTACGTGACGCCGCGCGAGGGGTAGTAGCGAACACGCCGTGGGTGCAGCCAAGCACGCAAGTCCGCGGCGAGGTCGCGTGCTGCCCGGTCGTCGCCGACGACGATCAGATGAGCGCGGTCATGCGCGTCAGGCCCAGTCTCAGCGAGTGCCGCGATTGCGTAGGGGCGCAGCGAGGAGGAGACGAAGGCGTGACCACCGTCGCGCGCGAGCGTCGACGCAGCAGGGTCCTCTTCGAGATGGGCAAGCAGGGGTCGGAGCGGCATCTGCGCTCGCCCACGATAGAGCGCGCGCACGGAGCCCCCGGGAGTTGGGCTCCGTGTGCGGCATACGCGCTCCGCTAGAGATCTGCCGCGTCGAGCACGAGGCGCTCAACTTCGTCAGCAGCGTGTCCCACGAGCGCGGCGACCGTGTCGTCGCGCTCGCGGAAACGACCGAGCACCCACGCAGAGACGATCTCTGGATCGGTGCTGTCAGGGCGTCCGACACCGACGCGCACGCGTGAGAAGTCGGCGCTGCCGAGCTCGCGCTTGAGCGACTTCAGGCCGTTGTGCCCCGCCAGCCCACCGCCCACGCGCACCCGCACCTCGCCGAACGGGAGGTCGATCTCGTCATGCACGACGAGCACCCGCTCTGGGGGCAGCTTGTAGGAGCCGCGCGCTGGACCAACGGAGCGACCGACGTCGTTCATGTACGTCTGTGGACAGAGCACAGCCACGCGGCGTGGGGCCTGGCCGAGCTCCCCACTCGCCGCTGCTCCGCCGACGCGCCCCTCGACGATGCGGCCGCGGAAGCGGTCCTTGGCGCGTCCGAGATCCCAGCGGCGCACGAGCTCCCCAGCGACCATGAAGCCGATGTTGTGGCGCGTCTTTGCGTGCTCCGGCCCAGGATTGCCGAGACCGACGATCAGCCAATCGATCGCGCCGCCGTCTCCGTCACGACCGCCGCTGCCACGACCAAAGGGCCGTCGCAGGGGAACCTACTCTCCGTCGGAGGAGTCTCCGCCGCCCGAGTCGTCGCCGTCTGCAGAAGCCTCTGCGTCGCCCTCGCCGACCAGCTCCGTCTCGGATTCGACGTCGTCAGCCTCAGTCTCAGCCTGCAGGCGCGGCGGGGAGAGCGTCGCAACGACGACCTCCTCGACTTCGTCGATCAGCGCGACGCCCTCGGGCATCGTGACCTGCTCGAGCGCGACTGTGTCGCCGATCTGCATCTCGCCGACGTCGTAGACGATCGACTCTGGAATCGCCGTCGGCAACGCCTCTACGTTCAGCTCGCGGACGATCTGCTCGAGGATGCCGCCTTCCTTGACGCCCGGTGCATCGTCAACGCCGGTCAGTTCGAGCGGCACGACAGCGTGAATCGCCTGGTCGAGACGCACACGCAGCAGATCGATGTGCACTGTCTGGCCACGGACCGGGTCGCGCTGGGCCTCCTTGAGCACGACAGGCGTCGCTTTCGCCCCGTCGATGCTGAGGTCGAGCACGGCGCCGGCGCGGGCGAGCGCCAAGCGCAGATCGCGTGCATCGACGTCGAAGCCGACCGCATCGCCGTCGCCGCCGTAGAGCACGCCAGGCACGCGGCCTGTGCGGCGCAGGCGCCTGGCCGCGCGCGAGCCCTCCGCGTCGCGGCTGCGTACGTCGAGTTTTGTGCTTGAAGTGGCCATCGGAAGCCTGAGGACTCTAGCAATCCGCTTCGTTATTGATCGGTCTGCTGAGGCTCAGCAACTCGACAGCGACGCCAGTGAGCGCATTTCCGCTGCGGCGCACGTCGATGCACTGAACGATCGGCGGCCGGCCGAGCACTGTCCAGGCCAAGCGCGTCTTTCCCGTCGCCCCCGTCGGTGAGTTGGCGGTGGCTGAGGTCAGCTGGAGGATCTTCACGGAGCCGGCGCGGCGCAGTCGCGGGTCGTTCGCGTTCTGCTTGGCCGTCGCCACGCACGCCGGACTTGCGCTGCAGCCATGCAAGCGGCTGATGATGCCGGCCGCGTCTCCTTTGGCCTCCGCTTCGATCAACGCGACGTCGTCTTCGCGTTCGAGGTTGTCGGTCGTCAGGAACTTCGCGATCAGTGCGCTGATCAGGAGAAACACGATCACGCCGAGCGCGATCAGCAGCCGGCGCCTGCGGCGGCGGCGTAAAACCCCCTCCCACGCCCCTGCGTCCGGGCTCGTGTCGGTGTCCGCGCGCGGAGCAACTGCGAACCTACCCATTGGGCAGATCGGTCGGCGGGCGCTTGGCACGCCCACGGCGCTCGCGGTAGGCGGCGATCGCCAGGTAGAGCACGAGCACGACTACGAGCAGTACCACGAGGCCGGTGAAGACCACCTCGGCGAGCATTTCGTGCGACACGTGTCAATCGTATTGCGAGCGTGCCCAGCGTCGCGCAGCCATGCCGACTGCCGGGCCACCGCGACCGTGGGCCTGACGTAGCTCAGCCACGATCGTGAACGCAAGCGGCGAGATCGGTCGGCGGGCTCTCAGAACAGCTGGTTCTCGCCGCCGAAGACTTCGCTGACGGAGTCGTCGACGAAGATCCGGCGGATCGAGTCGGTGAGCAGCTCGGCGCAGGGCAGCACGCGCACGTTGGCAGGGCGGTCGGGGCCGATCGGGATCGTGTCGGTGACGACGATCTCCTCGAAGTCCGAGGCTGCGAGGTTCTCGAACGCGTTGCCCGAGAAGATCGCGTGGGTGGCGGCAGCGTAGACGCGCGAGGCGCCCTCCTCGAGCACGGTTTTGGCGGCGGCGGCGAGTGTCCCAGCGGTGTCGATCATGTCGTCGACGATCACAGCCGTCTTGCCTTTGACGTCGCCGATCACGTAGCCGATCTCTGCGACCTGCTGGGCAGGTCGCTCCTTGTCGAGGATCGCCAGCTCAGCGCCGATCTTCGAGGCGAACTTCTTGTTCAGCTTCACGCGCCCAGCGTCAGGGGCGACGACGACGAGGTCGGACAGCCCGAGGTCGCCGAAGTACTGCGTGAGGATGAACAGCGCCGTCATGTGGTCGACCGGCTTTTGGAAGAAGCCCTGAATCTGGCCGGCGTGCAGGTCCATCGTCAGCACGCGGTCGGCCCCCGCAGACTCGAGCATGCGAGCGACCAGGCGCGCAGAGATCGGCTCGCGCGGCGAGGACTTCTTGTCCTGGCGGGAGTAGCCAAACCAAGGCGTCACGGCGATCACGCGGTGTGCCGAAGCGCCGACTGCGGCGTCGATCATCAGCAGCAGCTCCATCAGCGCGTCGTTTGCCGTGATCCCCGTGTAGGGATTGCCGCAAGTGGACTGCACGATGAACACGTCTGCCCCGCGGATCGACTCCTCGTACTTGCAGTACACCTCGCCGTTGGAGAACGTCTTCAGCGTGACCGGGCCGAGGTCGACGCCGAGCTTGTCCGCGATGTCGACCGCGAGCTGCGGGTTCGCCCGCCCGCTGAACAGCATCAGCCGCTTGTTGTAGTCGATCGGCAGGCTCGACTGCGAGGACGCGCTCGTATCGACCACGCTGCTCATTGCCCCTCGGAGTGTAGAGGTGCTTCCCGTCGCTCAGCGTAGCCGTCGACATTTCGCTGCTTGGCACGCGCGACGGCAAGCGCACGATCGGGCACGTCCTCTGTGACGACAGAGCCAGCGGCTGTGTACGCGTCGTCTCCCACGGTCACTGGCGCGACGAACGAAGTGTCGACGCCACCCTTGACGCGCTTGCCGATCTTCGTCCTGTGCTTGTCCTGCCCGTCGTAGTTGGCAGTGATCGTGCCTGCGCCCAGATTGCTGCGCTCGCCGACGTCAGCATCGCCGATGTAGGAGAGGTGGGGCACTTTGGCAGCGGGACCGATGTCGGAGTTCTTCACCTCGACGAACGTGCCCACCTTGGCGCCCGCGCGCAGCACAGCGCCAGGGCGCAGATAGCCAAATGGCCCCACGCTGGCGCCATCCTCGAGCACGCAGTCGATCAGGTAGGAGTGCTTGATCGTGCAGCGCTCGCCAATCTGCGTGTTGCCGCGGATCGTCGTGAACGGCTCGATCAGCGTGTCTTTGCCGATCTGCACGTCGCGGTCGATCACCGTCGCGTCGGGGTCGACGATGCCCACGCCGGCGCGCATGTGCCGCTCGTTGATCGTCTTCTGCGCCAGCTTGCGCACGTGTGCGAGCGCGACACGATCGTTGACGCCGAGCATCAGCGCCGGGTCGTCGAGCACGTGCGCAGCTACAGCACGCCCGTCAGCACGCAGCTCCTCGAGCACCTGCGGCAGGTAGAGCTCGCCTTGGGCGTTGTCTGCGTTCAGTCGCGGCAACGCGCTGCGCAGCGCGTCAGCGTCGAACGCGAACACGCCTGCGTTGACCTCGTGCAGCTCGAGCTCCTCAGCGGTCGCGTCGCCACCGGCCTTGGTCTCGACAACACGCAGCACAGCGCCCGCCGTATCGCGCACGACGCGGCCATAGCCGCTTGGGTCGTCGAGCACGCTCGTGACCATCGTCGCTGCCGCGTCGCTGTTTGCGTGCACTGCGGCGAGGCTCTCGATCGTCTCAGCGCTTAGCAGCGGCACGTCGCCGCTGAGCACGATGATCGCTCCTTCGTCGCTCCCAGAGTCGGGGTCGGCGTTGCTGTCGTCACCGACGCCGTCGGTGCCGGTGCTGGTCGAGTCGAGGTAGGCGATCGCAGCTGCCACTGCGCCACCAGTGCCGTTGGAAGTCGGCTGCACAGCGAGCTCGACGCCGTCTGGCAGCACAGGCTCGGTCGCGCGCGCAGGCGAATCGATGACAAGCACCCGCCCCGCCCCTGCCTGCAACGCGGCGCGCACTGGCCACAACACCATCGGCAGGCCGCACAGATCGTGCAGCACCTTCGGCGTATCGGAGCGCATTCGCGTGCCCTGCCCAGCGGCGAGGATCAGAACCGTCGGCGCTGGGGTCACGCTGCGGATGCTAGCTCGATCAAAGCTGGGGAGCAGGGATTCGAACCCCGATTCTCAGGACCAAAACCTGATGTCCTGCCATTGGACGACTCCCCAAAGGAGTCGCTCAAGAATAGATGCTCGTCGAGCGGGGACGGGCGAAACTGGCGCATATTCCTGGGCTAAACGGGTTAGTAACGCGACGATCTGGAGCTTCTGCAACTATCCCGTCACTTGCCACGGGGAAGCAGGAAAGCGGGAAGAAAGCTCGACGCCCCAATGGCGGTTGTGCTGCTGCTTGCCCTCTGCGCCCTCGTTTTGCCGACCGCAGGCGCAACTGCGGCGGGCGTCAGAGCGACGAGCTCTGCGTCAGCCTGCACGGGCGAAAACTCCTCGCCCAACGGGCGCAACTCGGCGCTGATCGACACGGCGACGCTGTGCTTGATGAACAAGATCCGCGCCGCCCACCACCTGCCGGCGCTGCACTTCAACGCCTCACTCGCGCGGATCGCATCAGGCCAGGCGAGCGACATGGTTCGCGGGCACTACTTCGGCGACCAGAGCATCACTGGGCAGTCGGCGTTTGCGCGGATCATGGCCTCTGGCTACGTCGCACACCCTGCGAGCGTGCACGTTCAGGCGGCGCAGAACATCGGCTGGGGCATGGGCCACAGCGCGACCCCTGCAGGCATCGTGCAGGCATGGATGCTCTCGCCACCGCACCGCGCGATCATCCTCACGGCGTCCTACCGCGACACAGGTGTCGGCGTCTCACCATCTGTGCCTTCTGGCTTCAGCGGGCGCTGGCACGGCGGCACATACGCAGCCGAGTTCGGCACGCGCTCAGGCTAGCTGGAGCTGCTGTTGCGCCGCGCGCCCCGCTAGGGCGTACGCCCAGAGCGTCGTGGCACGCGCCCGCCTTCGGCGCCGGCCTCCGAAGCTGGTCCGTCGGCGGAGGAGATGCCGAGCACGCGCATCGCCTTCAGCCCGAGGCTCAGCTTCTCGCGCCCATCGCTCGAGCTGACGTCGTGGCCTGAGAGCTCGCGCACGCGCTCGAGGCGGTAGTAGATCGTGTGGCGGTGGGTGAACAGCCGCTGCGCTGTGCCGGCCACGTTGCCATCTGCCTCGAGGAACGCCTCGAGCGTGCGCACTAGGTCGGTCTCGTACTGCTCGTCGTAGGCGACGAGCGGCTCGACAGTCTCGGCATAGAAGCGCTGCAGCTCGGCTGGGTTCTCGCTCATCGCGCTCAGCAGCAGCCGGTAGGCGCCAGTCTGCTCGAAGGCAAGCGCAGCACCGTCAGGGGAGCCGTGCGCGACATTGGCCGCCAGCAGAGCCTCGCTCGCTGCGCGCGGCAGATCGGCTGCGTCCTCGGTGATGCGACTGCGCCCGAGCGCGAACGTGAAGCCAGACAAGCCGGCCTCCATCTCGCGCAGGATCCCCTCGGCGGCGCGCGCTGCCGTCGGCTCGTCGGCGCCTGGGACGAGCAGCAGCACCTCCGCGCCAGGGACGCCATCGCGCTCAGAGAGGGCAGCGATCGAGCGGCTCGACACAGCGCGCGCGCCGCGCTCTGCCACGGCGCGCACGCGCCCGCGCCACCCTTCGTCGGTCGGCGATTGGGGGTGTGCGCGCGCGACGATCATGCTCGCGCCCTCCTGCACGTCGAGCGAGAGGTCCTTGGCGCGGGCCAACAGCTCGTCGCGATCGGTCAGTTCGCGCGCAAGCACTGCGCGCAGGAAGTCTGCGGCAGCTGACTCGGAGGCACGCTCAGGCGCGCGCACGCGCTCGACCTCAGAGGCGATCATTGTCGCCAACAGGCGACGCATCGAAGCGCTCGGCTCTGCTTTTGCGCGCATGTGCAGCGCGCCGACGACAGTGTCAGCGACGCGCAGCGGAATGCTCGTCACGCCGTCGCCCTGTGAGAGCAGCGCACGCTCCTCGGCGGGGGAGCGCGCAGCGACCGCAAGCGTAGCTCCCCATGCATCGCTCACTGCGAGGCTCGCTTCGAGCGCCTTGGCAGCTGCGCGCACGACCTCAGGCAGCCCTGCCCCGGACTCGACCGCCTCGGTGATCGCGTCGAGCGCAGCGTAGTCAGGCACGTCAGTCCCAGAAGTAGACGGCAGCGAGGGCAGCACCGACGCCGACGCCGACGATCACGGCGAGCACGTAGAGCGTCAGGATCGTTGCTGCGACGCGCTGCCAGAGGCGCGTGTACGCGGTCCACGCAGGCACGAGAATCAACCCTGCGTAGAGCGCAAAGCCAAATGTGCCGGCGCAGACTGCGACGAGCTCGTTGATCGTCGTGCTGCTCAAGTGATGCTCACGTCGTTGGCTGCCAAGCGGTGATTGTGACGCAAGCTGCTGTCGCCCACCAGGAAAATGTCGCTCGCGCAGCGCGCGCAGGTCTGGCAGCGCCGATCCGTTACAGCTCGACGACCTCGCCAAAGGCGGCGCCCACGGAGTGGGCGGCGAGCGGCGCAGGCTCGTTGGCGGACAGTTCGAGCAGCGCGCGCTGCACGCGTCCAGCCGCATTCGCGTGGCCAAACAGGCCGATCACAGTCGGGCCTGAGCCGCTCACGAGCGACAGCTCGGCGCCTGCGTCGAGCGCTGCTGAAAGCGTGCGGGCGATCGCCGGCTGCAGCGAGATCGCGGCCTGCTGCAGATCGTTGTGCAGCAGCGCACGCGCGGCCGGCAGCGGCGCGCCAAGCTCGAACGCTCGCTGCAGCTGACTTCGAGCGTGCTCGAGTTCGTCCTGATCCCGTGACACACCGAGCTGATCGGCGGCTGCATAGACAGCCGCCGTCGAGAGCTGATCGGCGGAGGGCACCACGATCAGCTCGAGCGCAGGCAACGGGTCGGGCAGCGGCGCGAGCTGCTCGCCTGCGCCGCTTGCGAGCCAGCGACCAGGCGTCACCTGGGCCGGCACGTCGGCGCCAAGCGCAACACCGAGCTCGTGCAGCAACGCCTCATCGCCAAGCCCTGACGCTCGCTGCGCGAGCCGCAACACTGCCGCTGCGTCAGCTGAGCCGCCGCCGAGTCCTGCTGCCACGGGGATCCGCTTCTCGACGCTGAGGCGCAGCGGCGGCGCGTCCCAGCCAGTGGCCGCGCGAAACGCTGCGAGCGCACGCATCGCGAGGTTCTCAGCGGGCGGCCCAGGCACGGCGGGGCAATCGAGTTCATCGACGCTCGCGCCTGCCAGCGCCGGCTGCAGAAGCAACTCGTCGGCGAGCGAGATCGACTGCATCACGCTGAGCAGCTCGTGGCGACCATCGCGCTCGCGCGTCTGGCCGACGAACAGCCCGAGGTTGACCTTCGCAGGGGCCAACGCGCGGAAGCTTCCGCGCTCGCTCATCCGAGTCCGCTCACAGCTCTAGCGCTGCTGCCAGCGCGCGAAAGTCATCGGGCGAGAGGCGCTCTGCGCGAACATCGGCAGGCTGGCCGAGCTCAGACAGAGCGGCCCGTGCGCGCTCGCGCATCCCTGCCGGCGCGGCTGGCGCGAGCGCAAGCGAGCCGGCGAGCGCCTTGCGTCGATGGGCAAAGCCGTCGCGCACGAGCGCACGCAGACCGGGAGAGACGTCTTCCCCGTCGCCGTCGTGGCGGACGAGCTCGAGCAAGACAGAATCGACGTTGGGCACAGGCTGGAACACGTTGCGCGAGACTGCGCGCAACACGCGCACCTCGCAGGAGAGCTGAGCGAGCACAGATGGGATGCCATAGGCAGCGCTCCCAGGCTTGGCAGCGAAGCGCTCGCCGACCTCGCGTTGGACCATCGCGACCCAGCGCGTCATCGCTGGACAGATCTCGACCGTGCGCAGAATCACGCTTGCTGCGATTCCGTAGGGCAGGTTGGCGACGAGCTTGCTGGGAGTCGGGTCGAAGCTCGCGAGGTCGAGCTGCATCGCATCGCCCCAATGCACGCTGACGTTCGCCAACGGACCGGTCGCATCGTCCAGCGCCTCGCGCAAACGCTCGTCGAGCTCGACGACGTGGACGTGGGCGACGCGCTCTGCGAGGTGCTCTGACAGCACGCCTAGGCCGCCGCCGACCTCGAGCACGACATCGTCGTCGTGCAGCTCAGCTGCGCGGTCGATCACACCGAGGATGTTCGAGTCGATCAGGAAGTTCTGCCCGAGCTCGCGATCGGGTCGTACGCCGAACTCGCGCATCCTGCGCAGGCTCGGCTGAGCGGGGCTGTCAGCCACGGCGCCGCTCACCAGCCGAACACGCGGGCGGCATTGCGCTCGACGGTCGCGTCCAGCTCGGCCTCGGCGACGCCGCGCCGCTCAGCGATGAAGGCGAGCGTGTGTGCGACGAACGCCGGCTGGTTGCGCTCCTTGCGCACCGCCTGCGGCGTCAGATAGGGCGCGTCGGTCTCGATCAGCACGCGATCCTCTGGCACGAGCGCTGCCGCTTCGGCGAGATCAGCGGCGCTCTTGTACGTGACGTTGCCGGCGAACGAGATCGCGTAGCCGCGCTCGACACACTCGCCGAGCCGTTCGGGCATCGAGAAGCAGTGCATCACGACCTGCACGCCGTCAGCTTCTGCGGCAAGCTGCGCGAGCGTCTCGGACTCAGCGGCGCGCGAGTGGATCACGAGCGGCTTGTCCGTCTCGCGAGCGAGCGCTATCTGAGCTGCAAAAGCGCGCTCCTGATCCTCACGCGGCGGCGCGCTGTCGCGGTAGAAGTCGAGGCCTGTCTCGCCGATCGCGAGGCAGCGCTCGTGCGCTGCGAGCGCCTGCAGCTCAGCGAGATCGGCGCCGTTGAAGCCCTTTGCAGCGTTCGGATGGCGCCCGATCGCGGCATAGACCTGCGGAAAGGCCTCAGCGGCAGCGAGCGCAGCGCGACAGGAGGCGCCGTCGATGCCGACGGTCAAGATCCGCGTCACGCCCGCTGCGCAGGCTGCCTCCACGAGCTCTGCATCGGACGGCTCGCACAGGTCGAGGTGCGTGTGCGAATCGATCACGCCTGCCGCTCCTTCGGGAACAGCGGCTCGAGATGGTTGACGTGCTCGATCCCACCAGTGCCGAGAGCGGCGCCGGCGAGCGACAGGCCAGGCGCGCCGAGCGCAGCGAGCAGTCGCTCGGCGCTCGTCGGCAGGTAGGGCCACAGCAGCACAGTCACGCTGCGAATGCCTTCGGCGAGCGTGCGCAGCACGCAGTCGAGCTGCTCTGCCTGCGCCTCGTCCTTGGCGAGCTTCCACGGCGCCTGTTCCTCGACGTAGCGATTCAAGCGCCGCACGCGCTGCCAGATCTCCTCGAGGGCGAGCGTGAGCTCGGCCCTATCTAGACACTCAGAGACTCGCTCAGACAGTCCAAGGAAGTCCTCACGTACGGCAGGATCGACCTCGCCTGGTGCGAGCGTGCCTTCGCGGTAGCGCGAGATCATCGCGATCGTGCGACTCGCGAGGTTGCCGAGATCGTTCGCCAACTCGCTCTCGTAGCGCTGCTCGAAGGCAGACGTCGAGACCGACCCGTCCTGGCCGAACTGCACGTCGCGCAGCAGATAGAAGCGCAGCGCGTCAGCGCCGAAGCGCTCGATCACCTCGAACGGGTCGAGCACGTTGCCGAGCGACTTGCTCATCTTCTCGCCGTCCATCAGCAGGTAGCCGTGGACGAAGACGTGCTCTGGCAGCTCCAGCTCGGCAGCCATCAGCAGCGCCGGCCAGTAGACGGTGTGGAAGCGCAGGATGTCCTTGGCGATCACGTGGTAGCTCGCCGGCCAGAACGTGCTCGTCAGGTCAGCGGCTGCTGCATCGTCGAGCCCGTCTGGGGCGGGCGCGTAGCTGAGCGCGCTGTAGTAGTTGAGCAGCGCGTCGAACCAGACATAGAAGACGTGCTCGTCGTCCCACGGCACAGGCACGCCCCACGTCAGCTTGTGGCGCGTCAGAGGCACGTCGTGCAGCCCTGAGCGGATGAAAGAGAGCGCCTCGTTGTAGCGAGTGCGTGGAGCGACGAAGTCCTCGCGCTCGGCATACAGCGCCTCCAAGCGCTCTTGGAAGGCAGAGAGCTTGAAGAAGTAGCTGTCCTCCTGCTCGCGCGTCAGCTCGATGTGGTGGATCGGGCAGCGGTTGCCCTCGTCGATTTCGTTCTCTGGCTTGAAGTCAGCGCAGCGCGGGCAGTACCAACCCTCGTAGCTGCCTTCGTAGACGAAGCCGTTCTCGCGTACGCGCGTCAGCACCTCTTGCACCTTGGCCATGTGCTGGGGGTCGGTCGTGCGGATGAAGAAGTCGTTGCTCGCCTCGATCTGCGGCGCGAGCGCCTTGAAGCGCTCAGCGTTCTTGTCGGCGAGCTCTTGCGGTGTGACACCGAGGGCGTGGGCAGCGTCAGCGACGGGCTCACCGTGCTCGTCGGTGCCGGTGAGGAAGAAGACCGACTCGCCGCGCTGACGGTGATGGCGAGCCATTACGTCGGCAGCGATCGTCGTGTACGCGTGGCCGAGATGCGGCGCTGCGTTGACGTAGTAGATCGGGGTCGTGACGTAGAACGACATGCCGCGCTCAGGCTACTGCCCTCGTCGCCTGGCGCGTGGGTGCGTCAGTCCTCAGCCGGCTCGCTCGTCAGCTCGCGATAGAGCTGGTTGGCGCTGAGACCAGTCAGCCGAGCGACGACGGTGGCAGCAGGGCGGGCGCGCGAGCCTGCAGCGACGAGCTCACTCACTGCCTCGAGCGCATCCTCGACTGCAACTGCGCCTGCTGCTGCGGCGCTGACTACGAGCACGATCTCCCCGCGCGCGGACTCAGCCCCGTAATGCACCGCCAACTCAGCCGCATTGCCACGCCGCACTTCCTCATGCAGCTTCGTCAGCTCGCGGCATACAGCGGCCGGGCGCTCGGGATCGAGCTCAGCGAGCACAGCGAGCGTGGCAGCAAGCCGCCGCGGCGACTCGAACGCGACGAGCGTCTCGTCAGTCTCGCGCAGCACGCGCTCGAGCTCAGCGCGCTTGCGCGGCAAGAAGCCGACGAAGCGCCAGCGCTCTGAGGGCAGGCCAGAAGCGACGAGCGCAGTCGTCACAGCGCTCGCGCCTGGCAGCACCTCGACGGCGAGGCCCACAGCCAAGCACTCACGCACGAGCGCAAAGCCTGGGTCTGACACGAGCGGCGTACCGGCATCGGACACGAGCGCGACGACCTCGCCATCGCCGATCCGTTTCACGAGCTCGCCTGCGCGAGCGCGTTCGTTGTGCTCGTGCAGGCTGACCGTCACCGTCGAGATCTCGTATCGCGCGAGCAGCGTGCCGGTATGGCGGGTGTCCTCACAGGCGACGACGTCAGCCCCGCGCAACGCATCGAGCACGCGCAAAGTCACGTCCTGCAGGTTGCCGATCGGCGTCGGGCAGACAAGCAGTCGGCCGCCGTCAACCGCCGCGGTGGTCATCCGGCAAATATAGGGTCCACGCGATGGCGCCAGAGCAAGACCCTGGCCGCGGCGACCGTGAGGAGCCTCGGTACAAGCGCTACCGAGCGCGTCGCCGAGTGCTCCCAGAGCGCGATCGGCGACGCGACGAGGCGGCGAGGCAGGATGTCGGCGGCGAGCGGGGCACTTCGCGCGAGCAGCAGCGCGGGCGCAGGCGTGGCACGAGGCTGACGGACGCAGCTCGTCGTGAACGAATTGCCCCTCCTGGACGCAGTGCTTCGCAGCGCTTCGTCGACTGGTGGCATCGACTCACGCCCAAACGCGTGCTGCTCGGCCTGCTCGGGCTGATCGTCGCGTGGCTGGCGCTCTCGCTCGTGCTGTTCTTGATCAGCTCGCACTTCGAGCGCACGTCGCCGCCGCAGGATGTGACGGGCGTGCTCGACCCGTCGGGCTATCCGTTGACGTCTGCGAACAACATCCTCGTGCTCGGCTCCGACCGGCGTCCGAAGGGCAGCAAGGAACCAGGCGCAGACACCTCAGGCCCGAGCCGCTCGGACTCGATCATGCTGATGCGGATCGGCGGTGGGCACAACGCGCGCCTGTCGATTCCCCGCGACACGGTTGTCGAAATCCCAGGGCACGGTCTGCAGAAGATCAACGCTGCATACGCGTTCGGCGGCCCAGCGCTGTCGATCTCGGTGATCAAGCGCTACTTGGACATCCCGATCAACCACGTCGTCGAAGTCAACTTCGAAGACTTCCCGCAGCTGATCGACGCGATGGGTGGAGTGGACTACACAGGCGGCTGCATCGTCTCGCGGATCGATGGCGGTTTCAGCAATGGCGGCTACACGCTGCGCCTGCCAAAGGGCACACACCACATCGACGGCAAGCAGGCGCTGGCACTGGCGCGCACGCGCGAGAACCTGTGCGCGCCAAACGAGACTGACTTGCAGCGCGAGGAACATCAGCAGGCGCTGTTCAGCGACATGAAGAGCAGGCTGCTGTCGCCGTCGAGCTTCTTCCGCTTGCCGCTGATCGCGTGGAACGCGCCGCCGGCGATCATCTCCGACATGAGCGGCCCGACGCTGCTCGGGCTGTTCGGCGCGATGGCCACATCTGGCACACCGCCGACGCGCGTGCTCAAGCCAGACGGGGGCGAGACGCTGCCTGACGGCGAGGACGGACTGCACGTTTCAGAAGCCGAGCGCCATGCTGCGGTCGCTCAGTTCATGGCCGGGTAAGCGCGCTCTCGCGGTCAGCGATATGCCCCGTGGGCAACGACGACACGGGAGGGGGGCGGGTGCATCACCTTTTCGTGCATTGATAGCCATGGTCTATACGACGTATATGCAATGGCTATCGCAACCTGAAAAAGCTTCCTTCACCTCTCCTCCCAGCCACGGTTAGCGACCGGGTCGGCGCGAGCGGGTGGCCTCAGCTCTTGCTGCCAGCAGCGGGCTTGGCGTCTTTCGACTTGCCGCCCGACCCTTTTGCGGCGGCCTTCTCGCCTTTTGCGCCATCGCCAGAGGCTGAGGAAGAAGACGACCCAGAACCGCCGTCAGTCGAGGACGAAGAACCCTCCTTCGAGGAGGAGTCTTTCGACGACGAAGATGTGTCCTTCTCAGAGGATGAGGAGGATGATGACCCTTCGGCCGCAGCAGCCGTCTCGCGCTGGCGCTTGCGCGTGCCGTAGTCGGTGTTGTAGAAGCCCTTGCCCTTGAAGTGAACTGCGGGCGGGTGCAGCACGCGCTCGACAGGAACGCCTGTATCAGGATCGACAGTCAGCGCGTCTTCGCTGAAGGACTGCTGGATCTCAAACGTTGTGCCGTCAGGACGGCGGTACTCGTAGATGGGCATGCGTTGACGCTAGTCGGTCAGCAGAGCGCGCACGGCAACGATCCCTGCCTGCACGGTCGCACTGAAATTGCGGTCTGGCTCAGCGAGCATACGCAGGGCAAGACCGTCGCCGAGTGAGAAGAGCACGTCAGCAACCGCCTCTGGCTCGGCGTGCAGACGCAAGATGCCCTCCCCCTGCGCAGCGGCGAGCATCGCGGCTACGCGCTCGCGCATGCGCCGCATCAAGCCGCCGTACTCGGCGGCGATGTCGTCGTTGCGACGCGAGAGCATGAACAGCTCGAACACGAGCGTGACGAAGTCGGGATCCTCGTGCACCGTCTCCTGCAGGTTCTGCGCCATCAGATCGATGTAGTCATCGGCCGTCTGCGCAGTGGCGAGCTGGTGCTCGAGCAGCTCCATGCGCAGCTCGCAGTCGCGGCGCACGGCCTCGACGAGCAGTTGCTCCTTCGTACCGAAGTAGTAGTGGAGCAAACCCCTGGAGACGCCTGCCTCACGTGAGACGTGGTCGAAGGTCGAGCCGGCTGTGCCACGCCGCGCGACGCTGCGGCGCATCGCCTCGACGATCCGCTGCGCCTTCTCTCCCGACAGCGAGCGCCCGCCTGGCCCAACAGGGCCAGACTCGGCGGGATCCTTCGTCGCGGAGCCAGGCTCCGCGACGTCGCTCTCGATCGCTACTGCGTCCACTGCTGCACTCATCCTGCGATCGTCAACCGCTACGCGGCGGGCGCGCCTGCAGGGGCGGGCTCGGCTGGTGCGGTCGTAGAGCTGTAGTCGAACTCCTCCTCGGCGCCGAACAGCAGGTCGAGCACCTTCGAACGCAAGCCCTCGCTGAGCGCGATCGCCAGCACGCCGGCGACGGCAAGCAGCAGCAGTGAACGCCCGATGCCGCCTTTGCGCTCACGCTTTGACGGCTCACGCAGCGAGCTCGAAGCGTCGCGCAACGCGGTCGCCGCGTCCTTCAACTCACGCTGCAGCTTCTTGTCCTCGAACAGCGCCTCTGTGGCGGGCTTGCCGTTGGTCATGCGACCGTATGCGCTGCGCGCGGCGCCGTATGCAGTGAGCAAGGAGCCACGCAGCTCCTCGTCCTCGAGCAGACGCTGCAGGTACTGGCTGCGCTGCGCCGCTCGCGCAGCTTCGCTGGCCTTGTTGATCCTGTCCTTCGCTGCCATCACGGAACCTCGTCTCTGCCGAAGCTTTGCTGGGTCTGCGCCAAATATACCCCGATGCGGGCAAGCGATAGCGGCCACGCAGCGGCGAGCAGTGGGGAATGTGAACGCGCTCGGCAGACATGCGAGGCTTGCTGAGAATGCCCACCTTCCAGGCAAGCGTCACCGTGTTGGGCCTGTTGCTGATGCTCGGGGCCCTCGCCTCTGGGCTGGCACGCCGCTCGATGCTCTCGCTGGCGGCGCTGTTCGTGCTCGCTGGATTCGTGCTCGGCAACGGCGGTCTCGACTGGATCGACTTCCGCGCGCGCTCTGGCTTCGTCGAGGATCTGGCGTTCGCAGCGCTGATCGTGATCCTGTTCCGCGACGGCCTCGAGGTAGAGGGCGAGATGCTGCAGCAGGCCTGGCACCTGCCGCTGCGCAAGCTCGTGCTGGCGATGCCGCTGACGACGGTCATCGTGGCTGCTGCGGCGCGCGTGCTGATCGGCCTGTCGTGGACAGAGTCGTTCCTGCTCGGAGCACTGCTCGCGCCGACCGACCCAGTGCTGACGTCGAGCATCGTCACCAACCCGCGAGTGCCGCGCCTCGTGCGACACTCGCTGAACCTCGAGTCAGGACTGAATGACGGACTTGCGCTGCCTGCAGTGCTCGCGTTCACAGCGGCCTTGAGTGCTGACTCGGGGAACTTCGTCTGGTGGCGCTTCGTGCTGCAGGACGTCGGCCTTGGCCTGCTCTATGGGCTTGCATGCGGCTGGATCGCATCGCTGCTGATGCCGCGCGAGAGCGGGATGCCGGCATCGCTGTCGATCCCAGCGCACCAGAAGTCGCTGTTCGCGCTTGGCGCTGCATTCGCGACGTACGGCGTGACGGTGCTCTCGCCGAAAGGCAACGGCTTCATCGCTGTGTTCGTCGCTGCGATCGTGCTCGGCGTCCGCAGGCCAGACGCGCGTGTGCACTTCGAGCGCAACGCTGAAGAGCTTGTCGAAATCGTCAAGCTCGGGATCTTCTTCGTCTTCGGCTCGCTGCTGACTGTGCACGCGTTCACGCGGGAGGGCTGGGTGGCGCTCGTGCTCGTCGCAGTTGTCTTCCTGCTCGCGCGACCGTTGGCAGTGTGGCTGTCGCTGCTCGGCACGCGCACTGACACAGCTACTCGCTTGTTCATGGGCTGGTTCGGCCCGAAGGGCGTCGCGTCGATGACGTTTGCGCTGATCGTGCTCGACCGCAACATCGCTGGCGGCGTGCGCATCTTCGACCTCACTGCGCTCGTCGTCTTCTGCTCGATCATCGTGCATGGGATCTCGGACACGCCAGGTGCGAATTGGATCGCACAGCGCGCCGAACGGCGCGTGTCAGGTCAACTGCAGCAGTGACGACAGACGCCGCACTTGGCGCGCAGTCGCGGCCTAGGCATGCAGCGCAGCCTGCTCCTGCGCCGACGGAAACGACCACGCAGCACGCGAGCGGCGCTCCTGTCGGAAGACGAAGCGCAACTGCTGAGGCGGACGCAATTGCGCCTCGTTGGGGCGGAACGTGGCGCACGGCTCATCGAGATCGAGGGCGCAGAGCAAGTTGCAACGGAAGAAGCACTCGTCACAGCTGACTTTTGGCGTTGGGCGCTTGCCCTTCGTTCTCGTTGCCACGCACTGCCTCCAGGGATCGTTGAAACTCGACGGACGGCAGGCATCAAAGCAGCGCGCAGGAGCGACCGCACGCGGCCACTCCGCAAATCGCAGACAAAACTGGACGCTTGCTGCAAACAGCAGAGAACGAGTTACTTGGCTGTGACAATCAGGCTTTATGGGCCGCATTTTGCGGCGATCTCAGCGGCCCACGGCCGGCGCTCGCCATCATGTGGAGGCATGCGCGTACTCCTCACTGGCGCCAGCGGCTTCATCGGCGCGCTGTTGGTTCCCCGTCTGCAGGCAGCTGGCTACGAGCTGCTCGCGCTCGCGCGCGAGCCGACGCGCGTGCAGGCGGAGCTGCCCGTGATCCGCGGCGACGCGCTGAGCGGCGAAGGCCTCGAGCAGGCACTCGATGGCGTCGAGGTCGCGTACTACCTGATCCACTCAATGGAGCGCGCTGGAACTGGACAGGGTCCATTTCAGGCACGCGAGCGAACTGCAGCAGAGAACTTCGCAACGGTGGCTGAGGCGTGCGGCGTGCGGCGTGTCGTCTACCTCGGCGGCCTGCTCGGAGACGCCAACGACGAGCAGCAGTCGCGGCATCTGAGCAGCCGCGCCGAGGTCGAGCGCGTGCTGCTCGACGCTGTACCTGACTCGGTTGCGTTGCGCGCGTCGATCGTGGTCGGCGCGCGCTCGCGCTCGTTCCGCCTGCTCGTACACCTGGTCGAGCGCATGCCCATACTCGCGCTGCCGGCGTGGCGCTCGTTTCGCACGCAGCCGATCGACGAGCGCGACATCGCAGCGATGCTCGTGTCGGCGGCTACTGCCGACGTTGGCGGTCACTCACTCGACGTTGGCGGTCCAGACGTGCTGTCCTACGGCGAGATGGTCGAGCGAATCGCCGATCTGATGATGGTGCGTCGTCCAGCGCTGGGTATTGGTGTGAGTGCAACTGGACTGGCAGCCCGCGTAGTGGCAGCGATCGCAAGTGAGGATCCTGACCTCGTCGTGCCCTTGATGGAGAGCTTGCAGCGCGACCTGCTGCCAAACGACGACCGAGCAGCAGAGCTTCTCGGCGTTCGATTGCACAGCTTTGATGCTGCAGTCGAACATGCGTTGGGCGAGTGGGAAGCATCCGAGCGACTGGCTGCGCGCTGATGAGGCCGCATCCACTGGCAGGTGCACGCGGCAGCGTTGTCACAGCTTCCACGCAGATCGCAGCCTCACGTGAGGATGTGTGGAAAGTCGTAATGGATCCAGCGAAGCTCGGCGATTGGGTCACGATTCACCGCAAGCTCGTACATGCCGACGAAGGACCACCGCACGTCGGTTACGAGATGGACCAGCAGATCCATCTGCGCGGCGTCAGCCTCGAAGTGCACTGGCATCTGGCTGAGTGCGACCCTTGCGCAAAGGCCGTCTGGGAGGGCCGTGGACCGGCACGCTCACGAGCTCGTACCGAATATGTGTTGAGCGACGATGAGGGCACTACCCAGTTTGACTATCGCAATGAGTTCCATCCGCCGCTTGGTCCAATCGGCGCTCTCGTGAGCCGCGCGTTGGTTGGTGGGATGCCAGAGCGAGAGGCCAAGCGCACACTCGAGCGCCTGCGCATGTATTTGCAGGACTAGCGCACTTGTGAAGAACTAGTAAGGTGAGTCCATCGATATCGCCTCGACGCGATCGATATGTGGCTTTAGGGTTTTTTTACACTAGTGAAGAGGATTCAAAACCGTGACCGACTTCCTTGATGAGAAGCGCAAAGAGATTGCCGACCGCCTGCAGGAGCTGAAGCCGGCAGTCGATGAGTACAGTCGCCTTGAGGCAGCTGCAGCAGCGCTGCAGGGCGTTGGCGGCACGAGTCCAAGCGCCGCCACGACTGTCGCCCCCCGCCGGCGCGGTCCTGGTCGCCCGCGTGGCTCAGTCAACCGTAAAGCGGCGCGTGCTACAGAGACCGCCGCACCGGCAAAAGCTGGGCGCAAAAAAGCAGGTAGGCCGGCCGGCCGTCGCGCAGGACGCCGCAAAGGCAGCGGAACACGCGCTGCTGAGGCGCTCTCCTTCGTGCAGGGTCAGCCAGGGATCACGATTCCTGAGCTCGCCGCGAAGATGGGGATCAAGCAGAACTACCTTTACCGGGTGCTGCCTGGGCTCGAGCAGGAAAACAAGGTTTCCAAGCAAGGCCGCGGCTGGCACCCGAAGGGCTAGTCTCGTTGCCCCTAACTGCGTCCTCGTTCGCTCGCGTGCTACTCGCACGCCACGCTCGCTGCGTCCTTGTTAGGGACCACGATCCCTCGCCCTTCTCGTTGAGTACGGCGTTGTGAGCACGGCGTTGGATTTGCACTGACAGGAGATCTGTCCACTGTCTGGCAGAGCCTGGACGGCATCGACCGTCATGGAATTCGGTTAACGGAAAAGGGGCGCGGCAATGACCGCGCCCCTTTTCTTTCTCAATAGCGATACTGCTTGGCGCGCGGTGATGCCTGGTGGGCATTCGCGTGCCTATGACTCAAACGCCGAGCATGCGCTGGCGATGCGCCTAGATCAGGCCCTGCTCTTTGACGGTGTCGCGCTCCTCGGTGAGCTCAGCGATCGAGGCGTCGATCTTCTCGCGTGAGAACGCGTCGAGCTCGAGGCCCTCGACGATCTTGTACTCGCCACCCTCACACGTGCACGGGAAGCCGCTGATCAGGCCCTCTGGCACGTCGTATGAGCCATCCGACGGGATGCCCATCGAGACCCAGCCGCCGTTCGTGCCTTTGACCCAGTCGCTGACGTGGTCGACCGCAGCGCTGGCCGCTGATGCTGCACTCGAGGCGCCGCGTGCCTCGATGATCGCTGCGCCGCGTTTGCCGACGTTCGGCAGGAAGTCGTTTTCGATCCACGCCTGGTCGTCGACGACGCCGGCTGCGAGGTGACCGCGCACCTCGGCGTGGAACAGGTCGGGGTACATCGTCGGCGAGTGGTTGCCCCAGACGCCCATCTGGCTGACGTCGGTGACGGGACACTCGACCTTGTTCGCCAGCTGCGCGATCGCGCGGTTGTGGTCGAGGCGCATCATCGAGGTGAAGCGCTCGCGCGGGATGTCAGGCGCGTTGTTCATCGCGATCAGGCAGTTCGTGTTGGCTGGGTTGCCGACGACGAGCACCTTGACGTCTGCTGCAGCCTTGTCGTTCAGCGCCTTGCCCTGGCCGGTGAAGATCTTGCCGTTCTCGGAGAGCAGTTCAGCGCGCTCCATGCCTTTGGTGCGCGGGCGTGAGCCGACGAGCAGCGCGATGTTCACTCCGTCGAACCCGTCCTCAGGGTTGTCGTGCAGGTCGAGGTTCGCCAGCAGCGGGAAGGCGCAGTCGACGAGCTCCATGGCGACGCCCTCCAGCGCCCCCATCGCCTGCGGTATCTCGAGCAGGCGCAGGTCGACCTGCTGCTCTGGGCCGAGCAGCTGGCCGCTGGCGATGCGGAAGAGGAGGCTGTAGCCGATCTGTCCAGCAGCGCCGGTGACGGTGACTCTGACGGGGTTGCTCATTTCATCTCCTGATGCGGTTATCTGGAAGCCGGCATCGCCGGCTTCCCTATTTATTTATTGACTGATTGCTGCGTCATGGCATCGCCGGGCGGATCGTTCGACCCACGGACCCGGCTCAGGCCATCGCCGCTTTGAGGTTCTCGTCGATCGAGGCGAGGAACTCCTCGGTGGTTTGCCATGCCTGGTCAGGGCCGATCAGCAGGGCCAGGTCCTTGGTCATCTTGCCCTCTTCGACCGTGCGCACGCACACGCGCTCGAGCGTATGCGCGAACTCGCTGACCTCGGGGGTCTGATCCATCCGCCCTCGCGCCTCGAGGCCCCGCGTCCAGGCGAAGATCGAGGCGATCGGGTTTGTCGATGTGGCCTTGCCTTCTTGGTGCAGGCGGTAGTGACGGGTGACCGTCCCATGCGCTGCCTCTGCCTCGACGGTCTTGCCGTCGGCGGTCATCAGCACGCTGGTCATCAGCCCGAGCGAGCCGAAGCCTTGAGCGACTGTGTCGGACTGCACGTCGCCGTCGTAGTTCTTGCACGCCCAGACGTAGCCGCCCTCCCACTTCAGCGCGGCAGCGACCATGTCGTCGATCAGGCGATGTTCGTAGGTGATCCCTGCAGCGTCGAAGTCCGTCTTGAACTCGGACTCGAATACTTCTTGGAAGATGTCTTTGAAGCGGCCGTCGTAGCGCTTGAGGATCGTGTTCTTCGTCGAGAGGTACACCGGAAAACGACGCTCCAGCCCGTAGCGCATCGAAGCGCGCGCAAAGTCGCGGATCGAGTCGTCGAGGTTGTACATCGCCATCGCGATGCCGCCACCTGGGAAGTCGTACACGTCGAGCTCGATCGGCTCGCTGCCGTCCTTGGGCGTGTACGTGAGCGTCAGCGAGCCCTCGCCTGGGACGACTAGGTCGGTCGCGCGGTACTGGTCGCCGAAGGCGTGGCGACCGATCACGATCGGCTTCGTCCAGCCGGGAACGAGCCGTGGCACGTTGGAGATGACGATCGGCTCGCGAAAGATGACGCCGCCGAGGATGTTGCGGATCGTTCCGTTCGGCGAGCGATACATCTCCTTCAGATCGAACTCCTTCACGCGCGCCTCGTCTGGAGTGATCGTCGCGCACTTCACCCCGACGCCGAACTCCTTGATCGCCTCGGCAGCTTCGACGGTGATCGCGTCCTCGCTGGCGTCGCGGCTCTCGATCCCGAGGTCGTAGTAGCGCAGATCGACGTCCAAGTACGGAACGATCAGCTTCTCCTTGATGAACGACCAGATGATCCGCGTCATCTCGTCGCCGTCGAGCTCAACGACTGGGTTCTTCACTTTGATCTTGGCCATGTCTCGTCCTCGGGCAGTTGCTGGTGGGGCGGCCGATGCTATCTAGGAGCGGCGAGAGGACTCTGCGCTGAGCCAGTCGAGCTCAACGCGGCTGCTGCTGTGCCAGAGCGCCTTCAGCTGTTCCAGCTGGCCTGCGAGCCGTGCGCGACGAGCACGGTCGAGCGGCCACCGGCAAACGGCAACGTTGCGACGCGCCCTTCTGAGGCGGGTCCATCGACGCCGCCTTCGTTGACGAGCAGCGTGGAGCCATCTGAGGTCATCCCCGCAGCCTGCAATGGCAGACGCGAGCTGCGCGGGATCAGTCGACGTGCGCGCCCTGAGGGGATGCTCACGGTCCAAGCTTCGTTCGTGTCCTGCCCGACGAACTGGGCGAGCAGCTTGCTGCCGTCAGCGGAGAACGCAAACGGCGTCAACCCGGAGACGAGCGATCGCACGCGGATGTTCGTCAGGCGCCGGATCTTCCCGTTCGGCGCGCGCAGCCAGATTTGGTAGATGGGCGCGTCCTCGCGGCGCAGCCGCTCGCGGTCGAAGGCGATCGCCTTCGCGCCCCACAAGGGGAACAGGCTGCGCCCGTCACGCGTCAGCGCGACCGTGCCCGAGCCATCGGCGTTGCTGCGGAAGACATTGACCGGCGCCGTCAGCGTCTGCTTGGCCGAGCGGCCGTAGACGAGTTCGTCGTTGCCGTTGGGCGAGAAGCTCGCACCGAAGATCTGCCCGCGTGCGATCACCTTCGTGGCGCCTGTTGTGATGTCCACGATCCCCAGGCCCGACAGCTTCGCGGCGTTCTTCAGCTTCGTCGACTGGATGTCGACCGCGACGTAGCGGCCGTCGCGCGACCATGCGAGCGGCTCGACGGTTTCACTGGCGAGGTTGAAGTACGTCTGCGTCGCAGCGCCGATCGTCGAGTAGATCGCGAGCGCCGGCCCGACTTCGCTTTGCGTCGGGTTCGCGCCGAACAGCGACGCGGCGATCTGCCCCGCGCTCGGCGAGATCTGCGGCGTGAAGCCAGGGCCGATCCGTGTGTTCTGCGTACCGTCGGAGTGGATCGTCCAGACGACGGGCTGTTCGCTTTCGGTCTGCGTCACGTAGGCGATCGTCGGCGCCGTGCTCGATGGGCCAATCGAGACGCCGGCCCCAGCGCTGGGCGCAAGCGCCAAGCAGAATGCGACCACGAAGGCGAACGTCCAGCGCTTGCGACGGCTGCCGCGTGCGACTTCGCTTACCCCCGAAAGCATGCGCGCAGCGTAGCGGGCACTTCGGACCGCATTGCGGGCACGAGCGCCCACACGAGCACACCGGCGAGGTCTAGACTGTCCGCATGGCCAGTACGTTGCAGCCAACTGCTGTAGGGGACGCACGGTGGAAGACGCACACGGTGCTCAACCAGCCGCCGCCGCTCGACGGCGTGGACGTGTTCGAGAGCAACACTCCGCTCGTCGAGGCGACTGAGCGCGAGGGAGCGGGCTGGGTGCGCGAGCGGGCTTCGGCGCTCGGCAAGCTGATCGGCGGCGAGCCGCAGCAGCAGTGGGGCCGCCTGGCGAACGAGAACAAGCCGATCCTGCGCACGTTCGACCGCTATGGCAACAGGATCGACGAGGTCGAGTTCCACCCGGCGTGGCACAAACTGATGCAGCTCGGCGTGGAGCACGAGCTGCACTCATTGCCGTGGACGAGCGAGGAGCCTTACGCGCACACGGCGCGTGCTGCGCTGTACATGACGGCGATGCAGGCAGAGGCAGGCTACGCGTGCCCGATCACGATGACGTTCGCCGTCGTCCCCGCTCTGCGCGCGCAGCCGGAGCTGGCGGCTGAGTGGGAGCCGCTGCTGACGGCGACGAGCTACGACGGCCGTCTGATCGACGCGCGCGAGAAGGGCAGCGCGATCTCGGGCATGGCGATGACGGAGAAGCAGGGTGGCTCGGACGTGCGCGCGAACACGACGATCGCGACGCCGTTGAACGGCGGCGGGGCAGGCGCTGAGTACGAGATCCAGGGACACAAGTGGTTCTGCTCGGCGCCGATGTCAGACGTGTTCCTCGTGCTCGCGCAGACGGACGAGGGCGTGTCGTGCTTCTTGATGCCGCGGATCCTGCCTGATGGCAGCCGCAACGCTTTCCACATCCAGCGCCTGAAGGACAAGCTCGGCAACCACTCGAACGCGTCGTCAGAGGTCGAGTTCCACGGCGCATGGGCGCGGATGGTCGGCGAGCCGGGCCGCGGCGTGCCGACGATCATCGAGATGGTTGGGCACACGCGCTTGGACTGCGTGATCGGCTCGGCTGCGGGAATGCGCGTAGGGGTCGTCAACGCGCTGCACCACGCAGCGCACCGTCAGGCGTTTGGCAAGAAGCTGATCGAGCAGCCGTTGATGCGCAACGTGCTCGCCGACCTGTGCCTGGAGGCAGAGGCAACGACGGCGCTGGCGATGCGCCTGGCGCGCGCCTACGACGAAGCGCACGAGGATGCGGAGAATGGCGAGAACGAGACGGACGCGCAGCTGTTCAAGCGCCTCGCGACAGCAGTTGGCAAGTTCTGGAGCTGCAAGCGCGCGCCGAACCACGCCTTCGAGTCGCTGGAGTGCCTCGGCGGCAACGGCTACGTCGAGGAGTCGAACATGCCGCGTCTGTATCGCGAGGCGCCGCTGGCGTCGATCTGGGAGGGCTCGGGCAACGTGATGAGTCTCGATGTGCTCCGCGCGCTGACGCGCGCTCCGCGGTCGCTCGAGGTCTTCCTGGCGGAGGTCGAGCAGGCGAGCGGCGCAGACGTGCGTCTAGATGCTCGCGTGGCGGGTCTGAAGCAGCGCTTCAGCGACCCAGCAACGCTCGAGACGCGCGCACGGCGCGTCGTCGAAGACATGGCGCTGTGCCTGGAGGGCTCGCTGCTCGTGCGCCATGCGCCGGCGGCCGTGGCCGACGCATTCTGCGCTTCACGCCTGGCTGGCGACGGTGGCTTGGAGTACGGCACGCTGCCACCTGGCAGCGACTTCGAGGCGATCATCGCCCGAAGCCTGCCGGACATCGATCGCTAGACGAACACTGACCGGCGCCTCGCTGCGTCCTTGCTGCGCTTGGTCGTCAGCCCGCTGGCAAGCCCCACCACACCAACGCATCCCCACCCACGGGCGCAACCGCAGCCCGGCCTACCATTGTCTGCATGGCACCGCGTACGAACTTTCAGCTGGCGCGCATCTTCGGCATCCGCGTGGGCGTCGGCTTCAGCTGGTTCGTCGTGCTGTTCTTGTTCATCATCATCATCACGCCGATCTTCCACGACCAGCTCGGCGGGTCGCGTTCGACGGCATACCTGCTCGCTGTCGCCTCGGTGCTGTCGTTCTTCGCTTCGCTCGTGCTGCACGAGCTCGGGCACGCGCTTGCTGCTCGCCGCAGTGGCCTGATGGTCGCCGGCATCGATCTGTGGGCGCTCGGCGGGATCACGCGCACGGAGGAGTCGAAGGACCCAGGGACGGAGTTCCGCGTGGCGGCGGCGGGGCCGCTCGTCACGCTCGTGGTGATCGCGGCGTGCGCGATCGCGGGCTTCCTGATCACGGGCAGCAAGGAGTTCGTCGAACTGGCGGTCGGCGAAGAGGGCCCGCACGTGACGCCGGCGCTTCTGTGGCTGACGTGGCTGGCGAGCATCAACGTGCTCGTGCTGCTGTTCAACCTCGTACCGGCGTTCCCGCTCGACGGCGGGCGGATCGCGCACGCGTTCATCTGGTGGCGCACGGGCGACCGCAACCGCGCCACGCACGCAACGGGTCGCGCAGGCCAGGCCTTCGCGCTCGTGCTCGGGGCCCTCGGCCTGTGGTGGCTGGCCAACAGCGTCACGGCGGGCGTCTGGTGCATCCTGCTCGCCTACTTCCTCTACCAAGCGGCGGGAGCGGCGGTCGTGCAGGGCACGCTCGGCCGGCGCATCCAGAGCATCACGGTCGCGGACATCATGGATCGCGAGCCGGTGACGATCCCGGCGAACGCGACCCTGCTCGACGCGCACGAGCAGTACTTCCTGCGCTACCGCTGGCCGTGGTTCGCGGTTGTCGACCCGGCGCGTCACTTCCTCGGCGTGATCGCGGCCGCGCGCGTCGACGCCGAAATCTCGGCTGGACGCCCGGCGCTGCCGGTCGTGGAGGCGCTGGAGGACGAGATGCACGTGCGGATCGACGAGGCAGAACCACTCGAAACGCTGCTCAGCTCAGAGGGCCTCGGACGGCTCGGAGCGATGGTCGCAGTCGATCACGACGGCGTGCTGCAGGGCGTGGTCACGCTGGCTGAGGTGCGCAAAGCACTGCGGGTGGCGACCTGAGCGTGACTCGGTCTGAGCGCCCGAGCGTTATAGAGTCCTGCGCGCAGCGACCCCCTTTCCCCTCGTAGTCGACCTCAGAGAGCCATGCCAGCACACGACGTTTTGATCATCGGGGCCGGTCTCGCAGGCCAGCGCGCAGCCCTTGCGGCAGCGCAGGCGGGCGCGAGCGTGGCGATCATGAGCAAGGTCCACCCTGTCCGCTCGCACTCGGTTGCAGCAGCCGGTGGAATCAACGCGGCGATCAGCGTCGACGACGACTGGCACTCGCACGCCTACGACACGGTCAAGGGCTCGGACTTCCTCGGCGACCAGGATGCAATCGAAATCATGTGCTCGGAGGCGCCAGGCGAGGTCATGCACCTGGAGCACATGGGCGTCACGTTCCACCGCAACGAGAAGGGCGAGATGGACCTGCGCGCGTTCGGTGGCGCCTCGATGAAGCGCACGGCGTACGTCGCTGACATCACGGGGCAAGCGCTCTTGCATGTGCTCTACGAGCAGTTGATGAAGCACCACGAGACGGTCGAGCGCTACGAGGAGTGGTTCACGACGTCGCTGCTGCAAGACGAGCAGGGTCGCTGCGCAGGCGTGATCGCGCGCGACGTGCGCTCAGGGCGGATGGAGGCGTTCACGGCGAAGAACGTGATCCTCGCGTGCGGCGGCGCAGGTCAGGTCTACAAGCCGACGACGAACGGTCTGATCGTCACAGGCGACGGGATCGCGATGGCCTACCGCGCAGGTGCGCCGCTGATGGACATGGAGATGGTCCAGTACCACCCGACGTGCCTCGTCGAGACGGGCATCCTGATCACTGAGGGTGCGCGCGGCGAGGGTGCGCACCTGCTCAACGCAAACGGCGAACGCTTCATGGAGAAGTCGGCGCCGAACAAGATGGAGCTCGCCTCGCGCGACGTCGTCTCGCGCGCCGAGCAGATCGAGATCAACGAGGGTCGCGGCGTCGGCCCAGGCGGACGGGGCATCTACCTCGACGTGACCGTGGTGCCGCGCAAGCGGACGCTCGAGGCGCTGCGCGAGATCGTCAACCTCGGCAAGGACTTCGCAGGCGTCGACATCACGCGTGAACCGATCACGATCCGCCCGGGACAGCACTACATCATGGGTGGCGTGAAGACCGACATCGACGGCCAGACGCCGATCGAGGGTCTCTATGCGGCTGGCGAGGTCGCGTGCGTGTCGGTCCACGGCGGGAACCGCCTCGGCGCGAACTCGCTGCTCGACACGCTGATCTTCGGCAGGCGTTCGGGCGAGCACGCAGCGGCCCGCGCGGCGAACATGACGATGCCTGAGCTCGACACGCACGCCCAGCTGCACCGCGACGCGGATGCGATCGACGCGATCATCGCCCGCCCGCGCGACGGCAGGCGCGTGTCGGAGATCAAGAACGAGCTCGGCGAGATGATGAACAAATACGCCGCTGTGTTCCGCGACGAGCAGGGCCTGCAGACGGCACGCGAGACGATCGCGCGGCTGAAGGAGGAGTCTGAGAAGGCCTGGATCGACGACCGCGGCACGGTCTTCAACCAAGACGTGCTCGGCGCGATCGAGCTCGGCTACATGATCGACTGCGCCGAGACGACGGTCGTCGGCGCGATCGAGCGCAAGGAGTCGCGCGGCGCGCAATACCGCACTGACTTCCCTGAGCGCAACGATGAGGAGTGGCTCAAGCACATCGACATCACGCTCGACGGCGAGCAGCCGAAGGTCAGCTACTCGCCGGTGACGATCACCCAGTGGCAGCCTGAGGAGAGGAAGTACTGATGGCTGAGACAGAGGCAGCAGCAGCACACACGGCAGCGCCTGAGCAGTTCAAGCTGCGCATGCGCCGCTATGACCCTGAGTCGGGCGAGGCGCCCTACTGGGACGAGCACACGATCGAGCTCGAGCCGCATCGCTCAGTGCTCGAGGCGATCTTGCAGGCCAAAGACCGCTTCGACGGCTCGATCGGGATCCGCTGCTCGTGCCGTCAGGCGATCTGCGGCTCGTGCGGGATCCGCGTCAACGGCGAACCGGCGCTTGCGTGTCACACGCACCTCGATGCCGCCTTGGCCGGCGCTAAGGACGGCGTGATCGAGATCGAGCCGATGGGCAACATGCCAGTGCTCAAGGATCTGATCGTCGACATGGACGCGGTCCACTGGAAGAAGGTCCAACGCGTCACGCCGTGGCTGATCGCCAAGCAGCCGGTGCCAGAGCGCGAGTACATCGTGCCGCGCGAGTCGATGATCGACGTGACGCAGACGATGGCCTGCATCCAGTGCGGTGCGTGCGTGTCGGACTGCCTCGCGATGGAGGTCGACCCGGGCTTCATCGGCCCTGCAGCGCTTGCCAAGGCCTACCGCTTCGTCGGCGATCCACGCGACGACCAGCAGTTCGAGCGGCTCAACGACCTCGCCCAGGATCCCGAGGGGATCTTCGACTGCACGCACTGCTTCAAGTGCGTCGAGGCGTGCCCGAAGGACGTCAACCCGATGGGTCAGATCATGCGTCTGCGGCGGATCGCGACGAGCGACCAGCACATCGTCGACAAAAACAACGGCGAGCGCCACGAGGCGGCGATCACGGGGCTGATCCGCAATTACGGGCTGCTGCACGAGGCCGAGCTGATTCCGCGCTCCTATGGCGGCAATTCGTGGTTTGCGAAGTTCACACCGGCGGCAGGCAAGGAGCTGCTCTCGTCGCTGCCAGTGATCATCCGCGGCCTGCTGCGCGGGAAGCTCAACCCGAGGATCGCGATCTTCGGCCACAAGATCCCTGCACAGGACCTGAAGGCAGTGCAGGCGATCTACGACAAGGTCGAGGGCCGCGACAAGCGCTACGAGCTGAACCTGTACATCGTCGGCGAGGACGAGCAGGAGGCGGAGAGCCTGGCCGCGAGCAGCGACCCGGTCGCAGTGGGCGTCACTACCGAGCCGGGCGGCAAAGCGCCCGAGGATCAAGCCGGCGCTGAGCCCACGGACACGTCCGCCGAGCAGCGCGACACGGAAGGAGAGGGAGCATGAAGGTCGCCTACTGGCCAGGCTGCGTCAGCCGTGGCTTCACGCCTGAGCTGCACGGTTCGATGGCACGTGTAGCGCCACTGCTCGACATCGAGCTCGTCGAACTCGACCGCGCATGCTGCTCGGGCGCAGGCGTGATCGCTGAGCACAACCAGGAGCTCGCTGACACGCTGAACGCGCGCACGTTTGCGCTCGCCCAGCAGGTCGACGGCGCAGAGCTGATGATGAACATCTGCTCGACGTGCCAAGGCGCGCAGGGCGAGTGCCAGGAGCGCCTCGATGCGAATTCGGAGTACCGCGCGCAGATCAACGAGACGCTCGCCGGTGAGGGGCTCAGCTACGAGAAGGGTCTGACGAACAAGAATTTCCTCTGGCTGCTCGTCGAGGAGATCGGCCTCGACGCGCTCCGCGAGCGAGTCAAGCGCCCGCTGACGAACCTCAAGGTCGGACCCTTCTATGGCTGCTACATCGTGCGGCCCCGCAACAGGCTCGGCATCGACGCAGAGCACCCACGCGACCACTACCTCGAGCAGGTGATCGAGGCGCTCGGCGGCACGGTGATCGACTACGCAGGCATGCGAAAGTGCTGCGGCTTCCCGATCATCACGATGAACAAGGAGGCCTCGCTGAAGCAGGCGGGCCGCCACATCGGCGACGCAGTGGACGCGGACGCCGACTGTCTGGTCACCCCGTGCCCACTGTGCCACTTGAACCTCGACCTGCAGCAGCCGCTGGCCGAGAAAGTCGTCGGCCGCGAGCTGGACATGCCCGTTCTGCATCTGCCGCAGCTCGTCGGCCTCGCGCTCGGGCTCGAGCCGAAGGAGCTCGGCATGAATCGCCACGTCGTCGCACCGACCTCAGTGATCGACTGGTCGACATCGGTCGTCGGCGCTGCAGCTGCTCCTGCCGGCTGGTAGTCGCGAGCGCGCTGCCAGCAAGGCCGAGGGCGCTGGCCAGGCGCATAGGCTGCTGACGTGAAGATCCTCACGGTTGTCGGCAACCGACCTCAATTCATCAAGGCAGCTGCCGTCTCTGGCCTGCTGCGCGAGCAGCATGACGAGATCCTGGTGCACACTGGCCAGCATCACGACGACTCGCTCTCGCACGTGTTCTTCGCGGAGCTTGGCCTCGCCCGACCAGAGCGAGAGCTGCAGATCAGCGGCGGCACGAACAACTCGCAGACTGCGCGCATGCTGGCTGCGCTCGAGCCATTGCTCGAAGAGGTCTCGCCAGACGCTGTGCTCGTCTATGGCGACACCAACTCGACGCTCGCAGGAGCACTCAGCGCGGCGCAGGCGGGCATTGCAGTCGTGCACATCGAGGCAGGCATGCGCTCGTTCGACCGCAGCATGCCCGAGGAGCGCAACCGCGTGCTCAGCGACCACCTCGCTGAGCTCTTGCTGTGCTCCTCTGACACAGCAGCAGCAAACCTGCAGGCCGAGTCGATCGCTGGGCGCATCGCGGTCGTTGGCGACGTGATGGTCGACGTCGCCTTGCGACGCCAGCCCTCTGCTCTAGCCGACTCCAAGACACTCGCGCGCTACGACGTACAAGCGGGTGAATACCTGCTGCTGACCGCACACCGCGCAGGCAACGTCGATGACCCGCAACGGCTCAGCGCGTTGCTCGGCGTGATCGAGGCGCTGCCGACGCCCATCGTGCTGCCGCTGCACCCACGCACAGCCGCACGGCTGGATGAGTTCGGCTTGCGCGAGCGGCTTACAGCGATCGACGGCCTGCGCATCACTGAGCCGCTCGGCTACGTCGAGTTCAGCGCGCTGCTGTGCCAAGCGCGCGCTGTGCTGAGCGACTCAGGGGGCGTCCAGAAGGAGGCGTACCTTGCCGGGGTGCCTTGCATCACGCTGCGTGCCAACACAGAGTGGGTCGAGACCGTGCAGACCGGCTGGAACACGCTCGTCGACCTCAACGCAGCAGCAGCGCTCACTGCGCTGCAAGCGCCGCTGCCCGCCGAGCGCCCGCAGCTGTATGGCGACGGGCACGCTGCTGAGCGCTGCGTGCAGGCGATCGGAGAACTGTGAGCGACGCCGCGTTCGATCCTGTCGGCGATCGTCCTGTACGCGTCGGCGTTGTCGGGCTCGGTTATTGGGGGCCCAACATCGCGCGCAACCTCGCCGCGATCGAGAACTGTGAGCTGCGTTGGCTGTGCGACGCCGACGAGTCCAAGCGCGCACAGCTTGCCAGCCAGTTTCCAGGCGCGCGCGTGACAGCTGAGCTGGCTGAGCTGCTCAACGACGACGAGCTCGACGCTGTCGTGCTTGCCACGCCAGTGCCGACGCACGCTGAGCTCGCAATCGCAGTCGCACGCGCACGCAAGCACTGCTTCGTCGAGAAGCCGCTTGCAACCAACGCGCCTGACGCCGAAGCTGCCGTCGACGCCGCACTGCAAGCAAGACGGATCTTGATGGTCGGGCACCTGCTCGAGTACCACCCAGCAGTCGGCCAGCTCAAGGCGCTGATCGAGTCTGATGAGCTTGGGCCGCTGCGCTACCTCTACGGCAACCGCCTCAACCTCGGCGTGCTGCGCTCTGACGAGAACGCGCTGTGGAGCCTCGGCGCGCATGACGTGTCAGTCGCGCTGCACCTGATCGGCGAAGAGCCGCACGAGTGCATCGCCCAAGGCGCCTCCTACGTGCGCGACGGCGTCGAGGACGTCGTCTTCTGCTTCCTGCGCTTTCCCTCAGGGATCGTCGCGCACTTGCACCTGTCGTGGCTCGACCCGCACAAGGAGCGTCGCCTGACCGTCGTTGGCGAGCGCAAGATGGCGACGTTCGACGACATGCTCGTCGAGGGCAAGCTGTCGATCTACGACAAGGGCTTCGACGAGGACACGCGCTCCTGGGGCGAGTACATCACGCGCTCAGGCGAGGTCTTCTCGCCGCGCATCGCCAACGCAGAGCCGCTGCGGCTCGAGTGCGAACACTTCATCCAGTGCGTCCGCGACGGCGTCGCGCCACGCTCAGACGGGCAGAGCGGCCTGCGCGTCGTGCGCGTGCTCGAGCGTCTGCAGAGCTCGCTCGACGGCAGCTGAGCTAGGCCCAGAGCGCCCAGCGCCGCTCGGCTGCGTCAGTCTCCTGCTCCTCCGGCCACGGCCGCTCCGCCCACGGCAGGCGGTTCGCTTCGCGGTGCATCCTGCGCTCGACGCGCAGCACAGGGCCGAGGTGGTTGCCGACGCCGCGCAGCACATACGCGCTGCGGCTGAAGTCGTAACCGAACAGCGGCTGCAACAGGAACAGCCAGTGCTTGGCCAGGTATCTGCGAGGTCGTTTTACAGTGCGCAAATTCGTCATCCTTGACGTTGGAGCAACGCAGTTTTGCACATCTCCTGACGGTTTTGCGCAAATTGCTCGCTGTTTTCACAACTCGCAGTCGCCATGCGCAGGTTTGCTCAGGTTTGCGTAGCCAGGCGCCGGCGCCTCCCACCGCACCAGCATTTCGGTCATCGCGCAGCCGGCCCCGCCGGCGGAGCTCTCAATCTCGATGCTTTGCTCGCAGGCCCTTCGCTACAGCGCCTGGCGCGCCTTGAACGGCTCTTCCTCACCCACTGTGCCAGGCCCTGAGAGCTCGAAAGCGCTGTGCAGCGCCTGCACCGCCTGCGCCACGCGATCACGCTCGATCACGCATGAGATCTTGATCGGCGACGTCGAGATCATGTCGATGTTGACTTTTTCGCGCGCCAGCACGCTGAACACCTTTGCCGCCACCCCTGGGTGCGAGCGCATTCCAGCGCCAACGATCGAGACCTTGCCCATCTCCTCGTGCGCGATCAGCTCGAGGAACGAGTCCCCCGTCAGCGGCTCCAGCGCGCTGCGCGAAACGCGCAGATCCTCGCGCGGAACCGTAAACGAGATCTCCGCCCTGCCGCCAGCTGACGACGGCTCGTTCTGCACGATCATGTCGACGTTCACATTGACCTCTGCAAGCGCGTCGAAGATCAGCGCCGCAGCGCCTGGCTCGTCAGGCACGCCGATGAGCGTCACCCGCGCCTCGGATGTCGAATGCGTGACAGCTGTGATCAGCGGTTGCTCCATCGTTTCTCCCTCTGCGACGACAACGGTACCTGGCGCCTCTTCGAATGACGAGCGGCAGTGGATTCGCACGCCATGGTTGCGCGCGTACTCGACCGAGCGGAGCTGCAGCACGCCAGCCCCTGACGCCGCCATCTCGAGCATCTCCTCGAACGAGATCGTCGGCAGCTTGCGCGCCTCCGGCACGATCCGCGGATCGGCCGTGAAGACGCCTGACACGTCTGTGTAGATCTCACACACCTCTGCATTGAGCGCTGCTGCAACTGCCACAGCCGTCGTGTCCGAGCCGCCGCGCCCCAGTGTCGTGACATTGCGCGCCGTTCCAGAGACGCCTTGAAAGCCGGCGACGAGCACGACGTTGTCGTCGTCGAGCGCCGCCTTGATGCGGTCTGCGCGCACGTCGATGATCCGTGCCTTCGTGTGCGACTCGTCCGTCACGATCCCAGCCTGCGAGCCCGTCAGCGAGATCGCGCGATGGCCCAAGTCGTTGATCGCCATCGCGCACAGCGCACACGAGATCCGCTCGCCAGTCGACAGCAGCATGTCCATCTCGCGTGGGTCAGGAACCTCAGAGACCTCGTCTGCCATCGCAATCAGCTCATCTGTCGTCTTGCCACGGGCCGAGAGCACCGCGACTACGCGGTGGCCGAGCTCGCGCTTTTCGACGATCCGTCGTGCAGCACGCTTGATCCGCTCAGCGTCCGCCACCGACGTACCGCCGAACTTCATCACGATCACGCTTGACATCTTCCGCAGGATATTGCCCAATCGGAGGCTGCTGTCACGTCTCGCGCGCTCGCGCGCTCAGAGTGAGCGGCGGCCAGCGAACGCCTTGCCGAGCGTCACCTCGTCGGCGTACTCGAGGTCAGAGCCCACCGGCAAGCCGCTCGCAAGGCGCGTGATCGTCAGCTGCGGCGAACGCGCACGCAGCTCCTCGGCGATGTACAGCGCCGTCGCCTCGCCCGTCGTAGTCGGGTTCGTCGCCAGCACCACCTCGCGTACGTCCGGCATGTCTCTGTCTACGCGCTCGTCCTCGACACGCGCGAACAGCTCCGCGATCTTCAAGTCCTCAGGATCGACGCCTTCGATCGGCGACAGCGCGCCGCCGAGCACGTGGTAGACGCCCTCGTACTCGTGCGTGCGCTCCATCGGGATCACATCGCTCGGCTCCTCTACGACGCAGATCACGCCGTGGTCGCGGCGCGCGTCTTGACAGATGCGACAGCGTGCTTCGTCCGTCAAGTTGAAGCACACCTCGCAAAGCCCGATCTTCTCCTTCACTTCGCGGATCGCGTCAGCCAGCGCAAACGCATCCTCGCCTGACGCTCGCAAGACGTGGAACGCCAGCCGCTGCGCCGTGCGGTTGCCGATCCCAGGGAGCTTCGACAGCTCGCTGACCAAGCGCTGGACTGGAGGTGCGTACGAAGTGCTCACAGTTCTCTGCGCTGCCGCTGTCCTTGCCGCGTGGGCCTAGAGGCCCGGCAGGCCGAGGCCGCCGAGGTTACCCAAGTCAAGCCCACCCGACGCTCCGCCGAGCTTCTTCGCCGCCAGATCCTGAGCCATCCGTAGGCCCTCATTGACCGCCGCCAGCACCATGTCCGAGAGGATCTCCAGGTCCTCTGGGTCGACCGCTTCAGGGTCGATCGCGATCGACTTGACCTCGAGGTCGCCAGAGACCTTGACCGTGACCATGCCGCCGCCCGCCGAGGCCTCCACGATCTCGCTCTTGAGCTGCTCCTGGGCGAGCTCCATGTCCTGCTGCATCTTCTGCACCTGCTGCATCATCTGCTGCATGTTCGGCATGCGTGGCTGCTTGGGCATCCTCAGGCGCCTTTCTCTTCGCTCGTGCTGCTGGTCATAGCCTCAGCGTCGCTCGCAGCCGCGCCATTGGCAGCCGGCAGCTCCTCCGCGTCGAACTCGTCGATGAAGCGTTTCAGCCACTCCTCCTCGCTCTGCGCTTCCGGCACGCTGCCATCGAGCGCCACCAGCCCATCCTGCAGCTCGTAGGAGACGCGCCAGCGCTGCCCCGTCACGTCGCGTAGAGCGGCCGTTACTGCCGCTCTGTTGTCTGGGCTCTCTGCCTTCTTCTTGTGGAAAGGCGTCGTCGCTGAGAACGCCACCGTCAAATCCTCGCCAGTGACCTCCACCGGGCGCGCCTCCTCGATGCACGCGCCGAGCATCGCGTTTTCCTTGCGCACGAGCTCAACCACCGCCGGCCACCAAGAGAGCAATGGCGCCAGATCCTCAGCGATCGCCTGTGCCGCCTGCGACGCCTGCTCTGCAGGCTGTGTCGGCTGCTCCAGGGGCGGGGTCGGTGCAGGAGCCGGCGCTGAATCCGCAGCTCGCTCAGGCTCAGGGACTGTCGCAATCGACGCAACCGTGATCTCCACAGCAGAGTCAGCCTCAGGCTCTGCGACTGCGCTCGACTCGGTCGGTCGGGTGCTTCGCTCGACGGCTGGCTGCTGCCCGCCAGTCGATGCAGCACTCGCATCCAGGGCCTGATTTTCCTCGCCTCCGCCGGTTTCTGGCGCACTCCCCAGCGCAGGCACCGGCACTTCGCGCTGTGGCGCAACAGCATTCGTGACAGCGCCACCCTCCAACCGCTCGATCCGCGCCAGCAGCGCGCGCATCGAACTGTCCACCTCTGGCTTCGCCGCCTTGACCAGCGCCAGCTCGAGGCGCGTGCGCGCATCAGCCCCCGCGCGGACCGCCTCCATCGCGCCGCCGAGCGCCTCGAGCAGGTGCACGACGACGGCCGGCTGCACGCGCTCAGCCTGGGTCTGCAAGGAGCTGTCTGCCTCTGGCGTCAGCGACAGCTCGTCAGGCACCTCGCCCAGCGTCTGCACGACGAGCAACTCGCGTGCGCGCACCTCCAAGTCGCCAGCAAACGACGCCGCGTCACGACCTTGCTCTGAAGATTCAGCGAGCACGCCAAGCGCGCGCTTGGCGTCACCCTCAGCGACTGCATCGACCGCCGCTTCGAGCAGCCGCGCGTCAGCGACACCGAGCACTGCAAGCACATCGTCGAGCACGATCTCGTTGCCGCTGTAAGTCAGCAGCTGCTCGAGCGTGCCGAGCGCGTCACGGAAGCTGCCCGTCGCCGAGCGCGCCAGCGCAGAGACCGCCTCAGCTGGGATCTCGATCTGCTCAGCCTGCGCCGCGCGACGCACGACGCTTGCGATCTGCTCGACCGTCGGGCGATGGAAGTCGAAGCGGTGGCAACGATCGACGACCGTTGCCGGGACCTTCTGCGCCTCCGTCGTCGCGAGCACGAACACCGTGTTTGGCGGCGGCTCCTCGAGCGTCTTGAGGAACGCGTTCCACGCCGCCGTCGAGAGCATGTGCGCCTCGTCGAGTATGTACACCTTGCGCTTGCCGCTGACCGGCGCGTACGCGACGCTCTCGCGCAGCTCGCGGATGTCGTCGACAGAGTTGTTCGACGCCGCATCCATCTCGATCACGTCGAGCGACGATGCACGCGCGATCGACAGGCAAGACTCGCATTCGCCGCAAGGCTCCACCGTCGGTCCGCGCTCGCAGTTCAGGCAGGCCGCAAGGATCTTCGCCATCGACGTCTTGCCCGTACCGCGCGAGCCGACGAACAGGTACGCATGGTGGACCTTGTCGCGTTCCACTGCGTGGCGCAGCGTGCGCACGACTGGCTCCTGGCCGACCACATCGGCGAACGTGCGCGGCCGATGCCTGCGATACAGCGAGGGCTGCTGTTGTGAGAGCTGCTCGTCTGACACCTGTGGCTGAGTCTATCCACGGCCAGAAGGCCGCAGCGACCCCGACAGGGCACCCGCTGGAGCGGATAGCGTGCGCGCTCGTGAGAGCCTCGATCGAGCGCCGCGCGAGCAGCCTTGGTGCCCTCGCGACAGTCGCTGCAGGGGCCGCGCTGCTGTGGCTCATCTGCGGCGTCGGCTTCGCCAACTACGACACGCTGTACGCGCTCGCATGGGGCGGACAGCTCGCCCGAGGCGAACTGCCTGCTTACGAAGTCGCGATCGCGCCTACGCCACACCCGCTGATCGAGCTGCTCGGCATCGTGCTCTCGCCGCTCTCGCCAGGCACAGTCGAGGACGTCACAGTGGCGCTCGGCTTCCTCGCACTCGCAGGCTGCGCGTGGCTGCTCTACAAGCTCGCTGCACTGTGGTTCGGGCGCGCCGCCGGCGTGCTCGCCGCGCTGATCGTGCTGACGCGCGTGCCGATCCTCTCCTACGGCGTGCGCGCGTACGTCGACATCCCCTACTTGCTGTTCGTGCTCAGCGCCGTGTTGATCGAGGCGCGACGCCGCAGCGAGCACCGACGGCCTGCCGGCGCGCCAGTGCTCGCGCTGCTTGCGCTTGCCGGTCTGCTGCGGCCTGAGGCGTGGGCTTTCTCAGGCCTTTACTGGCTGTATCTCGTGATCGACACGCGCCGGGCGCGCGGGCAGCTCGACGAGCCGCGCTCGACCCGCGCGCTGCTCGGCCTGACGCTGCTCGCTGCCGCCGCCCCGCTGCTGTGGGTCCTCAGCGACCTCGCCATCACTGGCGATGCACTGTGGTCGCTGACCAACACACGCCACACCGCAAAGACGCTCGACCGCGTGACAGGGATCGCCAACGTCCCCGAGTACGTGCCGCGCAGGATCGGCGAGATTCTGCGCCCGCCCGTCCTCGTCGGCGCCGCGCTCGGCGGCGTGCTCTCGCTGCTGTGGCTGCGCCGACGCGCGCTCACCGCCGCCGGCGTCGGTCTGCTCGCCGTGCTCGTGTTCATCGCAGTTGCCGTCGCCGGCCTGCCGATCAACACGCGTTACGCCTTCCTCACGGCTGCTGTGCTGTGCGTATTCTGCGGCGCTGGCGCGTTCGGTTGGACACGCCTGCCCGCAAGCGACCCGCGACGACGCTGGTGGATGGCTGCCGGCGCGATCGTGCTCGTCGCGCTGATCGCCTTCACCCCTGCCCAGGTCAAGAGCGCGCATCGCGAAATGGACAAACTCGCGCGCCAACAGACGATCCAGGACGACCTCGTCGCGCTTGTGAAGAACGGCTCGATCAACCTCCGCTGCGGGCCTGTAGGCGTGCCCAACCACGCTCCCGTGCCGCTGCTTGCGCTGTTCCTGAAGACAAGCCCCGCCCGCGTCGTCAGCGCACAGGTCGGCGCGATCTCGTACGGACAGTACGTCGACCCCGCGAGCAAAGAAGTCGAAGAGGACTATGTGCTCGACCCCCACGACCCGCACAGGCCGGTCAACGTTCCGCCTGGGTTTCTCGAGGCGCACGCCAACCAGACGTGGCTGATCTTCCAGCGCTGCTCGTAGCGACCCCGAGCGCGCCCGCACAGGCAGGAAGTGGACCGTGCACCCCGCGTCGAGATTCCTCTGCCGATCGCCTGATCGCCGCCCGCAACTCCAGCTCGGGTTTACCCGCTGCGCCTGCCGGAGATCGCTTAAGGCTGCTTCCTTCCGGACCTGACCTGGTTCACGAGCCGACACCGCGTGGGACCCGAACCATCGACGCTCCGAGCGGCGGAGCGACCGGAGCGGAACCCCTCAGAAGGGAATTCAGCCCCGCTAGAGCGGATTGCGGATTCAGGGCACCGCTATCTCCCCGCCTAGCACGGTCCGTTGCGGATCCTAGCGCCGCCGTGCGAAAACACCTTGCACGTTTGCGCGCCATCTCCGTTAGGCTGCGCGACCGTGAACAACTTCAAAGATTTCTCTCCACGACTCACCCGCGCCCGCTCACGCGCGCTTCTCGGCCTGGCAGCGCTCGCCGCTGCCAGCTTGATCGCCGGCTGCGGTGGCAGCAGCTCTGAAAGCGGCATCGGCGTCGGCGTCGAGAACAAGTCAGACGAAGCCCTCGCCAAATCGAGCGAAACGAAGGTCGCCACGACCCCGACGAGCGGCCCCCTCGCGACCGAACCAAAGGTCACGCCGCCCACCGGTCCGCCACCGGCGAAGCTCGAAAAGAAAGACCTGATCGTCGGTACCGGCAAGGAAGCGAAAGCTGGCGAAACGGTCACCGTCAACTATGTCGGCGTGCTCTACAAAGGCGGCAAAGAGTTCGACGCATCGTGGAAACGCAAAGAACCGTTCCAGTTCAAGCTTGGAGAAGGCGCCGTGATCAAGGGTTGGGATCAGGGCGTCGCCGGGATGAAGGTCGGCGGTCGACGCGAGCTGGTCATACCGGCCGAACTCGGCTACGGCAAGACGGGCTCGCCACCGGCAATCCCGCCGAATGCGCCGCTCGTGTTCGTCGTCGACCTGCTCGGTACCGGCTCCTAAGGCGTAGCGCTGAACCCCGAGTCGTCGCTCGCGCTGCAGCGTCAGCCGGCGCCTCGGGGGCAGCGAGATCAATGCACGCGCCTGGAGCGCTGAAGCTGCGCACGCTCAGAGCATCTCTCCCAACAGCGCTCGCAGGCGCGCTGCTCCTCGCGAGCGCGCTTGCCGCAGGCTGCGGTGGCAGCAGCAAAGCCTCGACGCCTGCAGCGCTGAAGCTGCAGCGCGAAGACCTCGTGCGCACGAGCCATGCACTGATCGCCATCGAAGCGCCAATCGCACGTGAGGTGACGGCGACGAAAGCAGCGTGGCCGCTGATCGCCAATGGGCTGCCTGGTGAGATTGCAACTGTCTCGCGCTCGCCACGAGCGCGCGCTGCAGCAGCAAGCGCGGCAAGCCTGCAGTTGCCTGCGCTGTTCGGCGAAGCGCAGGCCCGTGCGCTGACCGGCCCCGCCTCTCAAATCGCTGGACTGATCCGCAGCTACACGCTGCTCAGCGCGCGCGGCTGGAAGCTGCTCGATGCAGCCTTTACGCAGATCGAATCTTCTCCGCCAGCAAACGCACACTTCGCGCGCGCCAATGCGCCGCTCTACATCGAGAGCATCTACGACGCCCACTTCACGCTCGCGCAGATCGGCAAGAAGCTGCTCGCTGCCTACGACAAGCTCGGCGGCGAACGAGACTTCGGTTCGACGCTGACGCGGACAGAGCTGCAGACACTCGCGCGCAGCTACTCAGAAACAAACGACCGACTTCATCCCCACGCAGGCGTGCGCCTCGGCACTTAGCTCTCAGCGCTGCCGGCCATAAGATGGACGGCGACGCGGCGGTGACGCCGCACCGCACGCGAGCTTCAAGGGGGAGCACGAGATGGCCGATCGCAACCGCCGCATGGTCCTGGCACAGCGTCCTACAGGAATGGTCGATGGAAGTACCGTTCGCCTCGAGGAGGTCGACATGCCCGTGCCCGGAGACGGCGAGACGCTCGCTCGGGTGCGCTACATCTCGATCGACCCAACCATCCGCACTTGGATGGACGATGCGCCCGGCTATTTGCCCCCGATCGCGATCGACGAAGTCATACGTAGCGGCGGCATCGCAGAGGTCATCGAGAGCAACTCGGACAAGCACAAGCCAGGTGAACTGCTGTTCGGCTTCACCGGCTGGCAGGAGCACGTGATCGCCTGCGAGGCGACCGGCTATCAGGCGCTGCCAGATGGCGTGTCGCCAACGCTTGCCCTCAGCCTGTTCGGCATCACCGGCATGACCGCCTACTTTGGGCTGATCGACGTCGGGCGCATTCAGGAGGGTGACACCGTCGTCGTCAGCGGTGCCGCCGGCGCGACTGGCTCGACCGTCGGGCAGATCGCCAAGATCAAGGGCGCCGGCAAGGTCATCGGCATCGCCGGCGGTCCGCAGAAGTGTGCCTCGATCGTCGATGAGCTCGGCTTTGACGAGGCGATCGACTACAAGAACGAGAATGTCGCTGCACGCCTGCACGAGGCTGCACCTGACGGCATCGACCTGTACTTCGACAACGTCGGCGGCGAGATCCTCGACGCCTGCCTCGCCCAGCTCGCCCTGCGCGGCCGGGTCGTGCTGTGCGGCGCGATCGCGAGCTACAACGACCGCAGCTCGACCAAGGGCATCCTCAACACGTCCAACCTGATCGTCAAGCGAGCTCGAATGGAGGGCTTCTTGATCCTCGACTACTTCGACCGCCTCCCAGCTGCGCGTGAAGAGATGGCTAGCTGGCTTGGCGAAGGGAAGATCAAGTCCTCCGAGCACATCGTCGAGGGGCTCGAGCACGCGCCAGACGCGCTCAACCTGCTGTTCACTGGCGGCAACACCGGCAAGGTGATCGTGCAGGTCTGAGTCGCCAGCTCGCTAGAGCGATACGTCGCCAGGCAGCTCAGGCGTCGTTTCGTCGACGAGCTCTTCCTCGACCAGCCACTCCGAGATCGAGCTGATCACGAGCCCATCGGCGGCGCTCGGGAGCTTTGCCAGCGTGTCGCCGAGCTCACTCGAGACAAACGTGACGTCACCCGGCGCGAGCAGCTCGCTCCACTCGTCGTGATCTTCAGCGAGCGGGCGCGCGCTGCCGCCCGAGACACGTCGCGCCATCTCGGCCACGAGCGACGACGCAGCGAGCTCGTCTTCGTCCTGCTCCAGACGCGTGCGCACCGTGCCAATGCGCGCTGCATTGCCGCGTACGACAGCTACCGGCAAAGTCGGCCGTTCTTGCTCGTCCCGCTCTGCCGTACGTGAAGGCGCCGAGCCAGCCTGCGCCGAATCAGCCTGCTCATCGATCGCCGGCGGCTCAGCGACGAGCACGAGCGTCGCTTCCTGAGAGCGTCCGACGCGCAATGCCCCGTGCAGAACGGAGCGATCGACGATCGTCATCAACTGCCCATCGACGCCGGCCTCCGCGACGACCTCGCTGAGGCGCGCAAGCGCAGGCTTCGGTTGGAAGGGGGCTGATTCAGGCACGACGAGCACCGGGTGAACGACGCCGCCGTCAGCACGCGCGATCCGGCGAGCAACCGTCAGCGCGCCGAGCGCGTGCTCTGGGTCGGCGACACCGACGACGACCCGCATCCCGAGCGGGTGCGGGCCATCAGGCGAAGAGGCGCGGCGGCTCGCGCGCTCGCCGACGAGCGTCGAGGCGAGCACGCTGACGAGGATCAGCACGAGCACTGCGTTGACAACGGCGCTGCTGAACAGCCCGAGCTGGAAGCCGATCACAGTGGCAGCCAGCGTGGCTGCAGCCTGCGCCGCGCTGAGCGAGAACAACAGGCCAGACTGCGCTTTGCTGAAGCGAAACAGTCGCGCAGAGATCAGCGCGGCAAGTTGCTTGCCACCAAGGCACGCGACGATGAACAGCCCAGCAAGCCCGAGCGTTTCGCCGCGAGCCATGACCGACGGGTTGAGGATCAGGCCGACCGATACGAGGAACACCGGGATGAACACCGCGCCGCCAAAGAACTCGATGCGATCCATCAGCTGGCCCTCGTTG